>LSQX01370127.1_pt1 | contig 11008 bp, 9 predicted proteins | sample 654561 | NCBI WGS metagenome assembly LSQX01 (sample SAMN04489861, study PRJNA283612) | anaerobic digester metagenome | isolation source: 4 biogas reactors fed with cattle manure at either 37C or 55C with and... | place: Denmark: Kongens Lyngby | collected 2014 | reverse complement strand
CCGTTGACGGTCAAAGGGGAAGAAGTGTCGATCGTGGATTATCCGCGTTACGACAATCCGTACTGTCAAGCGGCTTTCCCTGCGGACAAACTGGTGATCCGATGCGACGGCAGCGAAGCCGTGCTCTGATCCCACTCTCCTTGCAAGACATGCGAAAGGGATCCCGCTTTTTGAAGCGGGATCCCTTTCGCGTCGCGTGAAATGAACCTGTAAGTTTCGCCATGCCTGGCCGGCGGCGATGGGTCGGCTAGTAGTCGGTTCTGCTTCTCAGGATGGATCCCGGGTGGCCAAAGTCGTATTTTTCAATCGGTTCGGGTCCCCGGATGACTTTGCGGGAAATTTTGAGGACACCTTCTCGGTTGGTGCGGATTCGCCACTCCACCAGCATGATCTTGCCCTCCAGAATTTCGATGCCCGTGATCCCGCGGGAATGGATGCAGCAACCCGTGTTGAAGTAGGGGAGATCCTCGAACCGGGGGAATTTGGGACGGTGTGTGTGCCCGCAGATCAGCATCATTTGGTGGGCCGCGATGGATTTGTTGAAATTCTTCTCAATCTTGTGCCGTTTCTGTTCGTTGCGTGCGGGGCTGGATGGGTTGTGGAATCCGAGTAAGTGCATCCCCCGCCAGAAAAACCGCACCATGAACATCGTGATATACCAGAACTGATCGTTCATCAGATCTCCCTGGTGTCCATGGATGGTCAGAATCTCCTGACCGGATACGCGGTGCTTGAGAAGTACGGCCTCCTCTGGAACCAATCCGGTGAACAGGTCGCTCATCTGCTCGGTATATTCGTCGTAAAACTGTTCATAATGTTTGCGGACATAGTCCGGATTTTTCAGGAACATGTTGTGGTTGCCGTACAGCATAATCATGCGGTCTTCGTCATGGAATTTCTTCAAAGTCATGAAGATGTCGCTGTGGGCCAGCCGGATGTGCCGGAACCGGATATGCTCGGAAAGTTCGTCTCCGTCGCCGGCTTCGATATAGGTGTATCCGTTATAATAATAGTAGTTCATCGCAAACTGATATATATTCTGATTGCGTGAAAATTCGTCGGAGAGGCTATTATCTCCTCGGTGACAATCACTGAATATGATGATCCGCGAAGCATCGTCAAATGGCTCGACGCGCGCGTTTTTATAAGCTTTCATCAATCTCCGGTCGGTTCTCATGGCCGCCTCCCTCTGCCGCAGCGAACGCATCCGTCCGGCATGTTGTGCCATATCCAGTATAGCATCCGGCATGATACGATCAGAGAAGCCACAAGGTCGGAGGTTTGAATCATGAAAGACAGTCTGGTACTGGTCGGCATGCCGGGTAGCGGCAAGAGCACAATCGGCGTTTTGCTGGCTAAGAAATTATGTTTGCGTTTTGTCGACACCGATCTGGTCATCCAGGAGAGGGAAGGGATGTCGCTGCAGAACATCCTTGCGCGACATGGCCAACAAGGATTTCTGGATCGGGAACGCGCGGCGATCCTGTCCATCCAACCCGCGCAGAGTGTGGTGGCCACCGGCGGCAGTGTGGTATTGATCCCGGAAGCGATGCGACACTTGTGTGATAGCGGATTTGTCGTCTTTATCGATGTGCCGGTGCGCAGGTTGGAACGCAGAGTTCGGAACATGAAGTCCCGCGGGATCGTGCTGGCTCCCGGACAAACCCTCCGGGATCTGGAATCCCTGCGAAAGCCTCATTACCTCCGCTATGCCGATTGGGTTTTTCGTTCCGGATCACAAAAACCTGCAGAGGCCGCCAATCGGATCGCAGAGGCCTACTTATCCTCTTGACGCGGTCAGGTGATCCATGAGCTTTGCCCAGGCGACACGCGTTTTGGCAAACTCAGCGAGATGAAGATCGGATCTGCGGGTGTATTTTTCGAACTCCGACAAAACTTCCATGAATCTTGGCTCGCGGAAGTAGTCGCACAGCGCGGGGAGCGAGGTAGTCAGCTTTTCCCGGATCGAGGCAGTCAGCGCGTCAAATTCCGCAGGCCTTGTAATTTTCAGCAAAAGTGGCTTGTAGCGGATCCATCCGATGCAAGCCTTGAAAAAGCGGTTGGCCACATCCGGGTGGTCCGCTCGAATCTGTTTCAACCGGATCGGCAGCACTCCGTCAAGCAGACACTGATAGGTGGAAAACCCGTCGTGGAAGGAGTAGGTCGGGATGCGCAGCACGCTCCTGTCGTGAAGACAGGTGGCCAGGAAGGTGTCTTCACCGCGCGCCCCGGGGGGATTGTAAAAAGGGAACACCCGTGTCGGATCGGTGAGATTGATGCACAGGTTGGCTCCTGAGATAAATTTGAGTCCGAGAGATTCTTCGACCACTTCCGGGGTGTGGCGGGTGAGGATATGCTTGTCCGCATAGGTGACACCGCCGTCCTGCATGATGCTCTCGATCTTTTCCCATTGGAGGATGTCGTTGCTGATGGCTTCGATAAAGAGGCGGAAGTCGGAAGCGGTCAGCGTATCGTCAAATCGGATTTGCGGGATGGGTGATACATACCCGCAGTGATGTCCATGGGTGATGTCGACCTCTCCGATGTGGCGCAGATGCTCTGCCAGAACCTCTTGTCCGCTCCAGAGGGCGCCGTTGCTGGATCGGGTAACCGCCAGAGGGTATTCGTCATCGTCGAGAAACACCAGACAGTCCATTTTGTTCTTGATCGCCATATAGAGGACTGCGTTTCGTTTTCCGGCGTATCCTTTGCCGAACAGCATCCGGGCTTCCGCCGGCGTGAGAACGCCGTCTTGCGCCAGGGAAGCGGTCTCCTCTTCGATATTCCGGGATCCGATAAACCAGCGCCGGTCAATCTGATCGGTGAGGTCTCTGTGCAGTTGGGTATAGTCTTGGGTGCGCGTTTTGTTGTAATCCAGGTCGTAGGCGACGAACAGATTCAGACTGACGTTCCGGTCGGCTACCAGACCGGACTCCTGCCAGTTGTAGACATTGGTCCGCAAGACCTTACGAAAGCTCTTGCGACCGGTCGCGAAGCCGATCCCGGCACGAAAGGGGGTTGGTTCATGCATAAATATTACTCCTTTGCGTGTTATTATAACATACTGCAATCTGTGGGCAATCCGGCTTTGATCCTCCCCGCTCCGGAGGGTAAAATAGGGGGTGCTTGTCCCGTCGGGGGACAAAGAAGGAGCGATACGGATGATGTTGGAAACGACGATCCGGGGACACCATTTGGTGCTGGAAACCTCTCCCCGTCTGTTTGCGCCGCAGGCACCGGACCGGGGGACCCTTGCCATGCTGAGCTGCGCCACATTCCAGACAGATGAACACATCCTGGATCTCGGATGCGGATACGGCCTCGTTGGTATCGTCGCCGCGCTCGAGGCGGGCAGTGAAGGCGTCGTCATGCTCGATGTGGATACGGCTGCCGTCGCAATCGCCGCGCGCAACGCAGCCCGGAACGGTGTGCCGGGGATCCGGACGTTTGTGAGCGACGGATTCTCTCGGCTGGACGATGCGGAATACGACTGGATTCTGAGCAATCCGCCTTATCACGCGGATTTTTCCGTGCCGCGCCTGTTTATCGAAAAGGGATTCAACAGGCTGCGGATCGGAGGTCGGATGCTGATGGTCACCAAGCGGAAGGACTGGTACCAAAACAAGTTCATCTCGGTGTTTGGCGGGGTCAAGATCACGGAAATCGACGGATACTACGTGTTTATGGGCGAAAAGCGCCAGGGTTCCTATGCCGGAGGGAAAAAGGCCAAAGCGCCCAAATCGAAATCTTCCCCGGCATCCGGAAGAGCCTGATCCGGCTGTATCAGGCTCCGTCCGGATGCATCGCTTCGATCCGGGCAAACACTTCTCCGATCTTTACGGGTAACAACAGGTCGGCCTCTGCGTCCAGCGGGGTCTCTTCGCAGTTGATCATGACCAGCCGGTCTTTGCTGTAATACCGGATCAATGCGGCTGCCGGGTAAACGGTCAGCGAGGTCCCGCCGACGATCAGAAGATCCGCCGCGGCGATGGCTGCGATCGAGCCCCGCAGGATGGCGGGATCCAGATCTTCCCCGTACAATACGACATCGGGGCGAATCATGCCTCCGCACGCACATCGAGGGACGCCGACGGAGTCGCACAAGGCGGTTGCCTCGTCGATCCCGTATTTGGTGCCACACAGGACACAATGGTTTCGGAAAATGGAGCCGTGGAGCTCAAAGACGCGCCGGCTGCCTGCTTTTTGATGCAACCCGTCGATGTTCTGGGTGACGACCGCGTCCAGGCGGCCCGCCGCCTCCAGGCGCGCCAACGCGCGGTGCGCGTTATGGGGAAGCGCGGAGGTGTACATCATGTGTCGATGGTAAAACGCAAAGAACGCCTCCGGATTCCGTTCCAGAGTTGTGGCACTGAGCAGCTCTTCCGGCGGCATTTCATCCGATCCGCCGGGCAAGCGATATAGCCCTGCCGCTCCTCTGAAATCCGGGATTCCGCTTTCCGTGGAGACACCCGCACCCCCGAAAAACACGATGCGACGGCTCTCCCGCACCCAGCGCTCAAACGTTTCCAGCCGTTCCGACAACCTGTCATTTTTCATATCCCGATTGTACTCCCTGTGGTTGCGGGAAACCAAACCGGTCCTGAATCCGTCTATCGGAACCGATCGGCTGCGATGAACTGTCTGCCCTTGCGGGAGTGGCCGCCCATCTCCGCAAGCACTGCTTTACCCCGCCCGCGCAAGGCGATCCGGTCTCCCTGGGAGAGCAATTTGTCGGGATCCGTACAGACGATCCAGTTCAACTGCACATCCCCGCTGTGGATATGTTCGGCGGCGTCCGACCGGGACAGACGGAATGCCAGCGCGAGTACCGCGTCCAGCCGCGGCGTTGCGACGGTGCCCGTGATTCTTTCCTTTTCCTGCAGGTCTTCCCCCGCGGGGTACTGCTCCAGGGGCACGGCGCGCAGCCGAACCGCACACCGCCCGATACGGTCGACCGATGTCAGTACCGTATCCAGCACGGAAGGATCCAGGACGATCCAGGCCAGACCGCGGGCGGAATCCGCCGCGATATCCCCGACGAAGTCCCTGCGGATTCCACAAGCCAGCACCGCGCCCAGAATGTCCCGATGACCCGGTCCGGGTCCCGCCTGTGGCGAGGTCCAAATCTCTACAACGCAAAACCGTTTGCTCAGGTCGATCCATTCTTCCGGGTCTTCCGTCCCGGGAGGAAACGGAATCACGCAAAACCGCCGGCGTTCCGCACCGGGTACCCCGCCGTGAAAGACCCATCCGGCCGAATCCTGCGTGATTCCCGACCATCCCTCGCGACGCGCCGCGACTTCTGCCGCACCCTGTTCGGCGGGACTGAGAAAGTGCGAACAGCGCGGCTGTGACTGTCTTTCGGCTGTCTCGAGCAAGTCGGCGATCCGCTGCCGGATCGGGATCAATTCCTTATCCATCACCTAATCTCCGCGAAAATGTCGATGCCGGAGGTGCAAAAATGCACGACCGGCATCGGATGTGGTGCTCGCGACCGGACTCGAACCGGTATGGTTTCCCGGCGGATTTTAAGTCCGCAGCGTCTGCCTGTTCCGCCACGCGAGCCTGAACACAAATCAGTATAGATTTGGCGGCCCGCAGTGTCCAGAACCTGGCCGCATACACGGAACATTCCTACAGGTCAGGATCCCGGACGGTCGACGGATTCCTCGATGAACTGATTGAGATAGAGATTGTGGTAATGCCCCTTTTTGCGCATCAGCTCGCGATGGGTCCCGTCTTCGATGATACGCCCGTCCGAGACGACAAGGATCCGGTTCGCACTGCGTACGGTGGACAACCTGTGCGCGATGACAAAAGACGTCCGCCCCTTCAACACCTCCACAATGGCACGTTGCACCAGTTGTTCCGTCTCGGTGTCGACCGAGGAGGTCGCCTCGTCCAGTACAAAGATCCGGGGATCGGCGAGGATGGCGCGCGCAAAGGAGATCAGTTGCTTTTCTCCGGTCGAAAGCCGGTTGCCGCCTTCTCCGACTTCCGTGTCGTAGAGGTTTTCGGTCTTGATGATAAAGTCGTGTGCCGAGACCAGGCGGGCGGCCGCCTCGACTTCCTCGTCGGTCGCATCGAGCTTGCCGTAGCGGATGTTGTCCGCAATGGTGCCGCTGAACAGATGCGGAGACTGCAGGACGTATCCGAGATGGGAGTAGAGCCACTGCATCGGGAGAGAGGTGTAGTCTTGCCCGTCGATCCGGATGGTACCCGAGGTGGGTTCGTAGAACCGGCAGATCAGGTTGACGATGGTGCTCTTACCGGCACCGGTCTCACCGACCAGCGCGATGACCTCCCCGGCTTTGACCTCGAGGCTGAAGCGGTCCAGGATGATTTCCTCTCCGCCATAAGTAAACGTGACATCCTCAAAGGAGACGTCTCCGCGGATGACGGGCCAGGGCTCCTGTCCTTGTCCGTCCTTGAGCCCGTATCGTTCCACCACTTCGGGTGCGTCCACAATCTTGGGCTCTTCCGCCAGCAGGGACATGACACGCTCTGCCGCCGCCTGTGCGGACTGCATCTCCGCGATCAGGCGGGAGATGTGGCGAATCGGCTCGAAAAACCGCTGGACGTAAGAGACAAACACATACAGGGTTCCTACCATGATCACACTGTCGACCGCCATGTTGCCGCCCCGCCAGAGCACGAGCGCGATGCCGATCGCGCCGAGCAGCGAGACCGCAGGGAGATACAGTGAGGACAGGACCGCCGCACGCACCGAGGCTTTGTACATCCCGGAGGTGAGTTCCGTGAACTCCTCGAGGTTTTTCTCCTCGCGGCGCATGGTCTTGCTCGTTTTGGCACCCATGATCCCTTCGTTAAACCCGCCCGTGATCCTGGAATTCTGTTTGCGGATCTCCCTGTGGGACTTCAGGAGTCGTTTTTGGAAATACATGCTGACCGCCGCCAGAGGGGGCACCACGATCATGGCGATCAACGCCAGACGCCAGTCGAGCAGGAACATCGCACCTGTGATGAAAAACAGGGTACCAGCCGCCCAGGCGATGTCTGTGAGTCCCCAGGCGATGATTTCGCTGAGACGTCCGGTGTCGGAAACCATGCGAGCCATGATCCATCCGACCGGCGTCTTGTCGTAATAGGAGAAAGAGAGATCCTGGAGTTTGTTGAATCCCGCTTTTCGGATTTCAAACGACAAGTGGATCTCCACGCTGCCCGCAAAGTGGATGAACAGCCGGATCATCACGGCCTGCCCCAGCACGATTGCAAAAAACAGCACACAGTAGGGGAGCAGTCCTGTCAGGTCGCGCTCCGCGATAAAGTGATTGATGGCATAGCGCGTCAATAGAGGGGTCGCGCTCTCCAATACCGACATGACGACAAGACTCACCAGCAGCCCGACGATCAGCGGTCTGCAGGTGCGTGTAAACACCAGCAGCCGTTTCCAAAGGCTGGCGTCAAATTTCTCCGAATAGTCTTTTTCTTCCAGTCTGGCATCCAGACTCATATGTTTCCCTCCTGCTCTTCGACGTCCGACAACGCGTTCTGGATGTCATACACCCGCTTGTACAGACCTTCTTGTGCGAGCAATGCGGCGTGACTCCCTTGTTGCGTGATCCGGCCGTCTTCGACGACGAGAATCTTGTCGGCCTCCGACAGGGTTGCGATGCGATGAGAGATAATAAAGGTGGTCGCTCGGTTGCGGCGCTGGGCGAGTTCGGCACGGATGTGGGAGTCGGTTTCGGTGTCCACCGCGCTCAACGAATCGTCGAACACCAGGATCGGGCATTCCCGGATCAGTGTGCGTGCGATCGTCACCCGTTGTTTTTGTCCGCCGGACAAGGTCACACCGCGTTCACCGACCATCGTCTGATATCCTTCCTCAAAGGCCTGGATATCGTCGTGAATGGCCGCTGTGCGGGAGACTTCGTACACTGCTTCCTCCTGCGCTTCCGGGCGGGGCATGCGGATGTTGTCGAAGATCGTCCGCGAAAACACGAATGGCTCCTGCAGAACGAACCCCACGTTCTGGCGCATGCTTTTGCGGGATATGCCGGTGATGTCCTTGCCGTCCACGAGGATTTTGCCTCCGCTCGGATCGTATAGCCTTTGCATCAGATACATGATGGTCGATTTGCCTGAACCGGTCGGTCCCAGCACTCCGATCGTCTCGCCCGGGTTGGCTTCGAACGTGATGTCGTGCAGGATGTCCCGATCATTTCCGCGATAGGCGAACGAGACGTTCTCAAACTTGATCTGCCCGGTCGCATCCAGTTCCTCCAGTCCTTCGTCTGAGGGTTCTGCCGCGGTGTTCAGGATTTCCTGGAGCCGGCCAAAGGAGATCTGCATCCGGCCGGCGTCGGACAGCATGCGGGCCAGGCCCCGGAGGGGGTAAAGCAGCATTTCGGTGTACCCGACAAATACGATCATCAGTCCGAGTGTGATGCGCTCGTCCACTACAAAAACCACGCCGACCACGGTCGTGATCCCGATCTGCAGCAGGCAAATGAAGTCCGAATACATCCAGAAGTTGGACATAAGCCGGATGAACTCCGCCGCACATTTTTTCAGCACCTGGTTTTTCTCTTCGAATTTGGAGCGCTCGTGGTCCTGCCGCGCGAAGGCCTTGACGACGCGGATACCGGTCATGCTTTCCTGCAGAACCGTGGACAAGCTACCTTCCGCCTCGTCCCACTTCTGGGCCGCATCGCGCTGTTTACGGAAGTACAGCAGGGCGGACAAAAAGATGAACGGTGTGCTGGCCATGCTGATGAGGGCCATCCGCGGGTCGAGCAAGAGCATGAACACGATGCTCGCGACCACCAGACACACACAGCGGATGATCTCGTACACCTGCCCGTTGATAAAGCGCCGGACCGTATCGACATCCGAGGTGCATCGCTGCACGAGATCTCCGGTTTCCGCGGTCGCGTGGTAGGCAAACGGCAGGCTTTGGATATGACTGTACAGGGTGTCCCGCATCTTGCGCGACCCGGTTTCCGCGACCATCGAACTCCAGCGTCCGCGGAAAAAGCCCATCGCACCTTCGACACCGTGGATGCCGATGATGATAAGGCCGAGGATCCAGATGTTGCGAAGGTAAAACGCGCGCCCGCCTGCCTGCTCGTAAATCTTGAGCAGGAAGCCCGGCAGGGAAGGTGCCACGCCGTTGAGTACCGTGTCGACAATGAAACGGAACACAAGTGGTGTTAGCATCGACAGGGCAGCACCGGTCACGGTCAGCGCGGTGGTGCCGGCAAACCGAAATCCCTGCCCTCTGTAAAAACGAACAAAATCACCGATCCGGAACCGGGTTCTCCGGCTGCCGCTTTCGTCCATAACGTCCTCCATGTTTTCTAGGGGTTCAATACACAATAAACAGAAAAACATTTTAGCATGTGTTTCATTTTTTGGGAACGCCCCAGAATATGCTAGAATGTTTTTCAACCGGGTTGCTGAGCACCGCATAGTCGACGAAACGGAGGAAACGGGAGGGGACATGGCGAAGATCCTTGTCACCGGAGGAGCGGGTTTCATTGGAAGCCATACCTGCGTTGAGTTGCTAGGGCACGGACACGATGTCGTGATTCTGGATCATCTTGGCAACAGCAGCAGGGTCGTTCTCGACCGGATCAGCGAAATCGCAGGCAAAAAACCGGACTTTGTGCTGGGCGATGTCAGAGATCGGGATCTGGTGCGCGACACCTTGGCGGCCGGCATCGATGCCGTGATCCATTTCGCCGGCTGGAAAGCGGTCGGGGAGTCGGTGGAGCAGCCGCTGCGGTACTACACGAACAACCTTGACAGCACACTGGTGCTCTGCGGAGAGATGGAACGCGCCGGCATCCGTCGTCTCGTCTTCAGTTCTTCCGCAACGGTGTATCGGTCTCCGGCAGAGGTGCCCGTGGGTGAGGGCGCTCCGCTGTGGTGTGATTCCCCCTATGGCTGGACAAAATTCATGAATGAACGAATCCTGTCAGACCTCGCAGTCTCCGAGCCTTCCTGGTCGATCCTGCTTTTGCGATATTTCAATCCGGTCGGAGCCCATCCGTCCGGACGGATCGGGGAAGACCCCGCAGGGATTCCGAACAATCTGGTTCCATACATCACACAGGTCGCAGTAGGACGCAGGGAATTCCTGACTGTCAACGGCAACGATTATCCGACGCCGGACGGTACCTGTATCCGCGACTACATCCATGTGCAGGATCTGGCATCGGGTCACGTGGCGGCCATAGACTATTGTCTGAAGCATCAGGGGGTCGAGACAGTCAATCTGGGAACCGGAACCGGCAGCAGTGTGATGGAAATGATCCTGGCTTTCGAACAGGTCAACGGCATCCGGATTCCGTTTCACATCGGTCCCAGACGACCGGGCGACGCGCCCGTGAGCTTTGCGGATCCTTCCAGGGCCGCCGCCGTACTGGGTTGGCGCGCCAGATACGGGATCCGGGACATGTTGCGTGACGCCTGGCATTGGCAGCAGGCCAATCCCACGGGATATCAACAACCGGACATCGACCGGGTCCCGTCCGCCGATTAGGTGAGATAAGGTGAAAAAGAATATAAACGACAATAAAGAAGCGGAGCGTTCTACCCCGACACCTGCCAGTCAGCAGGAAGAGCGTCAGCCTGTCCGCAATGTGCGGTTGCGCTTTGGGTCTTCCGGCGCGGCGGACGCGGACGACATCCGCCGGATCGTGGCAAAGTCTGCGCGCAAATCGGAGCATGAAACCCGCCGTCCCGCACCGCTGAAGACGAAGGACACCCAGACCCTCGTCCGTCCCCGCGGTCTGCGTCAGCGCATCGCCGTGTTTTTGCGCAACCGGCAGCGGCGAAAAGCGAGACGGAAAATTTCTCCCACGGTCCGTATGGTTCGCCGTGTAGCGCTGATCCTGGCGATTCTTCTGGTCGTTCTGGCAGGGTTGGGGTATGCGGCGGTCACCTATGCGCTGAGTCTGATCCAGCGCCCGGGGCCGACCACCCATACGGTTCGTCCCGGCATGACCGCACCTTCGGCGTACACCACCCGTCCGACACA
>LSQX01275292.1_pt1 | contig 11008 bp, 10 predicted proteins | sample 654561 | NCBI WGS metagenome assembly LSQX01 (sample SAMN04489861, study PRJNA283612) | anaerobic digester metagenome | isolation source: 4 biogas reactors fed with cattle manure at either 37C or 55C with and... | place: Denmark: Kongens Lyngby | collected 2014 | reverse complement strand
CCTCCACACCCTGGAAGAATGTTTCGTTTACGGTAAAGTTGCGCACATTAAGACCCGAATCGAGCAGGGTGCGGGTGCCGTGGCTGGTTTTGATTTTCACGGTAAAGTTGGTGATGTTGGCGTCGCCGCCCTGCGCATCTATCCCAAAATACAACGGCTGGCCAATGGCTGCCACGGTGCCCTCGGCGGTGTAGTTGGCGCCGCTCATCAATTGCAGTGTGGGCGGGTTGCGGTCGTTGTCTTTGTCGCAGGATCCCAAAAAGAGAGCGGACATTGCGATAAGCGCAAAAAAAACGTTTTTGACATTTCTGATTAAAATGGTCATAATTCTATTTTTTATCTCATTCATTTTATTAATAAAAAACTACATCGGATATGAATCGCCGGACATATCGCACCGTGCAAAAATATTATTACGATTACCAATGTAAAAGAACGTTAGAAATTGAATGCTGGCAAACCCAAACGAACACTAAACAACCATCGGTATCCGGAGCCAACAATCACAAACAACATCATATGTCGACAATCAAAAAACAATAACGCGTTGTTTTACTTGCAGATAATGAAACCGTTCACAATGCGTTTTTTGATAGGGACTTTAAAAAAACAGGGAGACCTTTCTATTTGTCCAACGCAATCGGATGTTTTGGTTTGTTTTTGTCCGATGGCATCGTATAATATTTAATGACATTGGAAAGTCCCGGGTTTGGACGAGGCTGTGCCTCGTCCGGTACCAATGACAGATTTTTATAAGAGACTGAAAACCTAAGTATTAAACAGACCTTTCAGTCGCAAGCTCCTTCAAGGTGACAACGGTGATTGTGACTATGGGGGAGAGGGATCGGGCGCTACACGCCCGATCCCTCTCCCCTCCCACTAGCGTTTGCGCGAGGTCATTTCGATCCGCCACCCGGCGGAGAGAAATCTCATAAATATCCTTATCAGCTTGAAAACACAAAATGCAATCTGAAAATATTTCTTTAGTAGAAACTTGTATTGGCGACAATGTGAATTGGGATAAGAGAATTGTAACTCTCTGAATAACAATTAACAGTTAAGAAGTTCTAAAATTGGTATTTTGATTTTTGCTCCTTTGTTATAAAAATATCGGATTTTCAGACATTTCCTACCTATTCTCTTTGATGCGTTTTGCGATGATTCCCGAAACCTCGTCGATGCTGATTCTTTCCTGTTTCATCGAGTCGCGTTCGCGAATGGTCACGGTGTTGTCTTCGAGGGTTTGGTGATCCACAGTGATGCAGTAGGGAGTCCCGATGGCGTCCTGGCGGCGGTAGCGTCGGCCGATGGCGTCTTTTTCGTCGTACTGGCACAGGTAATCCATCTTGAGTGCGTCGAATATTTCGCGGGCTTTTTCGGGCAGGCCTTCCTTTTTGACGAGCGGTAACACGGCAGCCTTTACAGGAGCAAGCACCGGCGGGATATGCAGCACGGTGCGCTCGGAGCCATCTTCGAGGGTTTCTTCGCGATAAGCGTACGAAAGCACAGCCAGGAAAGTACGGTCGAGGCCAATGGAAGTTTCCACCACGTAAGGCACATAGCTTTCGTTAAGCTCCGGATCGAAATATTGCAGCTTCTTCCCCGAAAACTTTTGATGTGCGCCCAGGTCAAAATCGGTGCGGGAATGGATGCCTTCCAATTCTTTAAATCCGATAGGGAAATTGTATTCGATGTCGAAAGCTGCGTTGGCATAATGTGCCAGCTTTTCGTGTTCGTGGAAGCGGTAGTTTTCGGCGGGGATGCCCAGGCTCAGATGCCACTGCATGCGTTGGTTTTTCCAATAGTCGAACCACTCAAGCTCGGTGCCGGGGCGCACAAAAAACTGCATCTCCATCTGCTCAAACTCGCGCATGCGGAAGATAAACTGGCGCGCCACAATTTCGTTGCGAAAAGCTTTGCCGATCTGCGCGATGCCAAAAGGAATCTTCATGCGGCCGGTTTTCTGTATGTTCAGATAGTTGACAAATATTCCCTGTGCTGTTTCCGGCCGCAGATAAATGGTGTTGGCGCTGTCGCCGAGCGACCCCATCTGCGTGGAAAACATCAGGTTGAACTGCCGCACGTCGGTCCAGTTGCGGGTGCCGGAGATGGGGCAGGCTATTTCCAAATCCTCGATCAGTTGCTTCATAGCCACCAGGTCGTCATTTTCCATCGACTGATAGAGGCGTTGTTTTATCTCCTGAATCTGTTCGGCGTATTTCATCACGCGCGGGTTGGTGGTCAGGTATTGTTGCTGGTCGAAGCTGTCGCCAAAACGTTTGGCCGCTTTTTCTACCTCTTTATTAATTTTATCTTCCAGTTTGGCCAGATAATCTTCTACGAGCACGTCGGCACGGTAACGTTTTTTGGAGTCTTTGTTATCGATCATCGGATCGCTGAAAGCATCCACGTGTCCCGAAGCCTTCCAGGTGGTGGGGTGCATAAAAATGGCGGTGTCAAGTCCCACAATGTTTTCGTGGTATTGCACCATGGCTTTCCACCAATAGGTTTTGATATTATTTTTGAGTTCTACACCCATCTGGCCGTAATCATACACTGCGCTAAGGCCGTCGTAAATCTCACTCGATTGAAACACAAACCCATACTCGCGGGCATGGGCTATGATCTTTTTGAAAAGGTCTTCGTTATTTATCATCGGGCAAAAATAGAACAAAACTGTTTCGCAGGGGTTATTTTTGTTACAGACCAAAAAGGTTAGACATGTTCTATTACATCAAAAAATACCTGATTATGAATGCAAAACCATTGATCATGCTGTTGATGATATTTTCGTTTGTCGCAACGTCACAAGCGTTTTCCCAGTCCGATGAGCCACCAGCGAAAGTATATGGCGGTATCGGCTATTTTCAGGCTGGATATTCGTTTATGGATTTTAATGATCTTAACAACGCCTTTGTCCAAGCGGGTATTCCCGAAATCAACAATGGTTCGGTAAGTTTGGGTGGCGGCGGGCACTATATTTTTCGGCGATTTTTGATTGGTGGTGAGGGTAATGGGCTTATCGGCAGCAGAACAGCCAACGAAAATTTCTCGGTGCGGCACAGCGGAGGCATGGGATTTTTCAATGCCGGCTACATTGTGTTGCAGCGCCCGTTGTACACCGTGTATCCGATTCTGGGGATCGGTGGCGGCGGATATTCGGTGACCATTATCGACCGTAACGCAGCTACCGCCTCCTTGCAAGAGGTGCTCGATAATCCGCATCAGCAGGCAGAGCTTAGCAAAGGCAGTTTTATGCTCAATTTTTCGGTGGGTGCCGATTTGTTTGTTTTTGCAGATCGTACGCAGCAAGGCACCGGCGGATTTGTCGTTGGAGTACGCGCCGGGTATTTGCTGGCATTCGACACCGACGAATGGCGCTTGGATGATTATTCGTTTACCGATGGTACCAATACCAGTATTTCGGGCCCTTTCATCCGGCTGATCATTGGTGGCGGCGGGCTTCTTTATTAAAATCCTGCTTACCCTGGTTGGGAGATATGCCCGGCTCTTGTTTGGCAGAATAATTGATTTAACTGCTCCGTTTAAATTTTTACTAAAAAAGTCAACCCTTGAAAAACGATAAACAAATAGCCCGTTTCTTTACGGAAGAGGGCTTTTGGAAAAAGATCAAAAGTTATTCGCGTCGCGCCGGGCTGCAGGTGGTGCATGCGGCCTTGCTGCTGTACTATCTGATGCAAAGCAGCAGTGTTCCCATCAAAGCCAAAGCCGGCATTGCTGCTGCGCTTGGATATTTCATCCTGCCGATGGACATCATCCCCGATATTGCTTTGGTGGCAGGCTTCACCGACGACCTGGCCGTTCTCATGTTTGCACTCTCGCAGGTGTCGCATTACATCACCGATGAAGTAAAACAAAATGCCCGTGTCCGCCTGCAGCAATGGTTTCCCCGGGCAAAAGCGGAACATCTGGAACGAATCGAAAGCAGGCTGGGTGCCGTAAAAGAATAAGGGTATTGGAAATGAAGAGGGAAAGATAAAAACGAGTATGAGCAATCCGCACATGAGCAGTTGTTAATTTCAACAAATCAATTCCGTCGTAAAAAGTTATAGGTAATGGTTCCGGTTTGCAGGTCTGCGGCGTTGGGATTGGGTGTAAATACCGCCTTTTGTGCAGCATCGGCGGCGAGCTGTTGAAGCTTAAGGTCGGCAATGGTAGTGCCTTTTATGCCGGTCTGCACGCGCGTTACCTTACCTTGTTTGTTTACCCATATCTTCACCACCACGCGTCCCTGTTCGGGCGAATTGTAGGCAGGTTTGGGCAGATGTATAGAGCCGCGCCCTTCCAGATCGAAAGAGATTCCGTCGCCGGCTTGTGCGTTGCCTTCGGCTTTGCGGCTGTCGGGTGAGCCTGTCTCTTTGCCCTGGTCGGCGGCTTTGGTGCCGTCGCCCTGTGTGCCCGACTCGGTAGCGTCGGTCTTTTGTGGGGTGTAAAGAGCTTTGGGATTTACTTTTGGCTCGGGCGGCTTCACCTCTTCCACAGGCTGCTCTGCCGGCTGTTCTTTTGGTTTTTCTTTTGGTTGCTCTTTGGGTTTGCTCACCTCTTCGATGGCTGGTGCTTCTTCGGTGTTTTGTGTAACAATTTCGCGTGGCTTTGGTGGTGGCGACACCACGGGTTGTACGCGACTGATGGGCTGCAGCTTTTTGGGTTGCTCCAGACCGCTGCCCGTCGGGTCGTAGCCCAGACTTACCTCCACGCCCTCCTCGCCCGGAAGCGGCAGCGGTGTGCGCAGCGCCATGATCAGCAATATTACCACAAGCAAACCGTGGAATACAATGGTTCCCACGAGCGCACTTGAGCTGTATTTTTTTTTATTATTCATTAATAAATAACTCTTCGACTTTACACCCGCAGACTATCCGGGTCGGGTGGCCAAAATCACTTTGTGGCGGGTGCTGTATTTCTCGTTGACTTTATTTACAGCATCAATCACATTAACGATATACTGGACGGCTACCGTTTCGTCGCTGCGCAGCACCACCGAGCCTTCGGCTTGTCCGGCCAGCGCCTGGCTGAGCAGCGGCTCCAATTGTTGTGCTGCCACCGGATTTTCGCCAATAAAATATTCAGCTTTATCATTAATATACACCGTCACCGTCTGGGTTGCCAGCGTTTTACTTTTGCTTTGCGGAAGCAAAAGTTTGATGGCATTGGGTGCCACCAGTGTGCTGGTGAGCATAAAAAATATCAACAGCAGAAATACCAGATCCGACATGGAGGCCGTGCTGAATTCGATGCTGCGCTTATTTCGGGTTTTTATCGCCATAATTTAAAAACATTTAATTCCTAAGCCACCGGCTCGTTAAGCACGTCCATAAATTCGGTGGCGCGGGCTTCGAGTTTGAAAACCAGCTTTTCGACGCGGGCTACCAGAATATTATAACAGATAAACGCCAGGATGCCCACGATAAGCCCGGCAACAGTGGTGACCATGGCCTGATAAATTCCGCTCGAGAGCAACGCAATGTCGATGTTGTTGCCGGCCATCGACATATCGTAAAAAGCACGAATCATCCCGATAACGGTGCCCAGAAAACCGAGCATAGGAGCTGCGCCGGCAATGGTGGCCAAAGCGGCAATATTTTTTTCGAGCCGCGACACCTCAAGTTTGCCTACATTTTCGATGGCTGCATTGATGTCGTTGAGGGGCTTGCCAATGCGCAGCAATCCTTTTTCGATCATCCGTGCTATCGGGTTGGCTGTTTTGCGGCACATAGCCAGGGCGGCATCTATCTTACCATCGTGAATGAAGTCGCGGATGTGGTTCATAAAGTTGGTGTCTTCGCGCGAGGCGTTGTTGATGGTGAGAAACCGCTCGATGAAGATGTAGATGGCGATGATTGAGAACAGTGCCAGGATGGCGATGATCCATCCGCCTTTGAGCGCCAAATCCCACAGCGACATGCTTATCTCGCCGCTTTGTGCAGCCATGGTGGTGTCGCCCAGCATCTGGCCGGCTTGTCCCATCTGTAATAAAATGCTTGCTACCATTGTGTGTGCTTTAGTGTTTTACTTTTTTTTTTGGACAAACACTCTAACGTCACCATCCGGTAATTATTAGGACACAACCTTCATTTTTTTGGAGCACCCACGATCTCTTTCACCTGTGCGTTGATCAGCTTCCAGGTGGCGGGGGGCAGCTTGGCGCCCATTACTTCGATTACTTTGCCCGCCAGCAAAGCACCAATTTGCCCACATTTGGCGGGCGACAGGTCATTCACCATTCCGTAAAGGAAACCGGCGGCATACAAATCGCCAGCTCCGGTGGTGTCGATGCTGGTGGCCGGGAGGATGCCTATTTGGTGTACAACTCCATCATGCTTTGCCATCGAGCCGGTTTTGCCGGTTTTCACAATGGCCATTTCACACAGGTTGGCCAGTGCATGCAGGGCGTCGGTGGGTTCTTTGCCTGTAAAAGCGCGTGCTTCGTCTTCGTTGGCAAAAACGATATCTACATAGTTTGTCAGGATTTCGCGCAGGAAACTTTCGTTGTCGCGCACCACATCAAAGCTGGCCAGGTCGAGCGAAACTTTCACGCCGTTTTCTTTGGCCATGGTCACGGCGGTGCGCAGCAGGTCGTGATTTTGCACCAGGTAGCCTTCGATATGAAAGATGCTGTAGCCATGAAACATTTCGGAGTGGATGTCGTCGGGAGCCAGCTCGATGGCACACCCCAGGTTGACGGCAAAAGTGCGCTCGGCGTCGGGGGTGACCAGCGCCAGCGCAACGCCTGTGGGCGCTTGGCCACGCAGCAGCATCGGGTGGATGTTGTTGCTGATCATGTCGTCCCTCATAAAAGTGCCATTGATGTCGTTGGCAACTTTGCCTATGAAACCTGTGGACAGCCCCAGATTAGAAAGCCCGTTGATGGTGTTGGCGGCTGATCCGCCGGGTGCCTTCTCCGAGGGATAAATCTCGCAGGCGTTGATGAGCTGCTGGATAAATCCGGCGTCCACCAGCCGCATCCCGCCTTTTTCCAATTCGAAGGCATGCAGTAACTTCTCGTCGGGGACGCGCACCATGATATCCACCAGCGTGTTGCCCATTCCTAATATCTTCTTCATGTATCGATAACTTTTTTGTTTTTAAAAAATTTCTGCAAAAGTAATGGCAATTTCAAAAGCCGGCGTCAGGAATAGTTTTAATATCAAACCAGGCAATAGGTTTTTGCGTTTTTCGTCGGCATAATTTTGTGTGTTAATGATTTTGCTGCAAACATAATGATGAAGTTAGGGGCTGACGGTTTTCTACAAGCTTGTAGGGAGTATTTTTTTCTGGTAGTATTCTTTTAGATCTTTACGGTAGTGCGACATTGTTTGCACCAACAAAAAAAGGCTCACAGATTTTAACCTGTAAGCCTTTGATTACCAAGTTGCCCGATCAGGGGTCGAACCTGAACTCTTCTGATTTATAATCAAAGTGGGTANNACCAACTGAGCTAAGGAGGAATATTTTTCAGAACGTGTGCTTTTTACTAAGCGGCTGCAAATGTAGATATTGTTTCCAAATCTCCAAACGTTTCCCGAAAAATATTTCTCCTCCTGAGCAAATGTCAGATTGATAGCATGTGGTAACCCGGCCTAAACAAAGAAATCCATCAATTCCTTACACAAATTTCTTGTAGATAAAATTCTCAAGTTTACGCTCTACATCTTTGTCGCCCCGACCCGATAGGTTGACGATGGCCAGCTGTTTTTTGTCTCTGAGCAGTTTTATGGCCAAGGCCACGGCATGTGCCGATTCGATGGCTGGAATAATGCCCTCCATGCGCGAAAGCATGATGTAAGCATCCACCGCCTCCTGGTCGGTAATGAGATAATAGTTTGCGCGTTGGCTGTCTTTGAGATGAGCATGTTGCGGGCTGATGCCCGGGTAGTCGAGGCCGGCGGCAATGGAATAGGAAGTTGTGGGTTCATCTTGGTCGTCCATCAGGCAGTAGCTATAAGTGCCCTGGAAAAGACCGGTTTTCCCTTTCGACAGAGTTGCTGCTGTGCGTGGCACCTCGCCTTCGCCGCCACCTTCGGCGCCAAAGATTTGCACTGAAGTGTCGCGCAGGAAACCCTGAAAAAGACCGATGGCATTGGAGCCACCGCCCACACAGGCAAAGATGCTGTCGGGCAGCCGCCCTTCGGCTTCAAAAATTTGGTTGCGCGCTTCATGACCAATCACACTCTGGAAATAGCCTACCAGATTGGGATAAGGATGCGGCCCCACCTGCGAGCCGAGCATATAAAAAGAATCGGGATGTTCGATAAAATATCCAAGCGCCTCGTTTACGGCGTCGGCAAGAGTTTGTGTGCCGGAGGTGGCCGGAATTACTTCGGCGTTAAGGAGCTTCATGCGACTCACGTTTGCCGACTGTCGCTCGATATCCACAGCGCCCATGAAAATTTTGCATGGAATGCCAAACAAAGCTGCGGCAGTGGCTGTAGCTACCCCATGTTNNTATCTGCCCGATGGTGTTGTTGATCTTGTGCGCTCCTGTGTGGTTCAGGTCTTCGCGCTTGAGATAAATCCTGCTGCCCACTTTTTGCGACAGGTTGGCTGCAAAATAAAGTGGCGATGGGCGTCCTACATATTTTTTAAGGTAGTGGATAAACTCATCCTGAAATTCCTTTTCGTCTTTATAGCGAAAAAAGGCTTCGGCAAGACGCGCAAGGTTTTCGTTTAATGCCGGTGGTACATAGGCTCCGCCATATTCACCATAGTATCCCGGACGAATGTCGGTGTATAGTTCTGTTAAAGGTCGTACGTCCATTGTTTTTCGTTTTTAAATTTTAATGATCATTTTTAAATTCATCTGTATCTTGTTTTTAACATATTATTTTTTTAAAAAAAGCTCACAAAAAAAGGCCGAAGAATAGTCTCCGGCCTTTTTTTGTATGGGTACAATGGCAGCGCAGGCTTATTCTTCCGGGCGAATAAGTTTACACCACCACCAGTTGTTTGAAATTTTTATCATCGTTTGATTATTTTCAGGCTGCAAATCTAATTTTTTATTTTAAAACAAAAATTCTTTTTTCAGTCATTATTATTCTCAACGTTAATCCTGGTAGGAGAGCACGCGGGCGTAGGCGTCGTCGTAGTATTTGCGCAGTTGGCGCCATCCAAACATGGCTGAGTTTTCTTCCACGCGGTTGCGAAGGGCGATGCGTTCGCGGCGTTCGAGTTTAACGATTCCCAGCATCATGTTGGCAATATCTTCGGCCACGTCGTTGTCGGAACGGTGCTTGCGCGAAACGATGTAAAGTCCTTTCTCGTCGCGGTTAGGCACATGGTTGAGCACGTAGGAGCCGAATCCGGCCAGATCGGTGGAAATGCTCGGCACGCCGCTGGCAGCACACTCCAGCGGTGTGTAGCCCCACGGTTCGTAGTAGCTCGGGAAAATTCCCAAATGGCAGCCCCTGACAAACTGATAGTATTCCATGTGGAACAGCGGGTTGGCCGTTGAGATAAAATCGGGATGATACACCACTTTCACACGGTCTTCGCGGTAGTTGAGCAGATGCGCCATCTTCAGGAAGTTCATGATGGGGTCTTTTGCTTCGTCGACAAGATTGTGGGTTACGATGGAAGGCATGCGGTTGTTGCGCCATGTTTTGATGTTGCGTCGCAACCGGAGCGACAGGTAGTCGTCCACCAGATCGTTGAAGTTGGGCAATTCGTCCAGGTCGTGCCGCGACACCATTGTATTGAAAAGCTTCTCGGCCAGCGCTTCCTGTATGTCGATGCAGTTGCGGTTGATCTCTTCCAGCCGCGCCCGCGATTCCAGAACATTAGAGTTCATGGAATGATAAGGGTTTTTGGTGACAAAAAACATCACCACCGTCTTGTCGATACCCTGCGATTTCATCTTCCAGTTGAGCCGTGCCAGCGCCTCCAGGGTCAGGTCGAAGCCTTTGTTGTAGTACTCGAAGCGTCCGGAGGTGAAAAAATACATCGTCTTGTCGAGGTCGAAGGAGTAGTTGTGAAAGAAATGCCCCATTACAAACTCATGAATTTTGAGCTTGTATTGCTTGTGCAAATTCTGGAAAGCATGCAGTGCCTCGAAACGCAATATGTTGAGGCCGTTTGGTAAAACCGCTTCGGGTTTACGGCCAATCAGGTATTGACATTCGTAGGCAGTAATATCGCTCACCGTCGAAAAGATATGGGCGCCATGTGAGGCTGCCCGCTCGATGTTGACGATGGGAAGGATGTTGAGGTGGCTGGCTTCCTGCTGCCAGTTGTAGAACGGCAGATGATCGTAAAACTGAGCATCGTTCATGGCCAGATAACGTCCGAGCATAGTAGCGTGGGTAGTAAATACCGTCTTCACATTGATGTGATTGCGGCGCAGCTCCGGTATGGGAATTCCGGCCATCCATTCATGAAAATGTGCCAGCACCTTTTTGTTGTTGTATTCGTGGCCTGCCAGTTGGCGCAGAAACTCATAAACCTGAAATCCAAAAGCCACCACCTGGTCGATGAGTTTGTCGTCGCCGGGCAGGGAGATGCCATGATGATCCCACATCAGATATTTGTACTCGTGCACGCGGGGCAGCAGCGCATCAGGGTCGAAGAGCACGGTGCGCGGACGCCCGTCGATGAGCCAGGTGCCATAGTGCACTTTAAAGCCCATGCTGTTCATATTTTTTACAATCTCCTTTACCGGGTCGGGGGTTGTCTCTTCTTCATCATCGGGGTCGGCCTCGTCGTAGAGCGACTTGTCGGGCTGAAAAATGGCGGCAGCCTGGTCGGAGAAATAAGGCCCCAGCAGAAGGTAATTGTTGTCCCACTTTAGTTTGGTGGCGGGCACTTTGGATTGTATCACTGTGTAGATGCCGCCTACCTGATTGCACACCTCCCAGGCCACCTCTGTGAGCAATGTATTCTCGATTTCTTCTTCGGAAAGCTTCTGCAAAGGATCCGATTCATTTTGCAACTCTTTATTTTGTGACGGGTTGCTATGGTTGGTCTCGGGAGTGGTTTCGGCAGCGCCCACCGG
>LSQX01132437.1_pt1 | contig 11009 bp, 8 predicted proteins | sample 654561 | NCBI WGS metagenome assembly LSQX01 (sample SAMN04489861, study PRJNA283612) | anaerobic digester metagenome | isolation source: 4 biogas reactors fed with cattle manure at either 37C or 55C with and... | place: Denmark: Kongens Lyngby | collected 2014 | reverse complement strand
TCTTCAGCCTGCTCGATTTGTGTCAAGGTGTTGAGCTTGATCTCAGTACCGGTTGGGATCCGGGTCGCCAGACAGGCATAGGAAGGTTTGTTCCAGGTGAACAGACCGGCCTGTCGTGACAGTTCACGGACCTCGTCTTTGGTCAGTCCGGCTTCGCGCAGCGGAGATCTGACTTCCAGTTCCTCGACTGCTTTCATCCCCGGACGATCCGTCACATCATCCGACGCATTGTTGCCATCAATAAATATCTGATAACCATCTTCCAATCCCTGCTCGATGATCCGGCCAAAGACCAGCCGCTTACAGTGATAGCACCGGTCGACCGGATTGTTCAACACCTCGNGGTACTGGGACAGATCCAAACGAATGATTTTCAATTCGACACCAAGTTGATGAGCCAGCTTTTTGGCGTCGTTCAGTTCAAATTCGGGTTGGAACTGTGATTGAATAAAATAAGGCTGAATATCAACACCACACGCTGTGGCGGCGTATAGCAGGTAAGACGAATCGACACCGCCGGAAAAGCCTAGGGCTATTGTGGGATATTGTTCAAAAAAATCTCGCAACTGCTGAGGAACTGACATAACCACTCCTAATGTTCGTTTAAAAAGCCTACACCATAAGGCATAGGCTTTGATTTATTTTACCACACGATCAAACCTGTGGTGGATGGAAGCGAAGAATGCGAAGCGCATTGAGTATTGCCAGCAAAGCGACCCCGACATCGGCAAAGACAGCCGCCCAGATCGAAGCCAGTCCCAACGCCCCCAGTCCCAGCACGATCAACTTGATGCCGATACTTAAGATAATGTTTTGCCAGACGATCTTTTTGGTAAATTTCGCGATCGAAAATCCGGCCAGCAGGTCCTCCAATCGACCACGCATCAAGACCATATCAGAGGCTTCCAATGCAGCATCACTTCCGATATCACCCATGGAAACACCAAGATCGGCCCGAGCCAGAACCGGTGCATCATTTGTCCCATCACCGACAAAAACCAGCTTGCCTTTGGGATATGTCTGTTTGAGCTGTTCTGTAATAGTTACTTTATCCTGCGGCAACAACTCGGCCCGATATTCATCGATCCCGGTTTGACGGGCGACGAACCGGGCAACCGATTCGTGATCACCGGTCAGCATAATAATTCGTTCAATGCCTTCTCGATGGAGCCCGGCCATGACCGGAGGGATATTTTCTTTCACCTTGTCACTGATCAGAATGCTTCCTAAAAAACGGTCGCTTTTGGCAACATAAATGATCGTTCCAATCAGATCACGTTCGGAGTAATCGATCCCCAGGCGTTGCATCAGCTTGTCATTACCGGCTGCGATGCCGGAGTGACTGACGACACCTTCTCCGGGATAATCTGTCACCGGAATGATCGGAAGATCTTTGCCAAAGGCCAGTTTGATGCTGGTAGCAATCGGATGATTCGATCCAGCCTCTACCATGGCTGCAGCCTCCAGCAGTTCGGCTTCGGATACATCTACTTCCGGATGAGTCTGAGTCACTTGGAAAACACCCTCCGTTATCGTACCGGTCTTATCAACAACTAAAGTTGTGGCCTGTTCCAGCGCTTCGAGATAGTTGCCTCCTTTGACTACTAAGCCGTGTTTGCTGGCAGCTCCGAGTCCGGCAAAATAACTCAAAGGAACGCTCAGCACCAGGGCACAGGGACAACTGATGACCAAAAATACCAGGGCACGGTAGAACCAGATGTGAAACGGTTGATTCATGATCAGTGGCATTAAAATGGCCATGGCAGCTGCCAGACCGACCACGATCGGAGTATATACTCGAGCAAATTTGGTGATAAACTGCTCGGTTTTTGCTTTCTTATTGGCAGCCGTCTCGACCAGTTCAAGGATTTTGGCTACGGTCGACTCGGCATAGACCTTATCGACCACCATCTCTATGGTGCCTTCTTCGTTGACAAAGCCGCCTCTCAATTCGTCTCCCGATTGGACATAACGAGGTAATGACTCACCAGTGATATTGGCTGTCATCATATGGCTCTGACCTGATTCGACAAATCCGTCCAGAGCGACTTTTTCTCCCGGAAGGATGACGATCCGATCCCCGACCTCTACCTGTTCCGGGCTGATCAATCTGGTGCTGTCGCCTTCGACTATTCGGACAGTCTCTACCCGCAGATTCATCATGTCAGCAATCGATTTTCTCGAATGATCGACCGCCCGATCCTGGAAGTATTCTCCAATCTGATAAAACAGCATGACAGTGACACCTTCGGGGAACTCCCGAATGGCAAAAGCACCCAGCGTGGCGATCGACATCAAAAAATTCTCGTCAAATATTTGACCGTGGCGGATATTACTGATCGCTCGCCATAAAATATCATAGCCGACCAATAAATAAGCCGTCAACAGAAGCGGCACAGCAACCGGTGTCAGAACATATGACAGTCCGAACAGAACTAAAGCTCCCAGAATGCGCCACACAACGTAACTTGTTCCTGCCTCATCTTGGTGATCAAAGTCAGTTGACGGGATCAATTGGATCCCCGGTTCGATGGTATTGGCGATCTGTTCGATCACTCCCGGTTGGATCGGTTTATTTGAGTCTATGATCAATTTTTTTGTGGCAAAACTCAGACTGGCTTGAATCACTCCGGGTTCTTCTGATACACGTCGGGCAATCTTCTCCGAACAGTTAGCACAAGTCAGTCCTTCAAGATAAAATTCACTACGCATGATCGATATGCTCCAAGACACGATCTAATATTTCAGACACGTGTTCATCGTCCAGAGAGTAATAGACTATCTTCCCATCCTTACGATATTTGACCAGGTGCTGCTTTCTCAATCGCGACAATTGGTGAGACACCGATGATTGGGTTGCTTCGATAATGACAGCCAGATCACAGACACAGAGTTCCTGTTGACGCAAGGCCTGCAGAATCTTAAGTCTGGTTGGATCGGCAAATGCTTTCATCAGCTCGGACATTTTATCGATCTTCGTAGCATCCGGGATAGCCAGACGGACTTGATCGACTGTTTCTTGATGGATAATCACTAGCTCACATTTCATGTAACACCTCATATGTTTGTATGTTCATATATTCATATGATACCAGAATCTCTCTCCCTTTTCAACATTACATGAAAAACCAGCTACTGGTTCCAGTAGCTGAACGTTCTATCTTTATTATCTTAACAACAGTCGTGATCACCTAAACAAATAACTCATTAGGTTTTGAGAGATTAGACATATATTATTCCATTGATCAGAATAAGTGGATCACACCCAAACTGGCCAGATAGACGATGCCGGATGCAACCAATACACCTAACGCCAGAGATAAGAAAGCATGTAATTTCGGCACTTTTAATACCACAGCTGCTAACGACGCCGTGTATACTCCGGTCGTAGGAAGTGGTATGGCAACAAATAAGAACAATGCCAGTAACAGAACACTTTCATGTCTTTTGGTTACTTTCTCGACTGCTTTGGTTTGATATCGATCGATCCAATTGTTAAACCGATGCAGAAACTGCCAATTCTTCAGCCACTTGAACACGGGTTCTAAAAGAAGCAACAGCCATGGAATAATAAATATATTACCGGCAATTGGAAGGAGTAAATGAAACGGGAAGGCTATCCCATTTGCCATGGCATATGGAATAGCGCCTCGCACTTCACTGATTGGAGTCATAGCGAGCAATAACGTGATCAAATATTCTTTCATTAGATTTTATCGATGACTCCTATTATAAGTTTTTCTGAGCCATTTTAACGGCTTCTTCAATTCCCTCATAACCTGTGCAACGGCACAGGTTTGCGCTCAACCAGTTCTGTATCGTTTCTTCATCAGCATCAGGATGGGCTTGCAACAGAGCGTGAGTATTCATAACAAAGCCCGATGTGCAATAACCACATTGAAAACCCTGCTTGGCAACAAATGCCTTCTGGACCGGAGTGTCTTTCAGTCCCTCGATGGTTGTGACTTCTTTGCCCTCGGCATCGATTGCCAACATCAGACAGGATTTGACCGGTACCCCATCGATCAGCATCGTACACGCTCCGCAGTCGCCATTGAGACAACCGCCTTTTTGACCTTTCAGTCCGATGCGATTTCTGACAACGTGCAACAGTGTTTCATCAACATCGAACCGGGTGGTGACCCGCTCACCATTTAAGCTAAATTCCATTTGAATATGATCTTCATACTGCTTCATTGGGAGCTCCTTTTTCCAATTCGATTTCCAGTAGTTTCTTGCGGTAATCAGCACTGCCACGGTCATTTGACACAGCCTTAAAGCTGTTGAGTATTTCCTCGACATCCCAGTTTTCGAACCAGGCAAACTGAGGAATACTGCCATAACCTGATAGTCCGACAAAATAACCCTGCTCCGTCCGGACTGCCAGATAGGTCATTAAAGGATAATCGATTGATCCCGTGATAGTGTGTCGTTTGTAGTGATAAGGTCGCTCAGTCCGATCGAAATGAAATCCGGTAACCAGTTCACCGGGTTGCAGTTTTAAGAACTTGTCAAACCGCTCCTTGAGCGGGACCCGGATGATTTCGCCATCGGAAAAAATCGATATTTCGGCATCGAGTGCCAAAAGTGGCAATACGATTTCCCGGAAGGGAAGTTTTCCGCAGACATTGCCTCCGATCGTCAGATGATTTCGAATGGTATGATCGGCAATCCCCTGAGCTACCTCGGCCAGCATGGCGGGTTGTGTCAATTGATTTAAGAAAACGCAGGCGCCGATCGTTTCGGGCGACTGCTCCATCATGCCCGGGAGATGTTTAATGTCGATCCACTGCTTTTCTTTGATTTTTCCTTGTCGATAGTCCGACATGACTTCGGTACCACCAGAGTAATACAGATATTTTTCCGTCTGGCTCTCAAGAATCGAAGTCAGTTCCTCATATGTTTGAGGACGAAACAGTTTATTCATGGTGGTCCTCCATTGCAAGTTTTTCAGGAGTAAACGGGATATGCCTGATCGGTCGTCCCAGTGCTCGCGACAGTGCATTGGAAATGGCTGCCGGCATACCTGTGATCCCGGGTTCTCCTAATCCCCTCAACCCATAAGGTCCATCGAGTTGAGGTGTCTCCAGGAAAAAGACATCATATTTTGGTTGCTGGCCATAACGCATGATCTTATGATCACGAAGGTTTTCATTGGTGATCTGACCGCGTGAGTTAAACTTGAAGCCTTCGTATATAGTGTAACCGATCCCCATCGACATCGACCCGATGACCTGACCTCTGGCCAGATCGGGATTGACGACTTTGCCAACATCCATGGCACAGATGGCGCGCTCGATCTCAAAAATTCCCGTGTTTGGATCGACCAGCACCTGAATACCATGACTGCCGATAGTCCACTCCAGGTCGGGGTGTCCCTGACCGGTATCGGGATCGATCCCTGTCAGTTTGTGAGCAACATAACGTCCCCGTCCGATGATCTGACCCTTGATGGTGTTGCCATCAGGATAGACATAACCCAGGGCGATTTCAGCGAATGATAATCCAATATCCGGGTGATCTTTTTCAAAGATCCTTCCCCCGCCATGATCAAGCAATCGCTTTGGTACCTTTAGAACGGCTTCGGCTGTGTCATACATTTGATCGAGAGCATCCTGAGCGGCTTCAACTGCAGCAGAACCTGCCATCATCAATGCCCGGGATGCAGCGGTTGCCCAATCGGTCGGTGATGTTCTAGTGCGAACTCCGATCTCAACATGGACCATATCCGTTTCGACCCGTAATGTTTCAGCCACTAATTGAACCAGCCCGGTTTTTGTTCCCTGACCGATTTCAATGATACCGGTATTGATATTGCAGCTGCCATCGATGTTAAAGGTCAGAATGGCGCCGGCATCCGTATTGGTCGGCATAGCCGGTGCTTTCCAGAATGATACGATCGATTTGGCCCGGATCTTTCCATCGACCTGCTCGACTTCGGTGATATCACCCAATTCATTCTTCACCAGATCGAGACAACCCCTTAAATTGCCAGTGCTTCGTCCCAATAGACTTTGCACCGGTGTGGTGTCACCCGGTTGAATGGCATTCTTATGCCGGATTTCATACGGGTCGAGACCTATTTTATTGGCCAGTTCGGACATAGCCCGTTCCACTGCAAAGATCATTTCAATATGACCGAAGCCGCGGAAGGCAGTCGAGAAAGGCAGGTTGGTGTAAACACACCGGCTGTCGATATGCACATTGTCGACCCGGTAAGGACCGGTGCCGGCAATCGCTCCCGCACGGGAAATGTTGACGGCATAGTCGGCATAGGCCCCGGAGTTATAATTATATTCGCCCCGTAGACCTAACAACTTGCCTTGGCTGTCAGCCGCCAGTTCGACCGTGGCTTCAATACCCATATGTCCGGGAGAAGTGACCATATCATCTTCGCGCGAGTTTTCGACCATGACCGGTCTTCCTCCGACGCTTTTGCTCAGAGCATAAGCCAGACCTTCGAGTTGAAGACCGGCTTTGCCGCCAAAGCCGCCCCCGACAAAAGGAGTATCCACAATGATTTTTCCCGGCGGAATATTGAAAAAGATACCTAATAGACTTTTAACGACAAACGGTGCCTGGGTGGAGCTTGTAATGTGAACATCTCCGTCCGCTGTGATCCGACAGGTGGCTGCCCGACGCTCCATCGCCACATGGTCTCCTATCGGGATACTAACTGACGATTTCACGGTATGAGCCGCTTCACCAAAAGCTTTGTCGATGTCACCTTTTCTAATTTTGGTCAGGTTGGGGACATTCGTTCCTTCTTGAGGAATGATGGCCGGTATGGTGGCATAACTCATGATGTCAGGATGGATCAGCTCGGCATCCGCTTGTAAGGCATCCGATACTGACAGGATCGGTTTTTTTATCTCATATTCAACTTTGATCAGATTGACTGCGGCTTCTGCCTGTTTTTTCGTATCAGCAATGACCGCTGCAACATGCTCGCCATAATGACGAACGACTCCCCGTGCCATGACGGGTTTATCCCCCATGTATAGACCAAGATTGGTGGGAAATTCTTCCCCGGTCACGATTCGTTTGACTCCCGGCAGTTTACTTGCCTCAGAGGTGTCGATCCGAACGATCTTGGCAAACGCATGGGGACTTCGTTTAAACGCCGTGTGCAGCATGCCGGAAACATACATGTCACCGGTAAAGACAGCCTGCCCGGTTACTTTAACATCGGCATCGACTCGTCTTTCATTTCGCCCTAGAGGCGATTGGTTGACTTCCATGGCAAATCCTCTCTTTCGACTGATTAGTTCATATTATAACTTAAATAAAACCTTTAATAAGTACAATTCTTCTAAATAACACAGTATCACAGCCGGTTGGGTCAGCCTTCTGACTGACCCGGACCAGCTGTTACAATGATTGGTTAAATCAGTTCATCAAACTCGTCGACCAGCTTTGAAAATGTTTCCAGGGCTTCAATGATCGGAGCAGGATCGGTCATATCGAGACCGGCCTGCTTTAACACATCCATCGGATACTGGCTGCGTCCGGCTTTTAAGAAACCTTTGTATTTTTCAAGGGCACCGTCTTCTTGATTTATCACTCGCTTGGCAAACGTCGTGGCGGCACTCAATCCGGTGGCGTACTGGAAGACATAGAAATTGTAGTAGAAGTGCGGGATGCGACTCCACTCAAACTTGATCTCATCATCAACAATGACATCAGGACCAAAGTATTTTGCCACCAGCTTGCCGTACATATCATTGAGTGTCTCACTGGTGAGGGAACCACCCTGCTCGACCACCTGATGGATATCTCGTTCAAACTCGGCAAACATTGTTTGACGGAACAGTGTCCCCTTAAAGCCTTCAAGATAATGGTTGATGATAAATAGACGTTGCTTTTTGTCGGTGATGGTATTCAGCAAATGGTTGTTTAACAGGGCCTCATTAAAGGTCGAAGCAATTTCCGCCAAGAAAATACCATATCCACTGTAGATCCATGGTTGGGATTGAGCGCTGTAGTAGCTGTGCATGGAATGACCCATTTCGTGAGCCAGGGTAAAGGTGTCATTCAGGTTGTCCTGGTGGTTCAATAGCATATAAGGCACCGTATCGAAGCTTCCACTGGAATAGGCTCCGGAGCGTTTGCCCGGTGTCTCGTAGACATCGATCCAGCGTTCGTCATAGGCTTTTTTAACTACCGAAGTATAGTCTTCACCTAAGACCGACAGGGCCTGTAACACCATGTCCTTTCCCTCTTCATAGGGAATTTCCATTTCAACATTTTTTACCAGCGGCACATAAACATCATACATGTGGAGCTCTTTGACTCTGAGCTTTCGCTTGCGGATCGCTTGATACTTGTACATTGCCGGAAGCGCGGCATTGACCGCTTCGATCAGGGCATCATAGACTGATTCCGGGATATTGTTTTCGAACAAGGCAGCGGCACGAGCTGATTTGAAATTTTTTGCCCGGGCATACGTCACATTGTTTTTGACCTCAGCTGACAACAGGCCGGCCAGTGTATTGGAGTGATCTTGAAATACAGAATAATATTCCTTAAATGCCCGTTGACGAACCTTTCGGTCTTTACTCTGTAAAGTAGGAATGAAGTTGCCGTGAGTCAGCTTCAGGTCGTTACCGTCTTCATCCTGGATGGTCGGGAATTCAAAATCAGCATTATTCAATAAACTGAATACATTGGTCGGGGTTTGAAATGATTCACTCAATTTGGCCAACAGGGCTTCTTCCTTGTCACTTAAGGTGTGCTTCTTGGCTCGAAGAATGTCATCAAAATACTGGCGATAGATTTTCAGATCGCCTTTTAGCATGGCCTTTACTTGCTTAGTATCTGAGGCCAAAATTTCCGGTGTCATCCAGCTGGTAGCTTCACCAAACCGGGCCATAAGCGACTGGATTTGGCCATACAGGGCCTGATAGTCCGAAGCTCTGGTGTCGAGATCGTAACTTTGGTGAGTATAGATCCCCAAAATGTGAAGTCGTCGACTGATGGATTCGTAAAGCTTCAAGGCTTCCCGTAATGTATCCTGGTTTTCAAGCAGTCGACCTTGGTATTTTTTGAGTTTCTTTAATTGTTTATCGATTTTCCCAAGCTCCGACTGAGCCTCCTCGATCGATGGAAACAATACCGACATGTCCCAGCGGTATTGCTCCGGAATTTGGTCACGTGATGTGTAAGCCATTTTTACCCCTCTCATAAAAACAAGTTTTTCTTAGTGTTCAAGGCGACAATGCCACCCCGATTCAAATTGTCAGTTCGGTTGTACGTAAGCCTTTCACCGTTTACATATTGAAATACCCCTCCGGCTTCATGAACGATCAAATCGACCGGACAAAGATCCCATTCACTGGTCTGTCCATAGGAATAATAGATGTCCGCTGTTCCATCAGCAACCAGACAGCCTTTAAGAGCTGATCCCACCTTGAGAATACGGGTGATTTCTTGACGCTCCATCAGTTCGCAAAGTTGAGGTGTTAGCCGGGATCTTGAGCGGACCAATGTCAAGTCCTTGGTGCGATCTGACACCCGGATCCTCTCCGTCTTACCTTCATTCCTGCGATAGGCACCACGGCCCTCGATAGCATAATAGAGGCTGTCCAGGCAGGGGACATAGACCAATCCCAGGACCGGTCGATCACCTTTTACCAAAGCCAGGTTGATGGAAAACTGATCGTTTCGATTTACAAACTCTCTTGTCCCGTCCAGCGGATCAATAATCCAAACATAGTCTGTTTCAAACCGTCGCCTGTCACTATCACCTTCTTCTGACAAAATGGCATAATCGGGAAATTCCCGCAGCAAAACATCTGTCAGAATATGATGTGAAGCCATATCAGCTTGTGTAACGATCGTGTTGTCGGCTTTTCGCTTAAAGTCAAAATCATCTTGGTGATAAATACCCAAGATGGCCGTGGAGGACCGTTCAATTGCGTGGATTGCGATTTTCAATTCTCTCTGATACATCTTTTGAATATGGCCTTGTTCATTCCCTGTTTCGTCGTTTCACACCAACCGGCAAGCAATACATTACTGCCATCTATTATAGCAGAAGATAGAAAACGGGATTGATTCTGTTCAAATCAACCCCGTATATTTTACTTGTGATAGACAATCAATTAATTTCATCAGCGATTCGATATTGTGGAAGCACAAATCGAAGCGAGGAATAATCGTTTTGACTATAGATGTTGTACATCTGATTTGTTTGCTTAAGCGCCCATCCGATATCTGTTGCATATTGATGGGTGTTGTCGTAGTTGTTCCACTTCATGGTGTAAAGCGTATATTGCTGACGAGTCTCCGAATTGATATAGGATTTTCCAATCCATTGAGCGCCTCCGACAATAGCTTTTGCAGGAGTGGTCCAACCTTCTTTATAGGCATAGCGGACTCCCCCGCCAACCGGTGCTGAATCGATCGCTCCAATCCCGAACATATTGTAGACTTTGACAAATCCATCCTCACCTTCCGATCCGTAAGGCAGGATTTTATCTGTGTCCGGATTATACCAGAACCCGTTGGCTAACTGAGATCCGCCGTTTCCGGTTTCAAGTAACGCATGGGCGATCAAATAAACTTCATTGATCCCGGCTGACTTGCTACCATCCACAAATGCACTTCCCTGGCCTTCCAGAATACCCTTCCCCTTAAGGATCGTATTCAGCGATGATGAAGTGAGGCCGGTGTAATACCTGAGATCGAGGAACTGATACATTTCCTTTGGAATGCCGCTTACCTCAACCAAAGCATGCTCAGGTGGAACCGTCTGATCTCCCGAGTAACTGACGAACCCGCCATATAGCCAGCCCGGTTTGTCATCATATTCTATTTGATACCAGTCGTTAAAGATGTCGAGCACCTCAAACTGTTCGCCTGCATTGACTGTACCAAGCGGAACGCCACTGGCTACTGCAAATGGTCTGACATTAAGTCCGTTATGAGTAACCGTCAGGAATCCCAAGGATTCAGGATCTTTACTATAGTCAAACGGGATCGAGTTGATCGGATCCATGACCGCTAAC
>LSQX01070665.1_pt1 | contig 11009 bp, 10 predicted proteins | sample 654561 | NCBI WGS metagenome assembly LSQX01 (sample SAMN04489861, study PRJNA283612) | anaerobic digester metagenome | isolation source: 4 biogas reactors fed with cattle manure at either 37C or 55C with and... | place: Denmark: Kongens Lyngby | collected 2014 | reverse complement strand
GCTGTCGATGCGGTCCATGATGCCGCCGTGGCCAGGGATCAGGTTGCCCGAATCCTTGGCGCCGACGTGCCGCTTCAGCAGGCTTTCCAGGAGGTCGCCGACGACCGAGAACAGCACGGTTAGCAGCGCGACCAGGGCCACCAGGGGCAGGGCCGCGACGCCGGCGCCGATGAGCCAGGCGCCCAGCGTGGCCACCAGCACGCCGGCGACGACGCCGCCAAGAAGGCCCTCGAGGGTCTTGTTGGGGCTGATCCGCGGCGCGAGCTTGCGCTTGCCGAACCTGCGGCCGGCGAAGTAGGCGCCGGTGTCCGTGGCCCAGACCGTCATCAGCACCAGCAGCAGCCAGGCGGGGCCGTCGTTGTGCAGCAGCCCCAGGGCGCACCAGGCCGGGACCACGGCGAGGGTGGCCGCGGCCAGCTTGAACACCCGTGCGTGGGTGTCGTGGTCGGACGCGAAGTCGAAGTGGACCAGCCACAGCATGGCCAGCAGCCACCAGAGCACGCCGAGCACCACCGCAAGCTTGAACAGCACCAGGGTGGCCGCGGTTCCGCCGGTGCCCCACACCAGCGCCACCATCAGCAACAGGTTGAGCACCAGCAGCGCGCCCCGGGCCAGCGAGTCGTCGACCTCGGCCAGCGCGAACCACTCCCACAGCGCGGCGAGGAAGACGATGGCCGCCAGCAGCAGCATCCACGGGGTGGGAAGCAGCAGCACGGCGGCGATGGCCACCGGGGCCATGGCAAGGGCGGCAAGGACGCGGATGCGGGTCATGGCGCCATGGTATCCGCCGTCGGGGTCGGGGCGACCTGGTCCCCGGTCAGGCCGAAGCGGCGCTGGCGCCCGGCGAAGTCGTCGAAGGCCTGCTGCAGGGTGGCCGCGTCGAGGTCCGGCCACAGCACCTCGGTGAACCACAGTTCGGTATAGGCCAGCTGCCACAGCAGGAAGTTGCTGACCCGGAGGTCGCCGCCGGTGCGGATGAACAGGTCCGGGGCCGGCAGGTCCGCGAGGGCGACCCGGCGCGCCATCGCCGCCTCGTCGATGGCCTCCGGCCGCAGCCGCCCCTCGGCGACCTCGACGGCCAGCGCCCGCGCGGCGGACGCGATGTCCTGGCGGCCGCCATAGCTGGCGGCGATCGCCAGCACCAACCGGCCGTTGCCCGCGGTCAGTGCCTCGGCGGCGCGCATGCGCGCGGTGATCGCGGGGTCGAAGCGGTCGCGGTCGCCGATGAAGCGGACCTGCACGCCGCGCCGGTGCAGTTCGCCGACCTCGCGGTCCAGGGCGTTGAGGAACAGCTTCATCAGCGCCCCGACCTCGTCGGCCGGGCGCCCCCAGTTCTCGCTGGAGAAAGCGAAGAGGGTCAACACCTGGACCCCGCGCTCGATGCAGAAGTCGATGCACAGGTTCACGGCACGCGCGCCGGCACGGTGGCCGATCGCGCGCGGGCGGCGGCGGCGCGCGGCCCAGCGCCCGTTGCCGTCCATGATGACGGCGACGTGGCGGGGGACGCCGGAGGTGGCGGAGGGGGCGCTCATCGCGGGCGCCGTCAGACCGCCATCAGCTCCTGTTCCTTGGCCTTGACCACCTCGTCGACGTCCTTGATGGCATCGTCGGTGATCTTCTGCACCTCGCCTTCGAAGCGGCGCTCGTCGTCCTCGCTGATCGCCTTTTCCTTCAGCAGGTCCTTGGCCTGCTGATTGGCGTCGCGGCGGATGTTGCGGATCGCGACCTTCGCGTTCTCGCCTTCCGCGTGCACGACCCTGGTCAGCTCGCGGCGGCGCTCCTCGGTGAGCGCGGGGAGGTTGATGCGGATCGTGGTGCCCGCCGTGTTCGGGGTCAGGCCCAGGTCGGAGGCCAGGATCGCCTTCTCGACCGCCGCCACCATGGGCTTCTCCCAGGGCGTGATGGTGAGCGTGCGCGCGTCGCTGACGGTCACCGAGGCCACCTGGGTGAGGGGCATGTCCGAGCCGTAGTAGTTCACCTTGAGGTGGTCGACCAGCGCGGTGGACGCGCGGCCGGTGCGGACCTTGGCGAGGTCGTGCCGCAGCGACTCCACGCTCTTGGCCATGCGCGACTGCGCGTCCTTCTTGATCTCGTTGAGCATCTGCTGCCGGCTCCTGTTCGCAATCGCGGGATTATAGGCGAACCCGGCGGGCGTGACGCGGCCGTCGGCTAGCCGTGGGCCGGTCCGGGGCAGGCGCCGTCGCCGCTCTCGAGCTGCAGGGTGGCGTGGTTGATGCCGAACCGGGCCTTCAGGGCCTCGGCCGCGTCGCGGATGAAGGCGTCCCCGTCGTCGCGCCGCGGCCGCACGACGTGCGCCGTCATCGCCACGCCGCCGCCGCCCAGCGACCAGATGTGCAGGTGGTGCACCGACGAGACCCCCGGCAGCCCGGCCATGAAGTCGCGTACGTCCGCGGCGTCGATCCCCGGCGGCACCGCGTCCATGGCGGCGTCGAAACTGTCGCGCAGGAGGCCGATTGCGCCGGCCGCGACCACCAGTCCGACCAGGAGGGCGGTCGCCGGGTCCAGCCAGGCCCAGCCCCAGGCCAGCATGCCGGCGCCCGCGACCACCGTCGCCAGCGAGATGCCGGCGTCGGCCATGAGGTGCAGGAAGGCGCCGCGCCGGTTGAGGTCGTGCTCGTGGCCGCCGCGCACCATGAGCGCGGTGCCGAGGTTGACCGCGATGCCGATCGCCGCGACGACGATGATGGTCATCCCCGGGAGCTCCGGCGGCTCCATCATCCGGCGCAGCGCCTCCCAGGCCAGGGCGCCGGACAGCCCCACCAGCAGCACCGCGTTCGCCAGCGGGGAGAGCAGGGTGGCGCGTCGCCAGCCGTAGGTGTGGCGGTCGGTGGCCGGCCACTGCGCCATCGCCGCGGCACCCCAGGCCAGCGCCAGCCCGAGCACGTCGCCCAGGTTGTGCAGGGCGTCGGACAGCAGGGCGAGCGAATTCACCAGGAAGCCGTAGGCCGCCTCGAGCACCGTATAGGCGAGGTTGACCAGGGTGATGACGGCGAAGGTCCGGGTGGCCGTGCCCGGGGGCGGACCGTGATGGTGGTGGCCGTGGTGGCCGTGGCCGGCGTGGGGATCGTGCATGCGCGGAGCCTGCCATGCAGGCGCCGCGGACACTATTGCATGGCGTCAGCCGCGCCCCTGCACCAGGGTGCCGATCGGCTCGCCCCTGAGGATCCGCAGCAGCTGGCCCGGCTGTTCCATGTCGAAGATGCGCAGCGGCAGGTCGCTGTCGCGAGCGAGCGCGAACGCCGCGGTGTCCATCACCTGCAGGTCGCGGCCCAGGACCTCGTCGTAGGTCAGGCGTTCGAAGCGGGTGGCGCCGGGGTTCTTCTTCGGATCGGAATCGTAGACGCCGTCCACCTTGGTCGCCTTCAGCAGCAGGTCGGCGCCGATCTCGATCGCGCGCAGCGCGGCGCCGGAGTCGGTGGTGAAGAAGGGGTTGCCGGTCCCCGCCGCGAAGATCGTGATCCGTCCCTTCTCGAGGTGCCGGATGGCGCGCCGGCGGATGTAGTCCTCGCACACGTCGTTGATCTTGATCGCGCTCATCACGCGGACCTTGGCGCCGAGCTTCTCCAGCGCATCCTGCATCGCCAGCGCGTTGATGACGGTGGCCAGCATGCCCATCTGGTCGCCGGTGACGCGGTCCATGCCGCCGGCCGCCAGCCCGGCGCCGCGGAAGATGTTGCCGCCGCCGATCACCAGCGCGATCTCGGCCCCGGCCTGCTGCGCCTCGATGATCTCGGTCGCCAGGCGCTGGATCACCTTGGGATCGATGCCGTAGTCCTCGTCGCCCATGAGCGCCTCGCCGGAGAGTTTGAGCAGGATTCGGCGATAGGCGAGTTGCGACATGCGGGAAGCTCCAGTGGACAGCGCGGGAATTCTAGCGGAAATGCGAAGGGCCGCGGATTCCGCCGCGGCCCTCCGGGGGAACGGTGCGCGGGGTCGCCTCCGTCCGCGCCGGCCCCCGCGCGTCGCGGCAGGGGCGGGGCGGGCGGCGGCGTTCGCCGCGCGCCTTCCGGTCAGGCCAGGCCGGCCTGCTTCATCACTTCGGCGGCGTAGTCTTCCACCACCTTTTCGATGCCCTCGCCGACGGCAAGGCGCTCGAAGCGCACGACCTCGGCCCCGGCGGCCTTGAGCGCCTGCTCGACCGTCTGGTTGGTGTCGAGCACGTAGGGCTGGCCGTAGAGCGTCACCTCGTTGACGATCTTGGCGATCTTGCCGCCGATGATCTTCTCCAGGATCTCGGCCGGCTTGGCGCGGTCCTTGTCGCTCATCTTCGCCAGCTCGATCTCCTTCTCCTTGGCGACGAAGTCGGCCGGGACGTCGCTGGCCTTGTTGTACGGCGGGTTCATCGCCGCGACGTGCATCGCCAGCCCGCGGGCCAGCTCGGCGTCGCCGCCCTTGAGCTCGACCAGCACGCCGATGCGGCCGCCGTGCACGTAGCCGGCCACGGTGTCGTCGCTCTGGATCGAGACCATGCGGCGGACCTGGACGTTCTCGCCGACCTTGGCGATCAGCGCCGCGCGGGCCTCTTCGACGGTCTGCCCGTCGAGCGTGGCGGCCTTGAGGGCCTCGACGCCGTCGACGCCGACCGCGGCCTTCGCCACGGCCTCGCAGAAGGCCACGAAGTTCTCGTCCTTGGCGACGAAGTCGGTCTCGGAGTTGACTTCGACGATGGCGGCGCGGTTGCCGTCCTGCGCGAGGGCGACGCGGCCCTCGGCGGCGACGCGGCCGGCCTTCTTGTCGGCCTTGGCCAGGCCCGACTTGCGCAGCGCCTCGGCGGCGGCGTCGATGTTGCCGCCGGCCTCGGTGAGGGCCTTCTTGCATTCCATCATGCCGGCGCCGGTGCGCTCGCGCAGTTCCTTGACCATGGAAGCGGTGATTTCCATTGCTACCTCTAGAAAAAGTGGGGGGTGCGGGTGGCCGGGGGCTTACTCCGCGGCTTCGGCCTTGCCTTCGGCGGCGTCCGCGCCGGCCTCGCCCTCGGCGGCGGCCTCGGCCTTCTTGCGTGCCGGGGCACGGCGCGGCTTGTCGGTGGCGGCGGCCTCGACGAACTCCTCCTCGCGCACGGTCGCGGCGCTCGGCGCCGCGGCCTTGCCCTCGAGCACCGCGTCGGCCGCGGCGCGGGCATACAGCTGCACGGCGCGGATGGCGTCGTCGTTGCCGGGGATGGCGTAGTCGACCAGGCTCGGGTCGTAGTTGGTGTCGACCACCGCGATCACCGGGATGCCCAGCTTCCTGGCTTCCTTGACCGCGATGTCCTCGTGGCCGATGTCGATCACGAACAGGGCGTCGGGCAGGCGGTTCATCTCCTTGATGCCGCCCAGGGAGGCTTCGAGCTTCTCGCGCTCGCGGCGCAGGCCCAGGACCTCGTGCTTCACCAGCTTGTCGAAGCTGCCGTCGGTCTCGCCGGCTTCCAGCGTCTTCAGGCGCGAGACCGAGCCCTTCACGGTGCGGAAGTTGGTCAGCGTGCCGCCCAGCCAGCGCTGGGTCATGTACGGCATGCCGCAGCGCTCGGCCTCTTCCTTGATCGCCTCGCGCGCGCTGCGCTTGGTGCCGACGAAGAGGATCATGCCGCGCTTCTGGGCGATGCCCGAGATGAAGTTCATCGCGTCCGAGAACAGCGGGACGGTCTTCTCGAGGTTGATGATGTGGATCTTGCCGCGGGCGCCGAAGATGTACGGCGCCATCTTGGGGTTCCAGTAGCGCGTCTGGTGGCCGAAGTGGACGCCGGCTTCCAGCATCTGGCGCATGGTGATCTGGGGCATTGCAGTGCTCCTGGCATGGAACCGGCCGCAGGCAGGGAATGGCGGCTGCCGGCGCTGGGCCGGCGTGGTTCCGGGGTTGGGCCTCCCCGCTGCCTCCGTGGCCGAACCCCCTCGCGGAGGCACCCCGGCACGGGGTAATGCAGCAGGTGTGTATTCGCCGGTGACGCCCGGCGTGGGCGGCGCGCACTCGCGCAACCGTCGGATTTTATGTCGCCCGCCCGCGGCGTGCAATAGCAGCCCCCGGTGGGCGATAATGCGCGGATGGCTATCACCCTCAAGACCCCCGAAGAGATCGAGAAGATGCGCGTCGCCGGCCGCCTGGCGGCCGAGGTCCTGCAGATGATCGCGCCGCACGTAAAGCCTGGCGCGACCACCGAGGAGCTGGACCGCATCTGCCACGAGCACATCGTCAACGTGCAGCAGGCCACCCCCGCCAACGTGGGCTACAAGGGCTACCCCAAGGCGACCTGCATCTCGGTCAACAATGTCATCTGCCACGGCATCCCGAACGCCGCGAAGGTGCTCAAGGACGGGGACATCATCAACATCGACGTGACCGTCATCAAGGACGGCTGGCACGGCGACACCAGCCGCATGTACTACGTCGGGACGCCGTCGGTGATGGCGCGGCGCCTGGTCGAGGTCACGCGCGAGGCGATGTTCCGGGGCATCCGGGCGGTGAAGCCCGGGGCCACGCTGGGCGACATCGGCCACGCCATCCAGAGCTACGCCGAGGGCGAGCGCTTCAGCGTGGTCCGCGAGTACTGCGGCCACGGCATCGGCCGCGTGTACCACGAGGACCCGCAGGTGCTGCATTACGGCCGGCCCGGCGAGGGCCTGGTGCTGGAGGAGGGCATGACCTTCACCATCGAGCCGATGATCAACGAGGGCTCGCGCCATACCCGCCTGCTTCCCGACGGCTGGACCGTCGTCACCCGGGACCGCAAGCTGTCGGCGCAGTGGGAGCACATGGTCGCGGTGACCGCGGACGGCGTCGACATCCTCACCCGCCTTCCTGGCGACGACAACGATTCCTGAGATGGACGCGGCCGCGCCTTCCGAAGCGCCGGGCCGCGGGAACGACCCCGGCGACGCCGGCTGGGCCCAGGCGGGCCGGGACGCGCTGGCGGCCGCCGACGCCGCCCTGGGGCAGCGGTTCGACTCCGGGGCCGATGCCCTCCGCCTGGCCGCCGAGCGCGCCCGCGCCGTGGACGCCGTGGTGGCCGCCGCGTGGGAGCGCTGCGTGCCCCGGACGGCGGGACTTGCGCTGTTCGCGGTCGGCGGCTACGGCCGCGGCGAGCTGTTCCCCTACTCGGACCTCGACCTGCTGGTGCTCGCCGGGCGGGAACCCGACGATGCGGCCGGCGCGGCCCTTTCGCGCCTGTTCGCGCTGCTCTGGGACTGCGGCCTCGCGGCCAGCCATTCCGTGCGCACGCCGGCGCAGTGCACCGCCGCGGCGGCCGACATCACCGTGATGACCTCGCTGATGGAAGCGCGGCCGATCGCGGCCGATGCGCGGGCGCGCAGCGAGCTGGCGCGCGCGATCGCGCCGGACCGGGCGTGGCCCGCGCGCGACTTCTTCGTCGCCAAGGCGGAAGAGAAGGACCAGCGGCACGCACGCTTCGGCGACACCTCCGACAACCTCGAGCCCAACCTGAAGGAGGGGCCGGGCGGCATCCGCGACCTGCAGGTGCTGGGCTGGATGGCGCGGCGCGCGTTCGGTACCCATGAGCTCGACCCGCTGGTGGCGCTGGGCCACGTCGGCGCGGACGAGGCCGCGGCGCTGGATCGCGAGCGCCGCGCGCTGGCCCGGCTGCGCTACGGCCTGCACCTGGTCGCGGGGCGCGCCGAGGAGCGCCTGCGCTTCGACCACCAGAAGGCGCTCGCGGAGCGCCTGGGTTTCGCCGACGACGCGCACAGCCTCGCCGTCGAGAAGATGATGCAGGGCTTCTACCGCAGCGCCGCCGTGGTGCGGCGCATCGGCGACCGGCTGCAGCAGCGCTTCGAGGAGCACTTCGACGGCGCCGCGGTGCCGCAGCCCATCGACGACCGCTTCGAGCTGCGTCGGGACTACCTTGCCGCGCGCGACCACGGCTGGCCGCATGGCGACGTCGGCGAGGTGTTCGCGCTGTTCGCGGCCTGGGCCGCCCTGGGCGAGCTGCGCGGCCTGCATACCCACACGGCGAGGGCGCTCGCGGAGGCGCTCGACCACCTCCCGTCCTACCACGAGGCCACGGCCGCGCAGCGCGCGGCCTTCCTCGACCTGCTGCGCGGCGCGGCGCCGGTCAGGACGCTCGAGCGCATGGCGCGCCTGGGCGTGCTCGGCCGCTGGATCCCGGCCTTCGCCCAGGTGTCGGGGCGGATGCAGTTCGACCTCTTCCACGTCTATACCGTCGACCAGCACACGCTGGCGGTGCTGCGCAACATCGCCGGCTTTGCCGCCGACGAGCCGGACGAGCGCTTCAGCGCCGCGCACGCCGTGTGGCCGCACCTGCGCAAGCCGGAGCTGCTGCTGCTGGCGGGGCTGTTCCACGACATCGCGAAGGGGCGCGGCGGCGACCATTCCGTGCTGGGCGCGGTGGACGCGCGCGAATTCTGCCTGGGCCACGGCCTGGGCGATGCCGATGCGTCGCTGGTGGAGTGGCTGGTGCTCCGGCACCTGCTGATGTCGACCACGGCGCAGAAGCTGGATATCTCCGACCCCGGCGTGATCCACGCCTTCGCCACCGAGGTGGCGGACCGCGAGCGGCTTGATTACCTGTACCTGCTGACCTGCGCCGACATCGCCGGCACCTCGCCGCGGCTGTGGAACGCGTGGAAGGACCGGCTGCTGACCGACCTGCGCACCGCGACCCGTCTGGCCCTGCGTCGCGGGCTGGAAAACCCGGTGGCGGCGGTCGAACGCATTGCTGAAACCCGTGACCACGCGCGCGAGCTGCTGATGGCGCACGGGGTGGGGATGGATGGCGCCGATGCGCTGTTCGACCGCATGCCCGAAGCCATGTTCCTGCGCGGTCGACCCGACCAGGCCGCCTGGCAGGCGAGGGCGCTGAGCGGCACCCGCCCGGGCGATACGGTGATCAAGGTGCGGCGCCTGGCCGAGGGCGCGCAGGCGCTGGAGGTGTTCGTGCATTCGCCCGATCGCGACGGCCTGTTCACCGCGATCGCCATCACCCTTGACCGCAGCGGCCTGGCTATCCAGCAGGCGCGCGCGCTGGATGGGCCACACGGCACCATCTTCGATACGTTCCAGGTGCTGCCTACCGACCCGCGCTTCATGCCCGAGCCGGCGGTAATCGAGCGCAAGCTGGCCACCGTGCTGGCGGGCTCGCTGGATGTGCGGCCCGCGCGCCGCAACCAGCCGCGGCACCTGCGCCATTTCCGCATCGTGCCGCAGATCGCCTTCGACCAGACGGCCGACGGCCGGCAGACCATCTTCAGCCTGGTATGCACTGACCGCCCCGGCCTGCTGGCCGATGTGGCCCACGTGCTGCGCGAGCAGCGCCTGCGCGTGCATGACGCCCGCATCGCCACCTTTGGCGAGCGGGTGGAAGACGTGTTCAAACTCACCGACGAGCAGAACCGCCCGCTGGACGAAGCCCGTCGCGAACTGCTCCGCGCGGCTCTGCTGGCCAGCCTGGATGGCGAGGGCGGCTGACCCGGCGGCTGGAAAAACCACACCCCGCCGCTTCCCGCCCCGGAAGCGGCTTCCCCCACTCACTGGCATTGCGATCCCCCATGACCCATTACGATTTTTCCGAAGAAACCATCACCGGCATCCGCCACACCATCGAGTCGGCCTTCACCCGCCGTACCGCGCTGATCCCCGAGGAGATCGAAGGCAGCGTAAGGCCGGCCGTGGAACACGCCCTGGTCGGCCTGGAGGCCGGCTACCTGCGCGTGGCCGAGCCCGGCGAAGGCAGCCACGGGTGGCAGGTCAACGAGTGGCTGAAGAATGAGTGGCTGAAGAAGGCCGTGCTGCTGTATTTCCGCATCAACGAAATGGAGCTGGTGGAGGCGGACCCGGCGCCGTTCTGGGACAAGATCGAGCCGCGGTTCGAAGGCTATGACGAAGCCGCCTTCCGTGCGCTGGGCGTGCGCGTGGTGCCCGGGGCGGTCGCGCGCCGCGGCAGCCACATGGGCCGCGACGTGGTGCTGATGCCCAGCTTCGTCAACATCGGCGCGCACGTGGGCGAGGGCACCATGGTCGATACCTGGGCCACGATTGGCTCCTGCGCCCAGGTCGGCAGCCACTGCCACATCTCCGGCGGCGCGGGCATCGGCGGCGTGCTGGAACCGCTGCAGGCCACGCCGACCATCATCGAGGACTACTGTTTCATCGGCGCGCGTTCGGAAGTGGTCGAGGGCGTGGTGGTCGGCCACCACAGCGTGATCGGCATGGGCGTGTTCCTGGGCCAGAGCACCCGCATCTACAACCGCATGACCGGCGAGACCAGCTACGGCTACGTCCCGCCCGGCAGCGTCGTGGTCGCCGGCTCGCTGCCCGCCGCCGACGGCAGCCATTCGCTGTACTGCGCCGTGATCGTCAAGCAGGTCGACGAGCGCACGCGCGCCAAGACCTCCGTCAATGAACTCCTGAGAGGCCTCGCCTGACATGACCACGATTTACGGACTGAAGAACTGCGACACCTGCCGCAAGGCCCGCAAGTGGCTGGATCGCTTCGATATCGAACATGCCTTCGTCGACTATCGCGACGACAAGCCAACCCCGGAGACCCTGGTCGAATGGGCCGGCAAGCTGGGCGGCTTCGAGAAGATGGTCAACAAGTCATCGACCACCTGGCGCCAGCTTCCCGACAACCGCAAGGCCGCCGCCAGCGACGCCGAGTGGAAGCTGCTGCTGCGCGAATACCCGCAGCTGATCCGCCGTCCCGTGGTGGTGACCGATGATGGCACCGTTACCCAGCGCTTCTCCGATAACGGCTTCAAGGAACGCTTCAAGGTCAGCTGATCGGGCAGGAGCACGTTATGCCGGCGGCCCGGCGGTCCCCTCCCGCTCAGGACCCGCTGTGAATACGTCCATGTACGCTTGCCGGCGCCGTCCATGGCGCCGACAGTCCTGAGCGGGAGGGGACCACCGGGCCCTTGAGTTTATGGCCATCTGCCGGGGGCGGGATTCATACGGTTTCGCGCGGGTGACGCGCTTCTACAATGGGCTGGTGTCGACTTCTGGAAACGCCCGTGCCTGACGTTCTGACCCTGCTGGAA
>LSQX01267464.1_pt1 | contig 11010 bp, 9 predicted proteins | sample 654561 | NCBI WGS metagenome assembly LSQX01 (sample SAMN04489861, study PRJNA283612) | anaerobic digester metagenome | isolation source: 4 biogas reactors fed with cattle manure at either 37C or 55C with and... | place: Denmark: Kongens Lyngby | collected 2014 | reverse complement strand
CCGCTTAGAGACCTAGAGAATCGATGAACATAAGTCGGGGAAATTCCAACCTCTTCAAGAAGTGCTTCCGGAGAGCTAGGGAATTCACCATTACTGTTATTTTTATGTAATTTCAGCGGGATGGACAAGATCTGTCGAATCGTTCTTCTAGGATTTAAAGAGGAATTAGGATCTTGAAATACAATTCGTATTCTACCTTTCATTTCATGGGGCCTGAATTTGCTAGGGAAGGATATATCCTGACCTTTATATGTAATTTTTCCCTCAGTTGGCGCATACATTCCTACAACTGTATAAGCCACTGTGCTTTTCCCAGAACCAGATTCTCCAACAAGGCCAAGAGTCTCTCCTGGAAATATTTCAAGATTAATCCCATCAACGGCTTTTACAAAAAGCCCTTTTTTATATGGGAAATACTTTTTCAACATGCTCAACCTTAAAACAGGCACATTCATTTACATTTCTCTCCCCGCTAATTCGGATTGATAACGTGACATGCTACAAAATGATCTTTTTCATATATTTTTAACTCAGGTTTTCTTTGGCTACACTCCCCTTTATCAGCAAAAATGCATCGTGGCTGAAACCGACAGCCCGGTGGGGGATTTAAGTAACCAATCATTTCTCCCGGTATGCCCTCCGCAAAGCCCTCTCCTGTCAATTTAGGCACACATGCCAACAATGCTTTCGTATAGGGGTGAAGGGGGTTTGCAAAAATCAAACGAGTCGGGCCTATTTCTACAATCTCTCCGCCATACATGACACAAACGCGATCTGTGGCTTCTCTAACAACTCCTAATGAATGTGTGGCCAAAATTACTGACATGCCTGTTGTTTTCACTAAATTATTTAGGAGCCTTAAAATTTGATCCTGTATAGTAACATCAAGAGAGGTGCCAGGCTCATCAGCGAGCAATAACTTTCTTTCTGTCGCCACTGACATTGCGATGCATACACGTTGCCTCATCCCCCCGCTTAGTTGAAACGGATATGACTCGAAAATTCTCTCCGGATCAGGTAAAAGTACATCAGAAAGCGCTTTTAGAGCCATGTTTTTTACGTCATTTTTGTTAAGATTGACATTCCTGGCTTGCAAGCTCGCTTTTATCACTGACGTTATTTGCTCTCCAACCGTGAAAACAGGATTCAGGGAGCTAGTCGGATCCTGAAATATCATGGACATTTCCGTTCTTCTCATGTTTAACAATTCTGGATGACTTATTCTGCTGAGATCCTTTCCTTTGTATAAGATGGTGCCCCGTGAAGTGGCATTGCTATCAAGCACCCTTAAAAGGGCCCTAAAGGTAGTTGTTTTGCCACAACCTGTTTCTCCAACCAAGCCAAGCCTTTCACCCTCAACGAGACTAAAGGAAATGTCGTTTAAAACGTGCAACAAGCCTTCGTAAACCCTGTAATGGACGTTAAGATCTTTGACTTCAAGCAATACAGTATCATTCATTGTTTTTCCTCCGTTGAAAAGAGATCTCTAAAGCTATCGCCCAATAAGTTAAACGAAAGAACAATTATCATTATTGCCAGAGCTGGAAATACGGTTAGCCACCATTGTGTAGGCATGTACTTGGCTCCGTCCGATATCATAGTTCCAAGGGCTGGTGTTGGTGGCTGTTCACCTAAACCCACAAAGCTTAGTGCAGCTGCTGTCATGATGACAATTCCCATATCGAGAGTCATCTTCGTCAATATGGGAGACAAACAATTTGGAAGCATTTCCCTGAAAATTATATGTACCCAACTGGCTCCCAGCAGTTGCGCTGAGCGAACATAATATTCCCTATTTAAAGTAACTGCCATACCGTAAGCTAATCGGGCATACCATGTCCACCACGTAATGGTTATAGCTAGCATAGCATTCATTAGATTTGGCTTGAGAAGCGCTGCAACCGATAACGCCAGAATTAAAGGCGGAACGGCAAGGAAAATGTCGGTAAGCCGGGTAATAAAGGAATCGATTAATGAACCTTGGAAATAGCCTGCTATTAGACCCATGGTTGTGCCAAAGGGGACTGAAATACTTAGGACCACGACTCCCATCAATAGAGTCGACCTAAGAGCAAATATTATACGGCTAAAGACATCTCTTCCCATGGGGTCGGTCCCGCATAAATGTTTTAGGCTGGGTGGTTGATTGGCATTGATAAAATCAACCACCTTGCCGGCGTGGCTGGGATAAGGAGCAATATAGGGAGCAAATATCGCAGCTAAAACTATTACGATAACACCTATGAAACCTACTATGGAAAGTTTATTTTTAGATAAACGATACCACGCTCTTTTTGCTTTATCAGTCAAATTTCTAAGGGATCCATACTTGTCAGCGCTCATAAATATTATCACTCTCCAGCTTTAAGCCTAATTCTGGGGTCTATGATAGCCACGAGTATGTCAACAAATATGTTGGCAATTATGAAAACAAATCCCACGATGCAAATGACCGCACTCACTGCGTTTAAGTCTTTAAATAGCATGGCTTCCACTCCGTAACGCGAGAGCCCTGGCCAGTTAAATATAGATTCAACTAAAAAAGCATTAGCGAACAATGCACCGATTTGTAGCGCTAATACGGAAACGGCAGGGATTACAGAAGGTCTAAGCAGGTATTTAAAAAATATCTCCCTTTTGCTTAATCCCTGAGCCGTTTCCATGACAATGTAATCTCGCTCACTATTGTCTATCATTGAAGAACGGGTAATCCTCGCCAGTTGAGCCATACCATTCATTGCAAGGGCAGTCGCTGGGAGGAGAAGGTGAACAAAAGCATCTACTGCGACAGGAAAATCACCCCGTAAAATACTATCCACCACGATCATCCCTGTAATCGGTTGAACGCCTAATCCAACGCTTGTACGTCCTAAAACTGGGAGAATTGGCCATTTGTAACCAAAAAGGAGCATAAACAAGACTGCGAAAACAAATGAAGGTGTTACAACACCTATATAAGCTACTATCCTAAGAAAGTAATCCATATAACTGCCTTGGCTTGCAGTTGCAAGAACTCCGAGAAATATCCCGAAAACACATTGAATTATAGCTGCAACAATCACAAGTTCTAATGTGGCAGGCAAATAAATCTTAATGTCATCCGTTACCGATCTCATCGTCATTAGCGATAGTCCAAAATCTCCTTTTAATACACTGGTTATCCAATGAAAATACTGGTACATCACGGGTTGATCGAGCTTTAATTCGCTCCTTAATGCCTCAACTGCCTCTTCTGTTGCTCTGGGTCCTAATGCCATGCGTGCAGGATCACCGGGCACAACTCTGGATAAAGTGAATATGATGATCGATAGCCCAACTAGGGCTACTAACGACCACAAAGTGCGCTTACAAATAAAGCGAAAGATCTCCATGGATTTTGCCTCCCTGACACTAGCAATAAATTAGCTGCCGGCTTATTCTTTAAATTGGACGCCCAACATGTACAGCAAATCTAAACCTGGAACAATAGTTTTTCCTTGTTTCCCAAGTTCCGCAGGCTCCCACGTAAGGTAACCCGATTGATAGGCGTGAACTTCCGGCTCCTCAAAGATTGGAATATGGGGCTGGTATTCTACTATTAATTCTTGCGCTTTGCGATAAAGCTTAAGCCGTTCATTGAAATCGGTCTCCTTAAGGGCCCTGTCAATTGCTTCGTCGATATCGGGATATCGAACCCAACTAGTGTTGGTATATGTCCCGATTGATTCTGAATGATAAATTGCCCGCAGGAGCGAGCCTGCTTCACTGTAATGTGAGGACTCACTAATGGTTGTGCCATGAGGGGTATCTTCCAAACGTGATGCCTGGTCAACAAACTTAGCCCAAGGAACTTTAACAACTTCAACATTAACTCCCAGCTTATCGAAGTAAGTTTGGAAAGCTAAAGCCAGTTTTTCCCTATCTGGGACGTCAGCTACCCATGCTATTTCAACAGGAAATTTATCAGGATTGTCGGCATATTTGGAAAGAGATAACTCTTCTTTTGCCTTCTCCAAATCATAATCATAATAGGGCAAATCAGAGGCTGCACCTATAAGCGAAAGTGCGATTGGGGCTTTAGGTTGTTTTCTCCATGGAAAAATTTGGAGTAATGCTTTGTAATCTATTGCATAAGACAGAGCTTTTCTAAAATGTACATCATCAGTAGGGGGTTTGGCATTGTTCAATGATAGGTACAACATTTTACCGTTGGATATTGCAAATATATCGATTCCTTTGACTTTTTCGAGACTTTTGTAGGTTTCAACAGGCTGATATTCGTCAGTAAACTCAAGTTGTCTGCGCATTATCATAGTTCTAACAGTTACAGGCTCAGAAACGGCGAGCAATTCGAAGCCTTCCGGATTGCCTGGACTGAACCCCTTCCAATATTCGGGGAACTTAACCGCTCTTAAGTGTTGATTGTGTGCCATTTCTACAACCTTATAGGGACCACTCCCGGCGTCGTTATTTATGAGCCAATTTGTGCCATAGTCTTTAAATTCGCCGTAATTTCCGTCTTGTAAATGTTCTAGAACTTGTTTTTTGTTGACGATATAAAATCGGTTGAGTGTAGAAAGAAATGGACCAAAGGGCTCGCTTAAAGTGATTAGAACAGTATCATCTGAAGGATTTGAAATATCCTTCACCAATCCTTCAAACAAGTAGGAAAAGCCTCTTTTGACTGTCAAGAGCCTTTTCATGCTGAATACAACGTCATCTGCGGTTAATTTGTCCCCGTTATGAAATAGTATGCCATCGCGAATTTTAAATGTGTATTTTAGACCATCTTCTGATACCGTCCAAGACTCGGCAACACCATTTTTTAGGTTGCCTAAATAATCTTGAAATACCAAAGAATCGTATAAATTTACTAAGGCGATCTGAGAGGCTCGATCATGTCCTTGCGCTGGATCTATGTTGGGTGTATTAGAAGCAGTAAACCTCACTATACGGTCGTCAACGGTGGCCCAAGCGCCACCAGCCAAAATCATCAACACACACAAGATTGCCATGACGATCCGTGTAACTACTTTCTTACCTGCCATATTTCATCACCCTTTTAGATTAGATATGTACTTCTCTTGCTTTTCTCGATACGAAACAGACACCTCCAATTTAGCTGAAAGTTCAATTTGCCAACTCAACCATGGCAGCACCCATTATTTGAAGAATCTTTAAATACTCCTCCAAGTCTATGAACTCATCTGCTTGATGTGCAACATCCGGGCTCTCGGGAAACTTTGGACCGAAGGCTACTATATTTGGAAGGGCTTTAGCGTAAGTACCCCCGCCCATCGATAACAATTTCGCTTCTTGTCCAGTCTTTTCTTCATATACTTTCTGAAGTTTTTTAATCAAAATGCTGTCCTTCGGCATGTTAAGGGGTGCTTTCTTGCAAAGGATGTTCAAGGAAAAGCCTTCCTTCTGCGATAAGGATTCTAAAGACAGAATTACATCTTCAGATTTAAAAGAGACAGGAAAACGTATATCCAAAATTAAAGACAGACAACCATCCTCAAAGTTAATTTGTCCTAAATTGCATGTTAGTTTGCCTGATAATTCATCCTCCAAAAAAATTCCTAAGTTAACACCGTTAACGTCACCGTAGAAATATCCGCTCAGTCCCCTTAAACTTTCCCCCCAATCTTCATCGATTGAATATCCTAAAAGATATAAAAGGTTAGCTATGGCATTGACGCCCAGTTCGGGTGTACTCCCATGGGCCGCAACCCCAGACACCTTGATCGTCGCGATTTCGCTCTCTGCATTAACTGCGACTTTTATGCCCTTTTCGCGTGCAACTTTTTTAAAGGCGTTTAATATCTTTTGTTTTTCGGAAGGATCAAAAAAGCGGATTTTGGCTTCTGCTTCAGAGGGTACCACATTAGGTACAGTACCGCCACAAATTCCTAAAAGCAACGCTTTGGAGTTATTGGGCTGTACAAAAGGAACTTTAATACGTACATGCAGCTGTCCTTTTTCATAGGCAACTATAGGAAACTCCCCGTCTGGCGTAAACCCCATTATAGGTATTTCCCCGCCATGCTCTAAGTAGTAATACATATCCTTCATACCGCTTTCCTCGTTAGTTCCAAATAAGATACGAATTCTGCGTTTTACAGGAATGGAAAGTTCCTTTATAGCGTACAAAGCCCATAACGCACCTATAATGGGTCCTTTGTCGTCCATTGCTCCTCGTCCGAACATTTTATTTCCATGTATCTCTCCGCCAAAAGGAGGACACGTCCACCTTTCTCCGGAAGGCACCACGTCGAGGTGCCCTAGAACGACAATCATGTTTTCGCTTTCGCCGTATTCAGCCCAACCAACATATCCATCCAAGTCGTACGTTTTAAATCCCAGCGAAAACGCTGTTTTTAAAGCATGATTCAATGCCTCTTTCACTTGAATTCCAAAGGGAGCATCCAAGGTAGGATCTCCTTGAATGCTCGGAATCCTTATAGATTCTTGAAGATTTAGTATTATTGATGGAAATAAATTTGCAATTCTAGCATCAAGAGATGTCATAGTATTTTCCTCTTCTCACTTTCTGTGGCAGGATTAATAACTCGGAATACCCATTTTTCTGCAAATTTCGGCTGCTTTAGGGTCTTTATAAACACCGTTTTCTTCAAACAAAACGTCATCAAGCAATATCGTTGGATTCAATGTAACTCCATCGGTATGTGATGCCGCTGACCAGCCCTTACCCATGATCTGTTTGCCTTGACTCCCAAATCCAAATTCTATGCATCCAAAAATCCTCTCGTCTTCTACAATTCGCCCTGTAGGCGCGGTTACGCCTGGATTGAAGCCAAGAGAGTAGTGAGCGAGTCTAAACATATTGGGATCGTTGAAGGATTTAAGCCAGGTTTCAAAAATTTTTGCTTCTCTTCCTCCGGAAATTGACTGTATTACCCCCTTTTCTATTTCCAACGCGATTGGCTCTCTTATGATTCCAAGTTGTGCTGGAGGAAATACCGCAGCGTCAAATACTATGGTGCCGTTTATTGTCTCTTCAACCGGACACCAGCTTACTTGCCCCGCTAACATGACAGGGTATCCCTTTTTGGTAGCTTTTTCTCCAGAGAGGCGTATTTTACGTCCTTGATTATATGCCACTAGATCTGTGCCGCTAGGATTTTTAACTTCAACCTTATTTGCTTTTCCAAGTATTTCCTGGAGGTGACGCCCAAGCTCCACGACCATGTCGTAATCTATTCTTTCTACACAGTTAACTAGCATCATCACATCCATGCCCGTTAGGTTGATGTACCTGCATCCCTTGTCCATGGCGTCTCTCCAGGTTTGAGAGTGCATAACGGTGGCGTAAGCTATCTCTATCCACACGTCGGCATTTGCAGTAGCCGCAGCCATATGAGCTGGCATTTCGCTTGCGAAGGTCTTAATCGGAGTAGGGTAGTACAATATAATGGGTTTAGCTCCAATTGCGTAAGCAGCGTCTCCGATCGCCTCGGCAACCCTCCTGTCGCCCGAGCTGTCACAGGTCACCACTACGGTCTCTCCCTCTTTTGCGAGCATAACGTCTCGCACCAACTTCAATGCGCCATTCATAGTTTCCATTGAACAATATTTTTCCGTTGGTTCTATTCCGCTTTTAAATTCCACCGTTAAGCCACCTTCCCTTTTATATGTTACTTTGATTATAGCTGACCATGTAGCCTTTTACATTGGACGCATTGATAAACAAGTAAATATTATTTGTAATTTTCGAACAATTTGCGATTATCATAATATTTGATTTGTTAAATATTACAAAGATTATGTTAATATATTGGGGGAAATGACAAAGCATTCCTCAAAAAGGTTGATTCCCCGGAGGGATAAAAATGTCTCTGACTGTAGAAGAGATGTTACAAATTGGCGTCCTAAGTGATGTGAAAATTCTGGCTGGCGAACAAGGGCTGTCTAACCGAATTGTTAAAACTGTGGTGGTAATAGATGTACCAAATGCTGGTCAATGGGTGAGAGGCGGTGAATTTTTACTTACGTCAGGATATCTTTTCGCGAATGACTCTCTATCATTCGTTGACCTAGTAGATAGCCTCGCCAAGAAAAATGCAGCTGCACTGGGCGTTAAAATCGGACGTTTTCTGAACAAGGTGCCGGAGGAAGCGATAGCAAAGGCTAATAAATATGATTTTCCGATATTAAAAATCCCAACCTTCATGAATCACGTTGACATAATAAACCCGGTGCTTTCGGCAATTGTAAACAGTCAATACAAACTGCTGGAGACAACTGAAGCTATAAGAACAGAATTCCTCAATTCTCTTCTTTTGAACAAGGGAATTGAGGACATGCTCAATATTCTTGCAAGGTTCTTAAACGTTGGTGTAGCGTATATAGATGAAATTTTTGGTATCGGTTACGGTTCCGAAAATAGTTCCTTTAAAGACACTTGCGTCGTGCCTGATATGTTAAGCGAAATAATAAAGGATTATACCCATGTAAAAATTACCAACGCAAATAAAACGATTGGACACCTAGTTTTTGAAAAAGAGCCCAGTTACTTGACTCGCTTCGCTGATGTTGCAATTCGCGAAGCACAAAGAGCACTCTTATTACACTTTCAGAGGATGGAATTTGCATCCAAAGTTGAAAGACGACACAAAGACGCATTCATAAAGGATATTCTATATTCCAAGTTTAAAAAACCAGCCGAGGTTTTCCGGCAGGCGAAAGTCCACGGGTGGGATCCAGGGTGGAAGCTAGTTGTAGCTACTATAAAAACTATCGAAGAAAATAAATCCACTAATAATACAACTACTGATGCTCTCCCAACTACTGATGCTCTTGTTGAAGAGGAGGAGCATTTATTAAACTTTTTAAATGAGAAGCTCAATGTCTACTTCCCAGGAACAATGGCAACGAACATCAGTCCATATTTTGTAGCATTAATACCCCTGAAAGAAGAGAAGGACTACATCGGTCTATGCAAAACAATAGAAAAGTTGCACGACGTACTCACGCGATATATGGAAAGTGACGTTGTTGTTTCTGTAAGTTCGGCGAAAAAAGACTTATCAGAAGCACCGCATGCCTTTTCTGAGAGTTTGGAGACTTTGGATATTTTAAGGCGAATGGAACAAAAACCGGGTGTGTATTCTTGGTGTGACCTAGGGGTAGAAAAGATATTGTGTGCTCTCAAGGGCTCTGAAATAAGCCGAAACTTTTGGAGAAAAACCTTGGGCAAACTTATTGACACGAAAGATGAAAGCTCCCTATTTTTATTCCAAACGCTTGAAGCTCTTATATCAAATGATTGGCAGCTAAAACAAACGGCGGACTTTCTTCACATTCACTACAATACCTTAAAATATAGGATCAAAAGATTAGAAGATATTTTAGGGATTGATGGGTTATCGGAAGGAAAAAGGCGTTTTGATATCAGCTTAGCCTTCATGTTGTACAAATTGGAAAATAGCGATCCTTTAACGCAGTGCAGTAGATTAACACATAATTAAATATTTCACTATCTGGCAACAATTTTTGTAGACTACTGCTGAATTTGCTTCTTGTTATCGTGCTAATAGCTGGTAATTTTACAATTCATCATTTACAAAAATGACACCAACAAAAATGACCCGGTGAAATTTCTGTCTCTTCAGGTTCTTTTTCTGCACATATTTCTTTCGCTTCCACGCATCTGGTATGAAAAAGACAACCTTTAGGAGGATCAAGAGGGCTTGGAATCTCGCCACGTGGCACTTTGCGAATCCTTTTCCCCTTGCCCACGCTGGGTACGGCCTCTAAAAGGCTTATCGTGTAGGGATGCCTTGGTTTTAAAAATACATCGTCTTTACTTCCTATCTCCATTATCTTGCCCAAGTACATGACTGCTACGTGGGAAGCAATGTGGTCTACTACGGCAAGATTGTGGGTTATAAACAAATAGGTCAGTGCGAGGCTTTCTTTGAGCTCCTGTAATAAAGCTAAAGTTCTTGCTTGGACGGAGACGTCTAAGGCTGAGGTAGGCTCATCTAGAACCAAGAACTTGGGTCTTAACACTAAAGCCCTGGCTATGGCAATCCTTTGACGCTGCCCACCGGAAAATTCGTGAGGATACCTAAACATATGTTCCTCTCGCAATCCGACACACTCCAAGATTTCCTTTATCCTTACGTATATTTCGTCAGAGGGAAGCTTATAGTGTATCTTTAAACCTTCACCAATAATATCCTTTACTAGTTTCCTAGGATGGAGCGAATTGTAGGGATCCTGCTGAACGATCTGCATTTGCCTTCTGTATTTGATCAACTCTTTCGGTTTCAGCATCGTGATGTCTTGGCCATTGAGATATATCTTCCCTGATGTGGGTTCGATCAGTTTCAGTATTACTCTTCCGAGCGTGCTTTTACCAGACCCAGACTCTCCTACGACGGCAAAGATCGCGCCCTTTGGAATCTTCAGGGAAATGCCATTGATAGCTTTAACCTGAAGTGGCCTTGATAGTATAGATTTTTTAATATCAAAATATTTCCTCAAGTTTTCTATCTCAACGAGGGCTTCCACGCTTTGGCCTCCTTAAAAACTGTCAGAATAAAGATGACATGCCACGAAATGGCCTGGTTTTACTTCCTTCAGATCTGGAAGTTCTACGCGACATTTATCAAAACAAAAATCGCACCTGGGATGAAACCTGCACCCCAGAGGCGGGGCTATTAAATCAGGAACAGAGCCCGGAATGCCCGATAGGACCTTTGAAGCTCCTATGATGGGTATAGAATCTATCAGCCCTTTGGTATATGGATGCAAGGGTTCTTCAAAAATCTCCTCCGAGCTTGAGATCTCAATGGCGTTTCCGGCGTACATGACGGTAATTCTATCGCAAAACTCCGAAGCAATCCCAAGATCGTGAGTTATGAGAATAACGGCATTTCTCCCTACCCTGACAAGTTCATCGAGTAACTGAAGTATCTGTGCCTGAATGGTCACGTCCAATGCGGAAGTTGGTTCATCTGCGATCAAAAGCTTTGGTTTTACCGCAAGAGCCATGGCTATCAT
>LSQX01255069.1_pt1 | contig 11010 bp, 8 predicted proteins | sample 654561 | NCBI WGS metagenome assembly LSQX01 (sample SAMN04489861, study PRJNA283612) | anaerobic digester metagenome | isolation source: 4 biogas reactors fed with cattle manure at either 37C or 55C with and... | place: Denmark: Kongens Lyngby | collected 2014 | reverse complement strand
GCCGCATATTGGCTCTTCTTTTGGACAGGCCTGTTTCTCAATAGCGGGGCCATGCGGCGCTGGTATGTTTCGCTGCCCTATTTTTGCGGTTTTCTGCCGGCCGCCTTTCTCACCAGTTCGCTCTTCTACCTCTGGAAGTATTCGCTTCACCCTCCCCGGTTCGGGCTGACACGCGAACAGAAGGACAGATTGTACGACAGAATATCGCAATGCTCCTTTCTTTTGATTTTGCTCGGGGCACTCGCGGCCGCGGGAGATGTGGCATATTACCTGCTCGGCGCCCAGGGCTACAGGGGAATTGAGGATATTATGGTAAGTGTCTCGGTTGTTGCTATGACTATATCGGCCGCGACAATATTTGTTGTAAAAAAACATACAAAAATGCAAATAGTATCATGATTTGCGCTGCGTCTTTTTTATATATTTCATTAAAACCATTGACAACTTGTAGGTTTTATTGTAAAATTTATACATACAATAGTTTTTTATAATGTTGTTTTTTTGCGCCGGTTATGTCCAAGCCCCGGGTCCCGGATATTAGCAGTCTTATTTTGTATCAAGGCTACTGAATAATATTTTTATTATTTTTACGGAGGAATGAAAATGAAAAGCACGCTCATCAAGTTTCTCGCCGCGGTTCTTGTCCTCTGCATGATTATTCCCATTACGGCATCATGCGGGAAAAAGTACACGGGCGGAGACACCCTTGTCGTGGGTTATGACATTTTTTCAGAAAAGTTCAGCCCGTTTTTTGCAAAGACTGAATATGACCAGGACGTTGCGGACATGACGCAGGTATCACTCCTTTTGGCCGACAGAGAAGGCAATGTTGTGCTGAAGGGCAAGAGCGGTGAGGTCATTCCGTACAACGGAACAGATTACAAGTACGAGGGCCTTGCTGACTGCACCATCACACAGAATGACGACGGCACTGTTATCTATGAGTTTGACCTTCGCAGAAACGTCAGGTTCAGCGACGGCGAAAGGCTCACCGCGGACGACGTTAACTTCTCAATGTATGTAATAAGCGACCCGACATATATCGGCTCCTCAACCTTCTACACCCTACCGATTAAGGGAATGAAGGAGTACCGGGCCGGAATGACCGCACTATATGTCCTCATCCTTGAGGCCGGGCGCGACGCCACCGAGTTTACAAACTACACCAAGGAAGATGCCGACAAATACTGGGAGGCCATGGACAAGGCCGGCGTTGATTTTGCTCAGGATATTGTCGATTATGTGCTGAGCAACTACGGAGAATATGCCTCCTCTCCGGCCTACGGCGGCAAATGGGGTACGGCAATCACCGCCGACTCGCCCTATGCCGTGGCATACGGAATGAGAATGAGGGGATTCGGAAGCTGGGTCAAGAACGAGGCCGACGAATTTACCGGCGCGTTCAAGGACATAAACGGCAAGGTTTACGACTGCGTGAACACCTTCCCGACCACAGAGGACTACTGGGATAACCTTGACGCTGCTTATGGCGGCAACTATGTGGAGCTTAACGCCACCGAAGCTGCCAATGCCGATTTGTTTGCGCTGGTCGACGAGAAGCTCGGCGATGAAGCTGCAAAATACAATGCCGGCATTGTCACAGGCGAGACCGTCGACAAGATAGAAGGCATCGAGAAGACCGGCAACTACTCGCTCAAGGTCACCATGACCGAGTTTGACGCCACCTCGATTTACAAGTTCGCACTCTCGGTTTCTCCGATGCACTACTACGGCGACAAAGCCAAATACGATTACGATAAAAATATGTTCGGCTTCACAAAGGGCGACCTGTCCAGCGTGAGAGCCAAGACCACCACACCCATGGGCGCCGGCCCCTATAAGTTCGTGAGCTTCGAGAACGGAATTGTGCTCTTCGAGTGCAACGAGAACTACTATAAGGGCATCCCGAAGATTAAGTACATCAAGTTCCAGGAAGTGACCAACGAAGCCGATAAGGTCGCCGGTATCGCCAGCGGCACTATCGACATTTCCAACCCCTCGGTCAACGACGAAATTCTCCAGTCAATCAAGGATGCAAACCCCAACAAAGAGCTCACCGGCGATGTCATCACCTATAACGCGGTCGACAACCTCGGCTACGGTTATATAGGCATCAATGCAAACAACGTCAAGGTAGGCCAGGATCCGGCAAGCGACGCCTCAAAGGCGCTCAGAAAGGCCTTCGCCACCCTCTTTGCGGTTTACAGGGATACCGTGATTGCCTCTTATTACGGTGAGAGAGCTCAGGTTATCCAGTACCCGATTTCCAACACCTCCTGGGCGGCACCCAGACCCTCCGACAGTGACTATGCCATAGCATACTCCAAGGACGTTGAGGGCAACCCGATTTTCACCGACGGCATGACCGAGACCCAGAAATACGACGCCGCTCTCCAGGCCGCGATAGGCTTCTTTAAGGCAGCAGGCTACACCTGGGACGAGGCTTCCAAGAAATTTACCGCCGCTCCTGCCGGAGCAAAACTGACATATGAACTTATCATTCCTGGTGAAGGTATCGGAGAGCATCCGGCATACGGAATCCTGACCTCGACCAAGTCCGCGCTTGAGACCATCGGCATCACCATAAGTATTAACGACCCGTCCGACTCGAACGTGCTCTGGACCGCCGTTGAGTCGGGTACTTGCGAAATGTGGGCCGCCGCATGGGGAGCTACACCCGACCCGGATATGTATCAGGTATATCACAGCAGCAACACAGTCGGCAAGGGCGGAACAGACTCAAACCTTTACGACATAACCGACGCCGAGCTCGACGAACTTATTATGGTTGCCAGAAAATCGAGCGACACCTCTTTCAGAAAGGCCACATACAAGCGCTGCCTTGAGATAATAATGGAGTGGGGCGTCGAAATTCCGACATATCAGAGACAGAACTGTATCCTGTTCAGCAGCGCCAGAATAAATATTGATACGCTGACTCCCGACATCACGACCTTCTGGGGCTGGGCGCATGATCTGGAACTCCTTGAGATGAATTAAGGATTACCGGTCCTGTAAATAACTTTTAAGCAAGAGTCTGCCCCCAAGCAGACTCTTGCTTATGAAAGAACCCAAAGGACCAAATATATATCCTGTCTCTTATACTTATTAGTTCGGGTCGCCCGACGGGCGGCATGGTGATTAAAATGTTGAAATTTATTGTAAAGCGGTTGTTGTTGAGCATATTGATCCTCTTTTTCTCAATGTTTCTCATTTATCTTCTCATGAACAATCTTCCGACAAGCTATGTCGAGAAAACCGCAAGAGAGCTTGCAACCCTGCCGGGAAACCAGAAAAGCGCTGAGCAATGGACTGAAGAGCTAATTGAAGAGCTAAACGAGCGATACGGCTTAAATAAAGGTGCCATTCCCGGATTCTTTACATGGCTTAGCTACGCGGTGCGCGGGGAGTTCGGCGAGAGCTGGCAGTGGACGGTCGAGGTCACCGAGAAATTTTCGGAGGTTATCTGGTACAGCTTCTTTCTGGCGCTGATTGCTTTTGTGCTTGAAATAATAATTGCGGTCCCGCTCGGAGTTCTTGCCGCAACCAAGCAGTACAGCATGACCGACTATACCGTTACGGTGGTTTCGCTGATAGGCATTTCTATGCCGACCTTTTTTGTGGCGACGGTGCTTAAATTCGTTTTTGCGGCCAAGCTCGGATGGTTTGAGCCCTTCGGCATGGTGACCGCGCGGCTTGCCGGTAAGCTGACCGGTTTTGCCTGGCTGCTGGATATCGCATGGCACTTTGTGCTGCCCGCCTTAACTTTGACGATAATCGGTATAGGCAGCCTTATGCGCTACACCAGAACAAATACACTCGAAGTATTAAATGCAGACTATATCCGGACCGCCCGCGCAAAGGGGCTGCCCGAGAGCAAGGTTATAGGATATCATGCATTCAGAAATACTCTTATTCCGCTGGTGACTATCCTCGGCGGTTCGCTGCCCGGGCTTTTTTCAGGCGCTCTGATTACCGAGACCCTCTTTTCAATCCGCGGAATAGGTTACACCTCGTTTGAGTCGATGAAAAACGGGGACATACCTTTCACCATGTTCTACCTTGCGTTCGTCACAATACTCACCCTGGTCGGCACGCTTATCGCGGATATTCTCTATGCGGTGGTCGACCCGAGAGTCAGGGTTAACTGAGGAGGCAGACATGGCAGACAGGGATTTGAATCAGATGCTCAAGAAGATGGAGGCCGAAAGCCAGCTTCAAACCGAGGGGGACACCGAACGGCTGGACGATACCCAACGGGTAAAGGTGCTCAGCCCCGGCCGGCTGGTGTTCAAGCGGTTTATCCGCAACAGGCTGGCGATTGTCGGTTCCTGCATCCTTGTTTTCATGTTTGTTTTTTGCTTTGTCGGGCCGTATTTATACCCGTACGGGCAGACCGACAAGTTTTATATAACCGATATTTTTGAGAACTCGAATTATGCGGCGGCTAAAGAACGCACCGAATACTCCAATTATGAAATTGACGAGTCGGTTTCGGTGCACTATTTGGTAACCAACATGATGAATTATTTCATCAATGAGATGAAGGCGGCCGACCTTGACATTATGCTGGTTAAGGACGACTTCGGAGAAAAGTATATAATAAAATATGAAGCCGACAACATTTACTCGCTCAACGAGAGCGACCTGACCCGGGTAGGCCTGCTTGCCTCGGCGCTTCTGGTCTGTGAGTACGACATGTTTACCCAGACGATTACCTATTCCGAGGGGGTCGAAATGGACGACGCCTTCGGTATGGCGGTAAGGCTTGCCGTCATGGACAGGGAGGGAGAATTTGTTTACGGCGGCAAAACCTACAAGGTTGAGAGCGCCGGCGGCAAGAAGTATGCTATATGGCATCACCTGGACGCCGGGCTGCAGTATATCACACAGTCCCCGGGCGAGGGCTTTGAGGCTGCGGTGGAAGCGGCACTTGACGGCGACAAGAGGATTTTTGAATTCGGCGGCAGCCAATACCTTATAGACCAAACCGGTTCCGATTCCTATGACATATACAGATATGCCATCCGCAAAATGCTATATGTTTGCTCGCCCTACACCGTCGACCTGTACAGCGGCGCGGATGTACCGAAGGATTTCCTGAAGACCGCGCTGATAGGCTTTTGCAGGGGCGGAGTCTTCAGCTTTGACGGGGCTGACTATGTAATCAGCGAGGAGCTTGAGGACGGGGAGAGCGTGATAAACATCTACCGGGCAGGCGAAGCCCGGCCCTATGCTCTGTTCACAACCTTCTCGGTGAGCCGTTACACCGGCTCGGGTGGTCTTTTGCTTGAGTTTAAGGACGATGTGCGGCACAAGATACAGGAAATGTCCGAGCAGAATAAAAGTGTCGCCACGCTTATCACCAAGGTTGAAAAACAGGCCTCGGACGGCTCTGTTATGCTTGACGAGAACGGAAATGTAGTTTACGAGGACACCGAGGTCACAATCACCCGCAAGGGCGATAACTACACAATAACCACCGACCGTATCATAGATCTTATTGACATGTATGCGCCGCCGATGAGCAAAACCTCGTCACACACGCATATTATGGGCACCGATCGCGACGGATTTGATGTCTTTGCGCGCATGATGTACGGCGGGCGAATTTCGCTGGTTGTCGGCTTTGTGGTGGTTATCATCGAGGTGATTCTCGGCATTCTCATGGGCGGCATTTCAGGCTACTTCGGCGGCTGGGTCGATACCCTGATAATGAGGCTGGTTGAGGTGTTCTATTGTATACCCAGCCTGCCTATTATGATTATTATCGGGGCTTACCTTGACGCCGAGCAGGTCAACCCCTATGTGCGGCTGGTATGGCTGATGGCGGTGCTCGGATTTTTGGGCTGGGCTTCGGTGGCGCGGCTTGTCCGCGGGCAGATTCTCTCGCTGCGCGAGCAGGAGTTCATGCTGGCTACCGAGGTCGGAGGGCTGAGGGTGTCGAGAAGAATATTCCGCCACTTAATTCCGAATGTAATGCCGCAGCTCATTGTCACCGCGACCGCGGGGCTCGGCTCGGTAATTCTGATTGAATCAACCCTGTCCTTCCTTGGCCTTGGGGTAAAACACCCGTTTGCCACCTGGGGGACCATGATCAACTCGGTTTCGGATTACAACAGCATGGTCAATTATACCTATATCTGGGTGCCGGTCGGGCTTCTGATTTGTCTTACGGTCATAGCCTTCAACTTTGTAGGCGACGGACTGCGCGATGCCTTCGACCCCAAGATGAAAAGTTAGGAGAAGGAGGCGCAGTATTATGTCTGAAAAAACAAAAAAGAAGACCTGGTATATCTCGGGTGCCGAATCACGGGCAATTTCCCGGTTTAACAGAAAACTGCTCAGAAAACTCGAGCGCGAGCGGAACAACTCCAAGAAGGACCCGTCGACCTATATTACCAGGATGCGCGACGAGAACAACATAGTCGAATTTGACAATGTCTGCACATATTTCTTTACCGATATCGGAACCGTCAAGGCGGTTGACGGCGTGAGTTTTGACATACCCAAATGCAAAACCGTCGGGGTAGTCGGCGAATCGGGCTGCGGGAAGAGCGTTTTATCGCTCTCGCTCATGCAGCTGCTGCAGCGTCCGGCCGGCCAGGTCGTGGGCGGCGAGATCCGCTTTAACATGGGGGCCGGGCAGGCTTACAACATTGTCAACACCCCGACCTCCAAAATGATGGAGATCCGCGGCAATCAGGTTTCAATGATATTTCAGGAGCCTATGACTTCGCTCAACCCGGTCTTCCGAGTAGGTCCGCAGGTGGACGAGGTGATAAAGCTCCATAACCCCAAAATGTCAAAAGAGGAGGTAAAGGCCAGAACGCTGGAGATGATAAACCTTGTCGGCATTGCGAATGCCGAAGGGGTTTACTCGATGTATCCGCACGAGCTCTCGGGCGGCATGCGTCAGAGAATCATGATAGCAATCGCGCTGGCCTGCAACCCCTCGCTGATTATCGCCGACGAACCGACAACCGCGCTCGACGTCACCATACAGGCACAGATACTTGACCTGCTCAAGGACTTAAAGGATAAAGTAAAAAGTTCGATAATGCTCATCACGCATGACCTCGGCGTTATCGCCGATATGGCCGATTATGTGGTTGTCATGTATGCCGGGCGGGTGGTAGAGAAGGGCACGGCAAAGGAGGTCTTCCACAATCCCTGTCATCCCTATACAATCGGCCTTATGAAGTCAAGACCGGTGGTCGGCAGAAAGGTCGAGGCGCTTTACAACATTCCGGGGAGTGTCCCCAACCCGGTTAACATGCCGAACTACTGCTATTTCAGAGACCGCTGCGAGTACTGTTTTGAAAAATGCAACGACATCTATCCCCCGGAAATCAAAATAAGCGACACACATGTGGTGTCCTGCTACAGGTTTTTTGATACCGGCGAGATTTTAGGATATCCCAAGTCGACAGATGTAAAGGAGCTGCTATGAACACCCGAAATAAAGAACAGACCGTCCCGCAGGAAAACGACAACCTGCTTGAGGTCAGGCACCTTAAAAAGTATTTTCCGATAAGGTCCTCCTTTTTCAGACAGGTTACCGGCTACGTCAAGGCTGTGGACGACATATCCTTTACAATCAAACGCGGCACCACAATGGGCCTTGTCGGCGAGTCGGGCTGCGGGAAATCAACGGTAGGCAGGACTCTGCTCCGCCTGTATCCGAAGACCTCGGGGGAAGTGCTCTTCAACGGTCGCGACATTTTCAAAATGTCGAAAAAGGAGCTGCGGCAATTCCGCCCGCGGATTCAGATAATCTTTCAGGACCCCTATTCCTCGCTGTCACCTCGGCTTCCGGTAGGTGAGATCATCGGGGAGGCGGTGCGCGAGCACAATATCGTCCCGCCTGAAGAATACGACGACTATATTACAAGAGTGATGAAAGCCTGCGGGCTTCAGGAATACCACAAGGAAAGATATCCGCATGAATTTTCGGGCGGCCAGCGGCAGAGAATATGCATAGCCCGCGCGCTGGCGCTCAACCCCGAGTTCATAGTCTGCGACGAGCCGGTCTCGGCGCTCGACGTGTCGATACAGGCGCAGATAATCAACCTGCTCAAGAGGCTGCAGAAGCAGTTCAACCTGACCTATCTCTTCATCTCGCACGATTTGTCTGTGGTCGAGCACATATCCGACACTGTAGGCGTCATGTACCTTGGGAGCATGGTCGAGTACGCCCCGACCGAAAAGGTGTTTGCAAAACCGCTGCACCCCTATACCGAGGCTCTTTTCTCGGCAATCCCTGTCCCCGACCCGGATTACAAAATGGAGCGCATAGTGCTTGAGGGCAGCATACCCTCCCCGGCGAATCCGCCGGCCGGTTGCAAATTCCACACCCGCTGCCGCAAGTGCATGGAGGTATGCAAATATGCCGCGCCGGTCTGGAAGGAGGTCGAACCCGGACATTTCTGCGCCTGTCACCTGTATGACAGCGAGACCGAGCGCGCAGAAGCCGAGCGTCAGGCCGAAGCAGCAAAGGCTGAGGCGGAAAACAGCAAGGCCGTCTGATGTCCGGCGGGCAGGGCTGCCGGCCGGCGAAATGGCCGAAACACGGAGGATGCAGCTATGCCACGAAAAAAAGAAGACAAAAAGAAGCGGCAGGACGACGAGTTTGACGACGGCAGGACAATAGCCGACATGAATGTCGACGGCATGCCGTGGTACATCGGTAAGAGCAAGGCCGGGGGCTCGCAGGAGAGCCCCGAGAGGATAGATCTCACCAAAAAAGAGGGCCGCGCTTTTCTGCGCGGGGTGATTCTGGCCGCGCTGCTGGCCGGCGGTGTGTTTTTTGTGGTGTTTGCGGCATTCATTCTGTTTTGCATTTATGTCTGGTTCAGATAAGTGAAGCAAACGGCTGTCTGAGAAATTATAAGAGAAACGGATATGGAGTGTCCGCGCAACAAACCGCTCTTTTTGATAGTTTCTGTATTGCTTTTAGCACTGCTGTCGGCACTTTGTGTGCCGGTATTCGGAGCGGATTCGACTTCATCCCCGCCCGACGTGGACGAGGAGTCTTTTAGCGAGTTTATAATCGAGAAAATCGAGGAAAACCACACCTGGCTTATACCGGTGGCGGCAGCGGCGGCGCTGGCTGTTGCGTCAGGCATACTGATTTGTGTTTTTTCTGAAAAAAGAACGGCACCCAGGCCAGAAGACAAAGGCTGATAGGATATACGTCAATAAAGAAAGTACCTGCCGGAGGATTTTTCGGCAGGTATTTTGTATATCCGTTCTTGCAATAGAAGGCATTATATGATAAAATAACTTGTTAACGAAAGCCGGTTTCGTGTCAGTCCGGTTTAGTTTTGCGGATGCTCGGTCAGACGGGGCAATTGGCTTTTCAGCGAAATAAGGTTTTCGCGGGCGCCGCCGGCGATGTATCCCGCATCGAAGCCGACGGCAAATATGCAGGCGCCAAGTTTCAGCCAAAAATCAAGCACCCCGGGCCCGGTTTTGAGCAGCGAAACTCCGTACGGTATCCTCTTTTGCCGCAGCATCTCTGCCGCACGGCTTATCAGCTCCTCGGTGTCGGGGCCGTACAGGGCTTCAGGTCTGCCGTCCGGCCTGATGAAGCTGCCGGGAGCAAAAAAGAACCCGTCAACTCTCTCAACCTCTGCAATTTCGGCAATATTCCTGAGTGACTCTGCTGTGTCAAGCTGTATTATGCGGCAGAGCCTCTGGTTCTCGCCGAGTGCCAGCTCGTATGCCTCTTCAATTTTGTATGCTACCGAGCGCAGCGGGTTGAAGCGCCGGGTGCCCTCGGGAGGGTAGAGGGTCATCGAGACGGCGCGCTCTGCCTCGGCGGCAGTGTTGATGCCCGGTAGGATAATGCCCTCCGGCCCGAGCTCAAGCACCCGGTTTATGTGGTATTCGCAGATAATCGAACCCCTGACCAAAGCCGGCAGGCCGCCCGACCTGAGGGTTGCCAGGTGATTGCGCAGGGTGGTATAGCTGCTCTCGGTGTTGTCTGCCTCAAGCAGGACAAAATCAAAGCCCGCCCGGCTGAGAACAGCCGACACAGCCGGGTCGGTCAGGGTTATATGTGTTCCGACAAGCCAGGGGGCCGCCAAAAGACGCTCTTTTAAGCCGAGTGTCGCCATAATATAAACTCCGATTTTTTGTAAGTCTATAATACCATAAAATTTTTCGGTTTACAACAACATAGAATATTTTTATGGCATTTTTTCTCCACAAATTCCGAAAGGACATCTGCAAGTATGAAACTGACAAAGCTGTTTGCATCCTGCAAGCCCACCCTGTCATTTGAGGTATTCCCGCCCAAGAGCAGCAATAATTACGAGAGTGTCAGGAGCGCAACCGAGGCTATAGCCGCCCTTCGCCCGGCCTTCATGAGCGTGACCTGCGGCGCCGGCGGCACGACCGAGGGCTTTACCGTCAGCATTGCGAAGAACCTGCAGGATAAATTCGGGGTCACGCCGCTGGTCCATCTCATCTGCATCTCGTCCTCCGAGGAGGAGATCGAGAGAAGCCTTGAGGAAATTAAGGCGGCAGGAATTGAGAATATACTTGCCCTGCGCGGTGATATTCCGAAATACGACGGGGCGACCGTCAAGAGTGATTTTAAACATGCCTGCGACCTTGTCGCCAAAATAAAGCGCTACGGCGATTTCTGCGTCGGCGGGGCCTGCTACCCCGAAGGGCATCCCGAGTCTCCGAGTCTTGACGATGATATCAATAATCTGAAAATCAAAATAGATGCGGGCTGCGATTTTCTGGTCTCTCAGATGTTTTTCGACAACAACATATTCTACGCATTCCTTGACAAACTTGCCGCAAAGGGGATAAACGTTCCGGTAAACCCGGGGATTATGCCGGTTACAAATGCAAAGCAGATAAGGCGGATTCTTGAGTTATCGGGCAGGACGCTGCCCCGGAAGTTTGCGAAAATTGTCGAGAAATTCGGGGAGGACCCCGAGTCGATGAAGCAGGCCGGGATAGTCTATGCCACCGAGCAGGTGGTCGACCTGT
>LSQX01380083.1_pt1 | contig 11011 bp, 11 predicted proteins | sample 654561 | NCBI WGS metagenome assembly LSQX01 (sample SAMN04489861, study PRJNA283612) | anaerobic digester metagenome | isolation source: 4 biogas reactors fed with cattle manure at either 37C or 55C with and... | place: Denmark: Kongens Lyngby | collected 2014 | reverse complement strand
GCGTTATCCAAATCACAGTCTAAACTATGGCGATTTTGTCGGTTGATATGTTCTGTTGGACTGTTGTTTTCCTAATTCTCACTCATTCGTGAAAATTACAAAATCCTCAAATGCCCATATATCAAGGGGTTTTGCACCTACTATCCCTCAACCTTAGACATCAAACAAACCGTCTCAACTGTACTTCCGTTTTCCCAACTAATATCATCTATCACAGTACCATTATAATATACCGGGAATCTGAAGTGTATATGTTTTAGAAACTTGCCATTTTCAAGGCGTTCCGAATAAAGTTCAACGCTTTCCACGAATGTTCCCATAAATTCCTTCTTCTCTGCATCTGATAATTTGTCGTATAACTTATCAAAAGCAATTAAGAAATTATAGATTCTATCACCAGATAACTGCTTCCTTCGAATATGCGCCAAACGACTTTGTATTTCATCCATATGATTTTCTGTCAGAGCCATCTCATCATATTTATCATAAAAGCGCTTTTGAAGGTCATCATATTTTTTCTCATACATAGAATCAGTTACATCAAGATTATCCATCTGGATAGCAATCTTGTCCTTTGATACCTCAAGCTGCCTCATTTTCTTCTTTAATCCATCAAGCTCCTGCTCCAGTTCAGAGGTATCAACTCTGGCTGCAATCTTTTCCCTGATTCCCTTTTCAAAGTCCGGAGAAGTAACCATTTTCTTAATCAGCTCAGCTACTGCATCATTAACAATATCCTGCCCCCACTGCTTATGATAATCACACTTATGGCCTGTAGTTCCGGTAGGATGCTTGCACGCATAATAAAAATAATCTCTATAAGTGCCACCCTTTGGATGTCTCTTACGATTTACATTACCATACATATTAGCGCCACATCCCGGACACTTTAGAATACCGGTCAAAATATGTTCATGTTCAAGGCTATGCGTCTTTACACGCTTCACTCCCGTTGTTCTTCTCTTATCTTGGGCCGTCTTCCATTCTTCTACGCTAATAATCGCTTCATGTTCACCGTCAACAACCATAAATTCATCTTGCTTTACAACATGGAACTCATTCCTCTTCCCCTGGACTTTTTCTGTTTTTCTTCTTCCATAGGCTAATTTCCCACAGTAAACAGGATTATCAATTACACCTTTGACAAAGGATGCCGCAAAGCCATCAATCGTGTTATTCTGGCGTTTCTTTTTCACATAGCCGCTTTCATTGAGAAACGCAGCAATTGCAGCTACTCCCATTGTCGTATTGATATATTTATCAAAGATTATTTTAATTACTTCCACTTCATCTTCCGCAATAAATAATGATCCATCCACTAGCTTATATCCATATGGAGCAAAACCGCCATTCCATTTTCCTTCTCTGGCCTTCTGTTTTCGACCTTCCATAGTCTGAACAAGAATATTGTCTCTTTCAATTTCTGCAACAGCTGAAAGGACTGAAATCATAAGTTTGCCCGCATCCTTAGATGAGTCAATACCATCCTCAACACAAATCAGATTGACTCCGAAATCCTGCATCTTCTGAAGAGAGTTAAGAACGTCAGCGGCATTTCTTCCAAAACGAGAAAGCTTAAAAACAAGAACATAATCAATATCATCTGTGCCTGCTTCAATTAACTCAAGCATTTCCTTAAACCGTGGTCGCCCATCTACGTTTTTACCGGATTTACCTTCATCAGAAAACTCTCTGACTACAACCATGTCCTGATAATCAGCATATTTCTTAAGTTTTTCCTTCTGAGCATCTAAGCTGAATCCATCCACCTGCATAGCAGTAGATACTCTTGTATATATGTAACATCGTTGCTTCTTCAAATAATCACTCCTCCAAAATCTATTTCAATCATTTTGCCAACGCCGACAAAATGATTGAATATTATTACTCCTCAATTCTATTATTGATTTTTTCAGCCTCATTCAGGACGCGAAGCTGATACTCTGCAATTTTCTTCAATGCTTCAAACCTATCTTTCTTATCCATTCCCTCACGGATCATTTGTGCGTTATGCGATTCAAGATTCGATAGAACTGTTAATTCATTTATTGTTGCATAATCCCTAACATTACTCTTTTTTGCAAGCTCCGGATTAGCCTCTCTCCAAGCTTTTGCAGTAAAACCAAATAATGCTACATTAAGTAAATCCGCCTCTTCAGCATAAGGGAGCCACTGTAAATCCTCTCGATAATTGCATACAGGAATTAAATAATTTTTAACTGCATCCGTTTGAATTAAATAATTGTTCTTAGATAGAAATCTCTTTGCATCCCATTCAAGCTTCTGCAAATCATTTTCAGCTTCCTTTAGTCTTTGGAACTCCTTAATTAGGTACAATTTGAACACCGGACTAATAGCAGAGGCAAACTCAAATGCAATATCCTTATGTGCAAATGTTCCACCGTACTTTCCACGCTTAACATACAGTCCAACCGCATTAGTCTTTTCTACCCATTCTGATACGCTTGGTGTAAACGTAACAAGTCCTGCCTCTTTTTTAAAGTGTTCAGATTCGAACACTTTAAAATTCGGATTATATATTTCTTCCCATGTTGATAAGAATTCCAAAGTGCTTCTATTTCTTAACCAATTTCGAATAACATCCGCAGCTCGCGAATTATCCGATTTAGCAGCTGCTATATCTGTAATACAGATATAGTCTTCTATGTCTTCATACGATACCGTAACCGGTATTCCCTGAACTGTAATAACTCTATTTTTTGCCATTATTCTGTTCTCCCTTCTCCTTATCCATCTGCTCCATCCGCACATAATACTCAAGCAAACGCAAAAAATACTTAGGAACACGCTTCTTGCCATGCTCCCAGTCACTTACAGTCATATAGGGAATTTCAAAGTACTCACAAAACTGGTGCCTGTTCATACCGGTACTTTCCCTTAGTTCAATCAAAATATCTTTTGCATCTCTATCATCATTTAAAATATAATCTGCCATATCTCCGCCCCTTTCACGCTAAGCGTCAATATTATATTATCACGCAACACGTGAATATTCAAGATTAAGTATATAATCCTGCTTGTCGCCGGATGCATTAATCCACTCATATATCAGCACTACTTTCTGCACGGTTCCAAGTTCTATGCTATCTCCATATTTCTCGATCATTCTTGCTAAAAAATCACAGCAGCGATTAAAATCTCCCTGCTGTTGTCTTGTCATACTAATCATATATTTCCTCCATTTTTTCTAATCAACATTTCAAAAAGTCTGCTCGCCTTGCTCATACTGCTCCCTGCATATCAGAATGAGCAGCACGAGCAGGTATTTTTCCCCTATCAGTCAAAAGGTGTTTTACCGATGACCAGGCTAAACTCCGATTTGCATACATTATGAAAACCTCTGCAATTGCCAATACATAATCTCATCGGCATTCCTCCTTCTTCTTGGCCGGTGTCTGCCCTCTTTGTTGATCAAAAAGTGCAACCTGTTCTTTCTGTTCCTTAAGCTTTGCCAAAACAGATGCTTTTGCAATGCCAGCAATCTCATCCGTATTTTTCTTTTTTGATGCCGGATCAGACAAAGCCTTTTCAATTTTCTTAGATATGGCTCCTTTGCCTCTTTTTAAAAGTTCAACTACATGATTCAACAATTTTATTGCAAACGGTTTATTTTCCCTTTTTATTCCGGCCTTGTCAGATTCGATTCTTCCTTTATAGGCTTCTACAATTCCAACATCCTCTTCAATCGTTATAGCACGAACTTCGTCAGCAACCACTTCACAGGCTTTTTCGTAAGCTACCTTTGCAACCTCTTCTGAAAAAGTTTCTATGTCTTCGATTTTAAGTTCAAGGGATTGAAGCTTAGCCTCATTATTTGCAATTTCTTCCGCCTGCTTTGCCAGAATATAATCATTCTTCTCAAGATGTTTCTTGCCCTCAAGAGGAATCTTCTCAATCACAACTCCATATTTTTCTGCAATCTCAATATAAAGTTTTCTTACTTCTTCATCAAAAACCATTTTTGCATTATTGAATTTATTAGTCTTCTTTTCTGGATTCGGACGTTCAAATCCCAGCGCCTCACAAGCCTTTTCCTGCTTTGGAAAATTCATTCCATAGCCATCATCAGCAAAGAAAACATGTCTCTCATGAATATGCGGTGTTGCTTCATCCATGTGTAAAGCCCAGTCAAGTACCTGCACATGAGAACCAAATCTTTTAGTAAATTCCTCTACAAGTTCAGCAACAACCTGTACAAATAGAGCCGGATCTTCATGTCCATCTTTCGTGCCAAGCTGATAAACTGTTTCCTCAGGACAAGTCTTGGAATCCTCTCTAATCTGATCCATTGTTCTGATTCTATCTTTATGCCTGGACTTGATATGCCTCTCAGTTTGTGCATCCAAAGAATCTCCAAACTGACTGCAATAAAATGCTTTTTCAATTTCTTCAAATGAAAATCGTCTTTCAGATCTTACTCCATCTGTACCGGCGACGTTATATCCTTGATACATATCCCAGTACACATTCATGAAACTTCTGCTTGAATCAATATGCTCAGCTGCATCAACATCAAATGATCTGTCATTGTGTCCGGCCTTAAAAACACCATTTTCTCCTTTGCGGCCATTGTGTCTGGTCGCTCTTACTTTTTGTTTTGCCATTAAAAAATTTCTCCTTCCTGCAATAAAAAAAGGAACCGATTTTATTCGATTCCTCTTAATATGCCACTATTCATTTTTATTTTTTCTTAAAAGACTAACTTGCATTTCCCGGCGAAACCGCTAATTCTGCGCTAAGCGTTACAGATAATAACCCAATATTAAGTGTCGCGTCCAACACTTTATTGGGCCAAGGTTGTCACCCTGGACGGACTAATGGGCGTTGCCCCTTAACCCCACAAGGCGCTTCACCCTTGACCAGACCGGACCTTGTCCTGGACCTACCAAGCTTTCCACCTGGACCCGAGCGGGAACTATCCCTGCACCCAGACAAAGGCTCCGCCCTTGCATCCTGGCGGAGTCTTCCTCCTGCACCACGCTTAACACCAATCAGATAAATTCATTTCACGAATTCATCTGATTGTCGCGATGCTTCTCAAATGCTCATGCAAGCATGGCATTTTCATCGCTATTCGCGCAAAAAAAGCAATAAATCATTATTGTGCACGGTAATGATTTATTGCTTTATGTTTGCTTCTTGTCTACAAGTTATATCTCTTGCGAGTATAACAATATCACACCTTTTTTCTTTTGAAAAGGGACAAATGGTGTTGACTATGTGTCATTAATGTGTTGTGTCATTCCGTCATGCCACTTTCCCTTCTTCCAAAAAACTCATAGTTCTTTCTTTCAAAAGTTTCTTTAGATCTCTGATTTTTCCTTTTGCAGTTTCATACGCAATTGTCTGTTCTGAAGCAATTCCCTGTAGGTCAATTTCCCTCATTACATACCTCCGAATCAATTCTTCATCTTTACCGCCGATGCTATTAAGCGCATTAGCAAAAATCCGAAAATCAATTCTCATAGCTATGTAATTCTTATATGAGAACAAAATGTTATCAGGAAGCTTCACATCCTCAAGAATAAAATCTATTACTTCTCCCTTATTCATATATTCAGCAATTCGAGTTATCATATTATTTCTATTTCGAGCACTATAATATTTACAATACTCATCCCAATGATACTTCATCATAAAGCTCTCAATCATGTAAATAACACAGCTTCTCTCACAGCTTAATATGTTTTTATAATTGTAATAATACTCATACAAGAATTCAAATTTATCTGACCTACTGACAATACAGTAGGTTGACATTATATCTCTTCTTCTCATTTTCACTCACCCATCAATTCGAATATGCGTTCGATTATTATAATAATATAAATTAGTCTGAATGGAAATAGGAAAATGAAAAAATCTGCAAGACCTTATCATAGTCCTGCAGAATAGACTCAATATTATGATGCTAGACATTCCACCGGATTATTCTATCCGCTTCTCAAATTCAACAAAAACCGTTTGTTCACACCAACCTTTTAACTGACCAAGCATAAACTGTTTCTTTTTTTCAATCCACTCCCTTGTATAATGCCCCATATTTTCTGCAGCTTTTTCACCATAATCGCGAACCACCTGCGCTATATCACCGGAATTGATTTCATTGCAAAACAGTAAATACTCTTCAATCTTTGCACAAAGCTTCTTCCATTCCTCTGCAGCCTTATCCGGTTTATTATTTCGCAGATCTTCGATAAATTCAATATAACAGAAGCCAAAGAGAATTCCTAACAACGCATTTTCGAAGATAATCCAACTGAGCGTTGGAAAAAGTTCTTATATCATTGCAACAATTCTGATAAGGAATGAATTTTATAATATTTTGTTTCTACATCCGCAACAGAGTTTGCAGCTATCAGTATCGGTGTAATTCCAAGTGTTTCTGCTCCTTCAAGGTTTCTTACTGAATCATCAATAAAAACTGTTTCCTCTGGCTTACATCCACATTTCTGAAGTGCATCTAAATACATTATTTCATTAGGTTTAAAAACACCTAGATCACAGCTATATGTAAATGTTGAAAAATAATCATACACCCCTATTGCCTTTAACTGATTATCAATGCTCGGCCAGGTATCCGATATAATCCCCAATTTATGAGTCTGACTTAATGCCTTTACTACACATAGTGCATCCTCATAGACAACATAATTATTCATATTCGTAGCGCGATCTTTTGCAATCGCATCAATATCTTCTGAAGATATCTCTATCCCAAGATACTTTACAATATCTGAATAAAATCTATGAAACTGCTTATATTCCTCTTCAATTCCATTTACTAAATGATTATTCTCAAGATAAGTAAGCGCATAGTCTCTAGCTTTAGAAACAGTATCTGAATCGATACCATTAAGCTTATCTCCAAGAACCTCATAAAATTTTTTGGTAAACATCCAGTCTCCTGATGCAGGATAATCAAGGGTATACCCAACATCAAAAAATATTACTTTTTTATTTTTCAATATATTGTGTAACTTCTCATTATTTCTATACGATGCTCTGCCTGCATGTACTGTTTCCACATATCGAAATCCGGCATCATAATATATTTTCTCAGGGTGTTCCCCATCAGGCCAATGAAAAACTATGCGAATACCATTTTCCTTACACCATCTGACATAATGATAAGTTAAAGTTCTTCCTGCACCTACATTTCGATGTTGTTTTGACACAAGTACATAGTTTCCGCGACAAATATCCCCGTCCATAAGGCAGTATAAAAATCCGATTGGCTTTTCTTCCAAATATACTACCCAAAGTACCGTATTCTGGTTGCAAAGAGCCCTCTTTACTACCTCGATTTCCCATGGTTCTTCTGCTTCCAAAAAAATCTGAACCAAGGAATCATCCCACTTCTCTGTCTTTTTTACAACAAGTTTTTCATTGGGTACAATCGTATTTTCTTCCTTAAGAACCATAAATCTCTGTTCTTCCAGCCAGCTATCAAAACCGGCTTTGCAAAGTTCTTCCTTTATTTCGCCAAAATATCCGCTGTCTTGTGTGGACTGATAAATCGTTGGATTTATTCCCCTTTCATGATAAAAAGAAATGATATCATTTAATGTCTCAGAAAGGTTGTTGATTTTATCCCGAAATATCACCGCATGGTTAGAATCATAAGAATCCTTATTAGTAATATTATAAAAAAGCATGCCATAAGACCTTTCTTCGTAGTCAGCAAAGCTTTTTGGGAACAAATCTTCTAACAAATAACATTTCTTTAAATCCATAATATGCTCCTTTCCCCAAAATCATTTTGTATAAGGTGATGAAAATGCAATCTCTATGTACTCAGGAATCTTTTTTTATTTTCTACACACATAAATGTATCTTGCCAAATGTTTAAGATATTCTTCCTTTCCTTGAAGTACATAATCTGTTTGTTCAATCAACATATCACCCCACGTACCATTATCTTCACCCTCAAATCTATCTTTATATGCAAGGGCAACTTTCCTTTTATTCATGAGCATGTCGTATGAGTCCTCGGAAATATCCTTTACTTCATATTCCCAGCCGATTACTCTCATCGCCTCTGCAAAAGCAGTCGTATCCTCATTTGCCGTTTTATCCATAACATCGCCTTCCTGATAAGCTACGAATAAAACACCGCCAGGCTTTAGCCAGTTTCTAATTTGTGAGACAAAAGAAGCCATATCAGGAGCAAAATACATACTATCCATAGCAACAATTACATCAAATGATTCCTTAGAATACTCTATCTTACCTATAACTCCTACTCGAAAATCACCAGAATCATTATTTGTCTTCGCATGCATAATAGCATTGTCCGAATAATCAAAGCCATGTATATGTGCACCTGTCTTATCACCTAGGTACTTGATCATCTTTCCATTACCACAACCAATATCAAGAACATGTGCATCACTGTTCATAATAAATGGAACAATCATATCTATCTGCTTAACATCACTAAAACCATCCTGAGAAAAGTCTGCGCCATACGCATCTATACAAAAATCTCTAAAAGTCTCTGATGTTGACGCCATTTTATAAAACTCTTCATAAGCATCATAAAATAGTAAATCTTCCTTCATAAAACAAACCAACTCCTTATATCATCTTAAAAGCCTTCAAAGCCCCAATAATAGCTTCTTCCTTCTCCTTAGGACACTGTGGCTGTCTGGATTCCTCAGACTTAGGTAGATTAAAATTCTCTGCCAATTCAATACCACATTTTCTCTTTACCTGAGCAATATAAAGACTCGAAACCTTCATACCATCATTATGCTCTGCAACATACTTCTTGATTTTCTCATAGGTTGCCTTTGTTTCAGCAGAAGTCCCCTCTAATTCAGCAACATCCACATCTACATCAATATAATCATCCGGCTTCTGACGGAGTTGGGAAAGAAGAACAACCGTCTCCACATGCACACTATGTCCAAACTGGTCCACTACCCTTACCTTCTTTAACTCATACTTACTCTCACACAGATACTTCAAATCCCTAGCCAAGGTCCCAGGATCACAGGACACATATACTATCTTTTCTGGTCCAATATCCAATATAGTATCAAGAAGACTCTGATCACAGCCCTTTCTAGGAGGATCTACAACAATAAGGTCAGCACTTATATTATCCTCCTTATACTTCTTAGGAAGGACCTCTTCAGCTGCCCCCACATAAAATTCCACATTCTCAATCCCATTAATCTTGGCATTAGTCCTGGCATCATCTATTGCTTCAGCTACAATCTCAACCCCATAAACCATCTTAGCCCTCTGAGCCAAGAATAAGGATATAGTACCAATCCCACAATACAGATCCCAAACTACTTCATTTCCACTTAAGTTCGCATAATCAAGTGCTATATTATATAACTTCTCCGTTTGAATAGGATTTATCTGAAAGAAAGATAATGGAGATATCCTATATTTAATAGGGCCTATGTTATCGGTTATATAAGCCTCTCCCCATATCGGTACAATTCTATCACCCAGTATAACATTGGTCTTTTTCCTGTTAATATTCAGGCATATGCTCTTCATCCCATTAATTTTACTAAGCCCCTCTATAAGCTCCTTCTTATGAGGAATATCATCACCATTGATTACAAGACATACCATTATCTCCCCTGTGGTGTAGGCAACCCTTGTAAGAATATGACGAACAAGTCCCCTATGATTAACTTCATCATAAGGTTCTAACTTACATTTTTCTATAAATGAACGCAAAAACCCAATTATCTCTACATTCTCCTTTGCCCCAATATAGCAATGGTCTGTATCAATTATGGAATGTGTCCTTCCAGCATAGAAGCCAATAACCACTTTCCCTTCTTTATCCTTGCCTACAGGAAACTGACTCTTATTACGGTAATAATAAGGGTCATCCATTCCGCATATAGGCTCCATTGGAATATCAGTAAAACCGCCTATCCTTGTAAGACAGTTTCTTAACTTTTCCTCTTTATACTCCAGTTGCTTAGCATAATTAATATGCATAATCTGGCATCCGCCACATTTATCTGCTATAGGACATCTTGGCTTAACCCGGTCGGCGGAGGGCTCTATTATTTCTACAAGCCTGGCATATCCATAATTTTTACCAGTCTTCATAACTTTAACCAATACCTTATCACCTATAGCCGTGTCCTTAACAAAGAGGGTATATCCTTCATACTTACCTACGCCCTCTCCCTTAGTCCCTATATCATCTATTGTTATAATAACCTGTTCATTCTTCTTAATCATATTTATGACTACTTTCTATTGATAATTAATTGCCAGCAGATATGTCTCTATTATTGTCTGACTCTTGCCTTATTCTATCCCTTTTGTGCTCCTCATAATATTGGATTCAAATAGTCTCTGATAGCCCATCCATTCTTCCTTGGAGTCGCCAGTACTTAGTAGCTCTGTCATGGTCTGGAGTTTTGCATCTGTATTATCTGCAAAATGAAGTGCCATAGCTTCAATGGTTGCTGGTTTTTTCGGTGACCCATATTCTAGCTCCCCATGATGAGCCAGTATGCAATGTATCAGCTCCATAGAAAGTTTGCCTGGAAAATTCACGATTTCTTTAATTTTTTCTCTTATCTTATTTGCACCTATAAAGATATGTCCCAAAAGCTGCCCCTCATCCGTATAATCATTTCTAGGAAATGATGAAAGCTCATCCATCTTTCCTATATCGTGGAGTAAACCAGCTACTATTAGTACATCTCTATTTATAATTGGATAGTTGGCCGCATAGTAATCGCACATATTCACAACACTTAAAGTATGCTCTAGAAGGCCTCCCATAAAACTATGATGTACACTCTTAGCTGCAGAATGTTCCTTGAATCTCTTAATAAAAGCCTCATCATTAATAAAGAACTCCTCTGCAAGCTGTCTAAGATTTGCTTCCTTTATAGTCCCAATATAGTATTTTATCTTACGATACATATCCTCCACATCACGAGTGGTCTTAGGAAAATAATTTTCCGGATCATACTCCCCTTCTCTACTTTTGTAT
>LSQX01056996.1_pt3 | contig 11011 bp, 10 predicted proteins | sample 654561 | NCBI WGS metagenome assembly LSQX01 (sample SAMN04489861, study PRJNA283612) | anaerobic digester metagenome | isolation source: 4 biogas reactors fed with cattle manure at either 37C or 55C with and... | place: Denmark: Kongens Lyngby | collected 2014 | reverse complement strand
TCCGCGAGCGCAAGGGCGTCGAGCGCAAGGTCGCAGGCCCCGTAACAGGGGTCGCCGCTGACGATCGCCTCGAACCCCTCGCGGCGGAGGGCGGCGGCCGTCCCCGGCGCCTGCCGGGCGAGCCCGGCGGGGAACTGGAGGGCGACCGAGCGTGCCCCACGCTCGCGGAGCCGTTCGATGATATCAGAGACAGGTATCGACAACACGCACGTGGTCCTCAGAGACCTCGATCTGCACCAGGGTCTTGAGCGGCCGACCGAGATCCTCGTCGCCCCGGCCGATGACGATGCAGATGTCGACAATCTCGGCTTTCGTCTGTTCGATCGCACTGATGAGGGCGCGAAGCGTCCCGCCGGTGCTGCAGACGTCGTCGATGATCACAACCCGATCGCCTGCGCCGACACCGTTCAGGTAGAGTTCGCCCTTCGAGTAGCCGGTGGCCTGGTGGACCGCAACCTCGCCGGGGAGGCCGTAAGGGCGTTTCCGGACGATGACGAGGGGGATATCGGTCATTAGCGAGAGGGCGATCCCGATGGGGATGCCCATCGCCTCGCAGACGACGATCTTGTCGATCTTCTCAAGATCGAGGACTCGCACCATGGCGCACCCGATCTCACGGAGGATCGCGGGTTCGACAAGCGGAACCCCGTCGGTGACCGGGTTGATGAAGTAATTGTACTCCCCCCGCTTCATGACCGGGGAGGCTTCCAGAGACTGAATCAGGCGTTTAAGCATCCATATCACCTATATCTGCAAGGAACCGCTCGACGACGTCGCGGGTGACATGGGGCATGCAGATGATCCGCATGTGCCCGTTCCGGGTCGTCGAGACCCGCCACCCGGCAGGCGCCCGGGCGCAGGAGAACGTCGCCACGTTGACGTCCGGCGTCACGGCCCGCGGGTAGCCGAACGTCTCCATCCCCTCGATCAGCCTCCGGGTGTTCTCCATGCACCCGGCGACCACCGCCCGCATCCCGTCCATCCCGAGATACTCGAGGACGGCAAACGCCGCCGCGACCGACGCTCCCGGCCGGGTTCCGGCAAGGGTGCACTCCCGTTTCACCGTCAGGTAGGGGGTGTCGACGTTGAGGCACGCGAACCACTCCGGGTCGCGCGTAAGAAGGCAGCCCGCAGGGATGGTGCTCATCCCCATCTTGTGGGGGTCTACCGAGATCGATGAGACGCCGGGGAGGCTGAAATCAAACGGGACCGGCCGGTCGAGGAACGGGACGACCATCCCGCCGAACGCAGCGTCGACGTGGAGAAAGACGTCGCGGTCGAGGGCGATCTCCGAGAGCGCGGCGATGGGATCGACCACCCCGTACTCCGTCGTCCCGGCGACCCCAACGAGGGCGACGGTGTTTTTGTCGATACAGCCGTCGACCGCCCCGGCATCCATCTGGAACTCGTCGTCGAGCGGCACTGTCCGCATCTCGAGCCCGAGGATATCGCAGGCCTTCGTGAACGAGAAATGACTCGATGCCGGGACGACGATGTTCGGGGACTGCACCGGCTTCTGCTTCTTTGCTATCCGGAGCGCCTGGATGTTCGACTCCGTGCCGCCGCTCGTCGCGTAACCCCCGGCGTCCGGATGGTGCATCAGGGTGCCGAGCCGCTCCACGAGGAGATCTTCAAGCGCGGCCGTCCCGGGGAAGAGTCCGGGGTCGCCGAGGTTGGTCTCAAGGAACAGGGCGTGCGCCCGCGCCGCAACGGGATGCGGCGGGGTGCACATCGAACTCAGGATGTTCCGGTAGCCGAGGTCCTCCTGCCGCCGGGTGAGGAGGAAGGAGAAGAGGTCCTCCTCGGGGCAACCAACCTCACGCATTTTTTCTCGCCGCATCAAGGAGGATCTGGCGCTCTTTACGTGCTACAGCCTCACGGATGCGGGGAACCGCATCGATATTCGCCGAGACGCTGGAGATACCGTGCTCGACGAGCCACATGACCATATCGGGGTCGGAGCCGGCCTGGCCGCAGATGGAGCACTCGACGCCGTGCGCCCGGCAGGCCCGGATCGCGTGGTCGATCAGCCAGAGCACGGCGGGGTGCCGGGGATCGTACATATCGGCGACGTGCTCGTTGTTCCGGTCGATCGCGAGCGTGTACTGGACGAGATCGTTCGTCCCGAACGACGCGAACCGGATACCGGCCTCGATGAACTCCTCGATCATGAGGGCGCTGCCGGGGACCTCGATCATGACGCCGAGGGTCGCCGTCTCCACATCGACACCCCACTCCTTCATCATCGCCCGGGCCCGGGTGAACTCGGACGGGTGGTTGACCATCGGGAACATGACGCCGAGGTTGTCGTAGCCTGCCGCCCAGAGCCGCTTGAACGCCTCAATCTGCATCCGGAACTGGTCGGGGGTCTGGAGGTCGCGACGGATGCCGCGCCAGCCGAGCATCGGGTTGTGCTCGATCGGTTCGCTCTCCCCGCCCTCCATGTTGCGGAACTCGTCGGTCGGAGCATCGAGCGTCCTGACCCAGACGGGCTTGCCCGGGAAGGCGTCGAGGACGGTCTTGATGCCACCGTAGAGTTCGGCGATGAACTCCTCTTCTCTCCCGTTCTCGACGTACCAGCCGGGGGTCTTTGCGAGACCGAGGATGAGATGCTCGATCCGGAGAAGGCCGACACCGTCCGCACCGGTCGCGGCAGCCCGCTGTGCGGCCTCGGGGAGGGAGACGTTCACCTTGACGAGCGTGCCGGTGATGATCGGGGCGGCCGCAGTTGCCACCGCAAGCGCAGTTGCCGATGCAGACGCCACCGGAGCCTCGACCGCTCCTTCGTAGATGATGCCCTTCTCGCCGTCGACCGTGACGACCTGGCCGTCTTTCAAGACCTTTGTCGCCTTCTTCGTCCCGACGACCGCGGGAGTGCCGAGTTCGCGGCTCACGATGGCCGCGTGGCAGGTCATCCCACCCTCGTCGGTGATGATGGCGCTGACCCGGCGCATCGCCGGCACCATGTCGGGGTTGGTCATCTTCGTGACCAGGATGTCGCCGTCCTTGACGGCGCTCGTGTCCTTGACGTCGCGCACGATGACGACCCGGCCGCTTGCGATGCCCGGGGATGCCCCCTGGCCTTCGGCGAGCACTACGCCAAGAGAAGCACCCTTCGCGGCTTTTGTCTCACCCCGCGGGAGGTCCGGCTGGCGGATCGTCGTGATCGGCCGCGACTGGAGGATGAAGACGTCGGGGCCGACGATCGCCCACTCGACATCCTGTGGGATGCCGTAGTGGTCTTCGGCGATCTTGCCGAGCGTCGCAAGGCGACCAACCTCCGTATCAGAGAGGACAGGAGCGACGCGCTGTTCGGCGGTGAGGTCGACGGTCTTTGTGCCGTGTTCACCCTCCGGCACGATCATGATCTCTTTCTCGGCGATCAGGCGGTCGACGACCCGGCCGGAGCGCAGATCAAAGACATAGTTGTCGGGGGAGACGCTTCCGGAGACGACGGCCTCCCCGAGTCCCCAGGAGCCCTCGACGATCGTCAGGGGCTCGCCGGTGACGGGGTGGGAGGTGAACATGACGCCGGACTTCTCCGAACGGATGAGTTCCTGGACGACGACGGCGATGTTCACGCTCCGGTCGTCGAAACCCTGTTTGGCCCGGTAGTAGATGGCGCGCGCGCCATAGAGCGAAGCCCAGCAACGCTGGACGGCATCGAGAAGGTCATCATCGCCGAGGATATTGAGGAACGTGTCCTGCTGACCGGCAAAACTTGCGTCCGGCAGGTCTTCAGCGGTAGCGCTCGACCGGACGGCGACGACCGTCCCGTTCGCACCCATCCGGGCGTATGCATCGATGATACCCTCGCGGATGTGATCGGGCATCTCGACGCTGAGGACGAAGGCCTGCACATCCTTTGAGACAGATTCAAGCGCTCCGTTGTCGTCAACGTCGAGACGCTCAAGTCTCCGGAAGAGTTCTTCTTCGATCCCGGTCTCTACAAGAAACTTTCGAAACGCCTGGGCAGTCACCACAAACGCCTTCGGCACTGGGAGGCCGATGGCTGTCATCTCGCCCAGTGATGCTCCCTTTCCACCTACAGAGACAATATCTTCCTTTTTTATCTCTTCGAGCCACAAAACGTTGGGCATTTCCTTCATGCTCGCACCACACATATACTTCTCACCATCACATAAAAGATTTCGGAGGAAAAAGCATCAATACATATGATGTTGAATTAGTATGGGTTGAACCGTGAAATATAGAGTGCTGGTCAGCGACCCGCTGGCAGAGGAAGGGATTGAGATCCTGAAGGGGTTTGCCGATGTGGATGTCAACACCGGGCTGACCGAGGATCAACTTGTTGCTATCATTGGAGAGTATGATGCCCTGCTGGTACGCTCGGGCACCGAGGTGACAGCACAGGTCATCGATGCAGGAGGAAGACTCAAGTTCATCGGCCGTGCCGGCGCCGGGGTCGACAATATCGATACGGATGCGGCAACGAGGAGGGGCATCGTCGTTGCGAACGCGCCTGAGGGGAACACGCTCGCAGCCACAGAGCACACGATGGCGATGATGCTCTCGCTCGCGCGAAATATCCCCCAGGCGACGGCGTCCTTGAAGGAAGGCGAGTGGAAGCGCTCGAAGTTCATGGGCGTTGAACTGAACGACAAGGTTCTCGGTGTCATGGGATTCGGGCGTATCGGGCGCGAAGTGGCGAAGCGTGCACAGGCGATGGAGATGAGAGTCATCGCCTACGACCCGTTCATCACGAAGGAGCGCGCGGCAACCCTCGGTGTGGAGATGGTGCCGCTCGATGAGCTCTTCCGGAGGGCGGACGTCATCACCGTCCACACGCCGTTGATCAAGGAGACACGCCACGTCATCAACGCGAAGACGATCGCGACGATGAAGGACGGCGTCCGGTTGATCAACTGTGCCCGTGGTGGGATCATCGATGAGAAAGCCCTTGCGGACGGGATAGCGAGCGGTAAGGTCGCTGGTGCAGCACTCGATGTCTTTGAGAGCGAACCGCCGACGGACTCACCGATCATCGCTCTTGATAGGGTGATCGTCACCCCGCACCTCGGAGCGAGCACGGTCGAGGCACAGCAGAACGTTGCAATATCGGTTGCAAACCAGTGTATCAGCGTTCTCTCGGGCGGTGCGGCGAAGTATGTGGTGAACGCGCCGATGATCCCGGCGGAGCAGCAGGCGGTCGTCGAACCCTATGCAATCCTTGCGCAGAAGATGGGGAGCCTCCTCATCCAGCTTACGGAGGGAAGGCTTGAGTCGCTCGAGATCACCTACGGCGGCGAGGCGGCGGCGCTCCCGAACACGAAGTTCATCACCCGCGTCATCCTGAAGGGCATCCTCGACCCGATCCTGCAGGCGCCGGTCAACATCGTGAATGCGGAGTTCGTGGCAAAAGAGCGCGGCATCCGGATGAGCGAGACGACGACCGAGGAGGCGCAGGGATTCAGAAACATCATCTGCATCACGGCAAAGACCGACCGGATGACCGAGACGGTGAGCGGGAGCGTATCCGGCCCGAACCGCGCGCGGATCGTGGGCATCGGCGGGTACATGACCGACCTGACCCCGACCGGCCACGTGGTCATCTCTCGCCACACCGACAAACCGGGCGTCATCGGCAAGGCCGCGACGATCCTCGGTCGAGCGAACGTGAACATCGCGGGGATGCAGGTTGGCCGCCACAAGCCCGGCGAGGAGGCCCTGATGGTCCTCACGGTCGATTCGGCAGTGCCGGCCGAGGCGATGGACGAGATCAAGAAGATCGACGGCATTCACACGGCAAAGCACGCCGAGATCTGATCGAACTGCCACTCTCCTTTTTTGCTGTGCCCCGGCTGCTGATGCGGTGGAGCCGGGATAGAGCGGATTCTGGCGCGTGGCAATAATTTTATACCCGGAGCACCAACCTTATTGATCGTCGGGCAGACACGGGCTCGTGGTCTAGCTGGTTATGACGTCGCCTTGACATGGCGGAGGTCCTGAGTTCGAATCTCAGCGAGCCCACTACTGTTTTTTGAAATATATGATTATTTGGGATTATTCCCTGGAGAAGATATAATTCTGAGAGGGCATTGACTTTGCCAGAGTCGTGCGATCACCGCATATACGAATATGCCTCTTCTGACACCTGATCTCAAATTCCTGCAGTTCAGCACGGACTATTGTCTCCGATCCGGGTGCGCATTTCGGTGAGTTTTCATACAATTTGTATCAGATTGAGTACTGTCATCACAAAGAAGAGGCATCAGCAAGATGGTATCAGCGCCACCCTTCCCCCCGCAATCTTTCCAGGTCCATCTCTCTGTGTCTCTCCACCGACACCCCCTTATTACCCCGCACCACAAATCTACTAACCATGATCACCGACCGCGAGAGAGCAGCCTTCGAAGCCGGCATAAAACTCGGCGCTCTCTACCACCAGTTCGTCGGGACGCCCATCGCCCGCGAGACCGCCGCGACCGTTGAGACCGCCATCGAGCAGGCCGTCGGCCTCCAGCCCTACGTGACGGATATCCGCGTTCGGCTGAATCGCGACCTGATGGTCTCGAACCGGTTCGGCTACTCGGAACTTGCCGGGAAGATGATTGATGCCGCGATCACGACCGAGGTCGGCGCAACCGTCTGCCGCGCCCGGCTACACCTCGAGGACGACTACCCCATGATGGAGATCGTCGAGTTCCATGAAACTCCCCGCAATACCGATCACTGACGACCATATCCATATCGATCCGGTGAACGGCCGGGGCGTCGAGGCCGCAAAGGACTTTCGCCGCAGCGGGGGGACGCACATCTTCCTCGTCACGAAACCCTCCTGGTCGCTTGGGGTCGAACCGTCCACCGGTGAGGACTACCGGGAGGTCTTCGATAGAACGTTCCAGGTCGCTGACATGGTAGGGGAGACCGGACTCGTCGTCTACCCGGTCCTCGGCGTCCATCCAGCGGAGATAAACCGGCTTACCGCACGGATGAGCCTCGATGAGGCCGCTGGCGTCATGATGGCCGGTCTCGACATCGCCGCCCGTTACGTCGCGGATGGCCGGGCCGTCGCTCTCAAGAGCGGCCGCCCCCACTACGAGGTCCCGCCGGAGGTGCTCGCAGCCTCAAACACCGTCCTCTTCCATGCCCTCGAACTCGGCGCCGATTGCAGTTGCGCCGTCCAGCTCCACGCCGAGAGCGGGCCGTGCACCGACGTTGTCGATATGGCGCGGCAGGCCGGTATCTCGATCGAGCAGGTCGTCAAACACTTCGCGACGCCCGACACGCCCCTCATGCCCTCCTTCATCGCGCGTCACGAAGATATCCCCACGCTCGCCCGGTCTGGCCGCTGGTTCACGATGGAGAGCGATTACATGGATGAGAACTCCCGGCCCGGTGCGGTCATCGGGCCGAAGTCGGTCCCGCGGTTCACGCGCCGGTACCTCGAAGAGGGGCTCATCACCGAGGATGATGCCTGGCGCATCCATCAGGAAACTCCGTCTCGCACTTACGGCGTGGATATCACGCTTCCCTGACGGAACCGTGCACCTTTTTGATGGCTCGCGTCAAACGATATGTGATGTACTTAAAAGTGCACCGCATATCGGGCTCCGGTGAGGTCCTGGCGGCCTGCGACGCCGAACTCATGGACACCACCCTGATGCACGGCGATGTGGAGATCTGCATCAACAGAGGCTTCTACGGCACCGAATGTGCCTGCGAAGAGGACGTCCGGGGGGCGCTTGCGTGTGCTGAGAACGCCAACATTATAGGGAAGCGTGTCGTAGCCCTCGCCGTCGCCATGGGCCTCATCGCCGAGGAAGACTGCATCATGATCGGCGACGTCCCGCACGCCCAGATATTCCGGATCTGATCCATGACCATCCAGACAAATATCTGCCCCCGTTGCGGGAAACCGAGCGAAGAAGGATTCTGCCCGGAGTGCCGGGCCGCGGATGTGCGGCTGCTCACCTGCGAGCCGTACGTGACCGCCGTCTGCTGTCCGGTCTGCGACTCGCAACGGCGCGGCAAGACCTGGTCGGATCTCCAGATGCCGCGTGAAGACCTCATCAGCGAGCTGGCGGTATCCGCGGTCGCCATCCACGAAGACGCGAAGGATATCCGGATCACCATCCGATCAGAGGAGATCGCATCGAACAGGACGGCCTGCACTGTTGAAGTGGAGGCAGCCCTCTATGGCGTTCCAGTCAGGGGAACCTGCCAGACCGAGATCCGGTGGCAGAGGGAGTCCTGCGACCGGTGCAGCCGCATATCCGGCGGCTACTACGAGGGGATCGTCCAGGTGCGGGCGACCGGCAGGAAGATCAACGCCTACGAGCGTGAGGTCGCCGCGAGCCTTGCAGAGCAGGCCGAAGAGTCGCTCCAGCAGTCGGGCGACCGCTTCTCGTTCATATCGGACCTCGAGGATGCAAAGGACGGCGTCGATATCACCGTTGGGACGCAGCACCTCGGTCAGGAGATCGCGAGGGCGATCACGGGGGCGCTCGGCGGGCGGTTCACGACCCACCCGAAGCTGGTCGGCGAGAAGGATGGAAAGGCGCTCTACCGCGTCACCTACTCCATCCGGCTGCCGTTCTACCAGAAGGGCGATGTTGTGGTGGCTCGCGGTGGTTACTTTGAGGTGCGCGATATCGACGGGCACCGGCTCCGGGTCTTCGATCTCGCGGCCGGCGCCGCCCGGACGCTCACCGAGAGCGAGGTCGAACGTTGTATAGGAAACGTCCGCGAGGCCGAGTCCGCGCTCGTCGTCTTCACGCAGCCGGGCATCGTGGGGCTGATGGACCCGAGGACCTACCGGACGCGGGAACTCAACACGATTTCCTGGACGTTCCCGGTGGAGGGGCAGCCGATCCGGGTGCTCCGCGACGAGGAGCAGGACCGTCTGGTCATCGTCGGGTGAATTACGTGCGTGTGCGGAAGGTGCCGGCGGCCGCCCTCGAGGATGTCGCGGGCGCGGAGTGGGTGGATGCCACCCGCCGGCCGTATGTCGAGGATGGCGTCGCCTGGGTTCCGGTCAGGGAGGGGTATCCTGCCGATGCCGATCTTCCGGAGCGGGAGGTTTACCGCGGCCGCGGCTACCACCTCGTCGGCGACGTCGCGGTGCTCCACGGTGATGCGCCGACAGAGGAGGAACTTGCCGCGATCGTCTCCCACTGCCGCCCCCGGGGCGTCGTCCGGGTGAAGGGGTTTACCGGCGAGATGCGCATCCCGGACGTCGAGATCCTCTACGGCACCGCCGGAGAGGTACAGCACCGTGAGCAGGGCTGCACCTTCTTCCTCGACCCGACGAAGGTGATGTTTGCTCAAGGGAATCGAGATGAGAAGGCGAGGATCGCCGCACTCGCCCGGCCCGGCGAGCGGATCGCCGATATGTTCTCCGGGATCGGCTACTTCACCATACCTGCGGCCGCAAGCGGCGGACGGGTCCACGCGATGGAGATCAACCCAATAGCCTTTGAGTACCTGCAACGTAACATTATGGCAAACCGCGTTGCGGATCGTGTCACAGCGGAGGCCGGCGATTGCCGTGAACTCCTCTCCGGGGTCTACGACCGGGTCTTGATGGGGCACTTCGACGCCCCCTCGATGCTCGCCGATGCCCTCGCCCATGTCCGGGCGGGGAGCGTACTCCACGTCCATAGCATCGGGGATGCGAGCGAGACGATCCGGGAGCGGGTGAGAGAGGCCGGGTTCTCGGCGGCGGTGACCCTCCGCCGGGTGAAGAAGTACGGCCCGCACGCGTGGCATATGGTGCAGGATGTGACGATATCGTGAAGACGCTTTCAGGAAAGACGGTGGTGCTTGCCGTGACGGGGAGCATCGCGGTCGTCGAGACGGTGAGACTCGCCCACGCCCTGCGCCGCCGGGGCGCGACGGTGCAGGCGGTGATGACAGCGGCGGCAGCCGGGATCATCCATCCCGACGCCCTGACCTACGCGACCGGTCGGCCGGCGATCACAAAGATCACCGGCCTCGTGGAGCACGTCCTCTACTGCGGGGNNAGCATGTACCGCCACCCGGGGGTCGCGGAGAACTTACAAAGGCTCCGTTCCTGGGGGATCGACGTCGTCGATCCCCGGATCGAGGAGGGAAAGGCGAAGATCGCCGATATCGATACGATCGTCCTTTACACCGAGCGGGCGGTCTCGGGCCGGCCGCTCGCGGGGAAGAAGGTCCTGATCACGAGCGGAGCGTGCGCAGAACCCCTCGACGACGTCCGGGTCCTCACCACCCGCTCGACCGGGCGGATGGGAAGAGCGCTCGCCCTCGAGGCCTTCCGGCTCGGGGCGGACGTGACGGTGGTGCACGCGGGCTCGATCCCCTGTGTCCGAAACGTCCATGCGACGACCGCCGGCGAGATGCGGGAGGCCGTCCTCTCGGTCTGCCGGGACGATGGGGTCGATATCTATGTGAGCGCGGCCGCGATATCGGACTTTGCCCCCGAACGGCACGAGGGGAAGATCCCGAGCGGTTCGTCCCGGACAATCCGGCTCAACCCCCTCCCGAAGATCATCGACGAGGTTATGGCCGCCTGCCGTCCCGTGACGGTGGCGTTCAAACTGGGCTGGGACGAGGAGGAGCGGGCGAAGGCGATGCTTGACGCGGGTGTGCGGATGGTCGTCGTGAACGCTCCCCCGGCGATGGGTGCGGCGGAGGGATTGTTCCGCATAATGACCGCCGACGGGATCAGAGACGTCTCCGGGAGCAAAGAGGAGGTCGCCAGGGCGATATGGTCCGGACTGCTGTAGCCTTCTCTCCCGGTCACATATCCGGTTACTTCAAGCGCGTCGAGGGGAGCTACCCCACGACGACCGGGAGCGTCGGGGCCGGCGTGGTCATCAGCGAGGGGGTGCGCTCGACGGTTGAGCCCGCCGCGGAGACGGATGTCCGGGTGGTCTGGCAGGGGCACGTGAACGCCGGGTCGCCACCTATCGAGTACGCTCTCGAACGGCTGGAGGTCTCGGCGTGCGTCACGACGGAGTGCCGGCTCCCGATCGGCGCCGGGTTCGGCCTCTCGGCGGCGGCG
>LSQX01053515.1_pt1 | contig 11011 bp, 8 predicted proteins | sample 654561 | NCBI WGS metagenome assembly LSQX01 (sample SAMN04489861, study PRJNA283612) | anaerobic digester metagenome | isolation source: 4 biogas reactors fed with cattle manure at either 37C or 55C with and... | place: Denmark: Kongens Lyngby | collected 2014 | reverse complement strand
AGATGTGTATAAGAGACAGTGCCAATCCCGTTTGCAATGCTGATTTTGCTTGCCCACTGGATATAACCCATGTAGTAAGCATCATTTTTTACATCAGTAAAGCTGCTCTTTTCATAGCCGCTTACATCTGTATTGGCCAAACGCCCCAGGGCGGTGATAAACATTCCTCTCGTCATGTCCGTGTCAGGGCTGAAGGTGGTATCTGAAGTTCCTTTTAGCAGCCCGTAACTTGCAACAAATCCAATATCCTCCTTTGCCCAGTGACCGCTGGTATCAGTGAAGCTTGGTACATCCTGCTTGTAGCCTATACCGTAAGTGGAAAAATGATTGGTGTTAAAGCTTAATATTCCCTTTAAGCTGTCATAGACAGAACTGTTAATCCACTGCACTTGACCTTTTAAGTCCACATAGACCGCCTGTATATTTCCTGCCTTTTCATTTGCGGCAAGGGTATAGGGGATGGTGATCAATATACTGCCTGAGCCAAAGCTTTCCACCTGAGCTCCTTCTCCGTAACTTGCCCTCAGGTCAAACACCGGTCGGTTGCCGATAGCAGCCCTTGCACCAGCTGTAAGTGTACTGTTGTCAAGGCGGGTGGCAGTAAGGTTTACACTGCCCTTTGCCTGATTACTCATTTCTTCTAATGCCGCCATATCCATACCGATATTAATGATAGAACCATTTGAGGTGCTTACAATAAAAGTAATATTTCCGACACCTCCCGCAATAAGGGTGTCCTGCACTTCTTTTGGCAGGTCAATGGCAAGGTTATTTGCTGTTTGATTGCCGGTGCTTATTACATTTAATACCAAGTTAATACCTTTTTGCTCAGTGCCATTTTGTTTTGCTTGTGCCAGCGCTTTGCTAATAGCCTCAGACACAGCCTGGTTTGTAATATTGGCTGTAATATTACCCCCTTCATCCACCGTGCCGGGGATATTCACGCTGCCCTGTGCAGGGACATTGGTCACAGGCGAAGCAGGAGGATTAACGATAGGGCCTGAGCCTCCGCTGCCTCCGGAAGAAGAACCGCCGGTTTTTATAAGGGTTAAATCCTTACCGCTTATATTAGCAGTTCCCACAGAAAATTCTCTTATAAAACCACCACGATAGCCATTTGCCCTAACATCAATAGAATAAGTGTCTGCAGTGATTTGGCTGAAACTGTACTGTCCATTGGCATTTGTTCTTGTACTTGCTATTATGTTTCCATCATAGTCTTTCAAATCTACTGCGGCATCATAAATACCTGCATTAGTATCACTGCCTTTGATAGTTCCGCTGATGATGCAATAAACAGGTATGGGTGGATTACCTATATTAATACCGCTGGTCTCTGGTAATTCAAATATTAAATCAGCACTTTTACCAGCTACATTCTTAATTGTCCCGCCCTCTAAATCAATCTGTGGATTCACTTCTATTCCGTCACTATCGCTGTCACCGCTTTGAATGGTATAAGCGAAGGTTAGGGAGCCAGTTCCGCTGCCGTTGACATAAGAAGCTTGCTTTGCTTCGCCCCCCACCTCTAGCTTGATTACCGGCGTACCCGTGACGACAACCGTATCACTGTAATCTAATGTAAGCTCCAGAGTCTCCCCGGCTGCATAGGTCCCGTCAGCCGGGACAGTTACTGCTGTTATCCAAGGACCCCAATTACCGCTATCTGTCATATCCAAAGCATATGTCTTAGCCTTCCCATCATATTTCTTGTTTTCAGGTATATTGTCGGGGTAGACTAAGGGGACTTCAAATGTAATTATAGCTGCAATTGCAACATCTCCGTTTACAATTAATTTTCCCGTCAAATCCTTTAGATTTATCTCGTTATCATTTTCACCTCCACTACGGTTTAAACCATGCTGGGCATTTTTCCCCCCTGTAAATATGACAGTGCCGCCGGTGGATATATTTACCTTGCCGTTACCGGAAAGGCCATCCCCCCACTTTGTTCATGATTTGCATCTCCCCCTATGAAGGTGGGTGAGGCAGTTCCGGAAATCTCCACATCCCCTGCAGAGGCACCGTGGCCGGCATAAGAATCCCACTTTGAGCCTGAGGCATTACCTCCTATAAATACGGGACTGCCATTTTTGATGATAAGCTTCTTGGCAGAGGCACCATGAGCCCTCCTACCATTGTCTCCTATGCCGCCTGTCCCTGTAAACTTGGGGCTGCCGTCTTCTATGGTAAGGGTGCCGCCCTCTACTTCGAGACCGATATAACCATAGTCGCCTTTTTTCCCTCCCATAAACTCCGGAGAGCCGCCCTTTACGGTGATATCTCCCTTGATATGGCCGCCATAGCAGTTATTGCCACCGCTGCCTCCTGTAAAAACAGGGCTGCCGCTCTCTATAACCAGGCTGCCTGTTTGCATGTAAATTCCGCTGCCACTAGTTCCAAAGTCCCCACTTCCGGTGTAATCTCCCCCGGTAAAGCTTGTGTCATTCGAGGCATCTATGGTCAAGGCTCCATCTTGCACAAATATCCCATGTCCGGCAATGAAAAGATCGCTGTATCCGCCCTTTACATTTACAGTTCCTCTTGTGGTCAGCTTTCCTCCCTTTATAAAACTCAGACCGTTATTAGGAGTCGACGGATATATTTTTACATTATCCAAAGTCAAATTAGCTCCGTGTACTAACATTATACCGCCATTAATAGTCTTATTATTTCCTTCAATGGCAAAGGTAATTTCACTGGTGCTGTTAACATCAAAATTACCCTCTACATCACAGGATAGGATTATGGTCTTGCCATTTATTTTAATGGGGTCTACCGTATTCCCGCCATCTGTTATACTATCCCAGTCCCCTTGGCTGTTAATATTGATTGTATCTGTAGATGGGGCAGTTACTTTTATTTCCACTATATTGCTCACCGTAGTAACATACTTGTCACCATTTACATCATTATTCGTATTCGTAACCTCACAGTAGTAGTAAAGACTTCCAAGCTCAGCAGTGGACGGAGTATAAGAGGAATATACAGCACCTGTAATTGTTTCATGTGAGTCTATATTGGCTGTTGGACTCTTATACCACTGGTAAGATAAAATCCCTCCGTCTGATACCCCAGCAATAACTGACAGCGGGTCCGGTGTTTTTCCTTGCTCATATTCCGCACCCTGAGGCTGACCGGTGATACTTGGTTCCTCCGCATTGACAACAGGAATATAGGCAGGAATATCAGCAAAATACATGATACTTTTTTCATTTTTTGCATTGACAATCTGTATATAGACGACACATTCATCCGTTTCATCCAGCTGATTTGAACCTGCCTCAATATAAAAGTCACCTGTAAAAGATGTGGGCGTAATCCCATTGATTTACGAGTCCGGGATAACGAAAGGCGATTAGGCAAATGGCAAGATAAAGAAAGATTTCCATAAGAGACATTACTATGGCCTTTTTTCCCTCCAGCATCAGGATGGTAAATGCCACAGCAAAAACAAAAAAGCTTGGCATCCCGCTATGGTAGCCTCCTGCTGTAAGGAACATGATTGGAAAAAGCAGAAGAAAAATGACAATGATAGTAATCATATAACAAAGCTGATACCTGCCGGTACGCTGTGAATAACGAAGCAGCCAAAAGGAAAGGGCAGCTGAAATAAAATTGGCTGCAATATTCCATAATCCCGCAGCAGTAAAGATGCCAATCAGAGCCATAGCAAGGCTGATGATAGTGCCGCCCATGGCAAGCACATTAAAGAGCCTCACTCTAAAATCAAGATGGGAGCTCAAATATGTCTCAATCATTTTTTTCAGTCGATGCTTCATGTTCTCACCTGCCGTAACTTTTATATTATAAAGAAAGTGGATGTCAGAGTTTCTTTTTTCTCATGCGAAGATCTATAGGCTTTTCAGCGGTAGCAGGAATCAGCCAAAGGTTCCCTTTTTTAACCGCACCTGGGATACGCCCTGCAACAAGATGATAGGTAACAGAACGTGAGGAGACACCCCATTTTTCTGCCACCTCTTTAACTGTTATGTAATCCATATGTTTCACCTGTCCTTACTCAAATGATTTATAGACTTATTATACTTCTTTTACCAGAAGGATGTAAATAATTATCTTATAGATAATTTTGTTCTTTCTCTGTAATAATATCTTTTAGAGTGAGAGGTTCTGGGCGGTTCACCATGAACCGGGGCTGGGTTCAGCTAAAGCACATAATTCCCCCTTGGCGGAAAAATGTGCTTTTTTTTAACCCTCTTAATCTTATTTCAAAATTAGTCTATTACTGGTATGGCTCCCATTCTCCCGATAGCGAGTCTCCTTTTCCACCAATCCGGCTTTGGTAAGATCATGGAGAGCCCTCTTTATAGTACTACGTGATAAGTCCAAGTCAGAGGCAATGGTTTTTACTGCCGGCCAGCAGTCTTGCCCCTTACCTGCCCGATCTTTCAGGTACATATAAACAACCCTTGCCCTTGATGGTAGCTCATCAGGTGAAGCCCTATACAAATGATCAAAATATCCCATGTCCTACCCCCTTCCTTTTAAGATGTCCGCACATGAGTACGGCGTTTTGATGTATCTGTTTGCGGCTCGGTAACAGGGGTGTGTAAAGTTCCGGTACCGCTTACTTCTTCCAGTAGCTCACCGGTTTCAGTATCAACAGCGATAAATGCTGAGTGACGGCGCATAATATTTTCCTCTAGTATTTGTTTATCTGCATAGCTAACCTTTCGGTGTGCACGTTCTGCTACCGTATAAACACTATCAAAGGTAATACCCCAATCTAAAAATAAACGCAGCTTTGTTTTCATTGGATGAGTACCTGTTTTCATCACAACAAAATTACCTTTGGGAATGGACTTTAGTTCATCCGCTGTCATAAGTGGCCGTTCCATCATCTGCAAGGACTGGCTGGGATCATTCTTACCGCGGCTAATGCTCCCGGACATAACAGTACGGCTGCCAAGGGCTTTGGATAGGACTTCTGCAGTTTGGCTATTAGGCGCAAAGCCACCGAAGATAGTATCTTGACAGTTATCAACAATAATTTCGGAGCCTTCTTTTCCATAGTTTTTTTCTAGCTGGCCAAAACTTTGAATGATTGGTACCATAGTCAGACGGCGGGAACGGCTGGCAGAAAAGATCAACTCCAGTGAATCAATAGCAGGAAGTGTACCAAGCTCATCACAGTAAAAAACCACTCGGTTTTTTAGCTTACCATTATTTTCATCGGCCACAGCTAAAATTTCACGGTAGAGCTGCTGGATCATAAGGCTGACCATAAAATATTTTGTCAAATCTTCTTCCGGTAGCACAATAAATAATGCTGATTTTTCATTTACAAACTTCTCCGCATCTACTGCTGTATCAAAACACAAAATCTGCTCCATCTCGGAATCAAGAAAAGAATTTAGCCTTGAGAGTACCGTAGAAAGAACAGACATCATTGCCTGCTCTGCTGAGTTGAGTGCCGCCCCTGCAAACCATCGTGCTTTATGATCGTCGGGGAGCTTATCCATTAAGAGCTGGAATTGACTCTTACCCTTTACTTTGCTTGGAGCAAGTAAATCCTGCACCAGTTTGAATACACTTATAATGTGACGACAATCAGTGATTGATCCATCCTCATTTTTTGTCGGAGGAAGATATTCTGCAATTAACAAAATTACAGCAGTAAGAAGTCCTTCGGCAGCATCATAGAAAAACTGGTTTTGCCCGTAATTTTCACTACCAGCATTGATTATTGTTTTAGCAATAATCTTTGCATATTTTTCTGCCTTAGCTTTTGCAACAAGATTCTTTTCATCAGCCCGATATGCATCCATATATTTGTTGACCAGGTGAAGCATATTGTTGCCGTCTGAGCGAGTTGGATTTCGCAAATCAATAACCGCTACATGATATCCATAGTGGTCACGAGCAACAGCTCCGTAGTTACGATAAAGATCCCCTTTAGTATCGGTTGTTAAAAAACTCATACCGCTGGCACAGGCATATTCAAGGTTTGGATAGAGGAAAAATGCCGTCTTGCCCACACCTGATGCACCAATCATCAGGCAATGGACATCATCTGTGTCCACCAGTGCAGTAAGTTCATTTTTCTTGCCTGTGCTTCCAAGGATCAACCCCTGCTGATTAACTTGAGGTAGTGCTATACCCCTTCGCCATTCCTTTGGCTTAAATGGAATGTGTTTGTAGGTGCTTTTGATTTCATTCTTGGTAGCAAATCTTGCTGTACCATGTTGCCCATCACCTACCGTGCGGGATTTGATTCCATTAAGGGTATAGTAGTGGGCTAAAAGGGAAAGACCGCCGATGACAGAAAACATCACGGCGGCCGCTGCTATGAGGATATAAACTTGTGATAGCATGGATAACTCCTTTCGGGTTAAGGTATTTCATGGTATTGTAGAATAAATAAGTTGCATAAATAAGAATTTATAAAGATGGAGTGAAAATATATGAAATGTGCTAATTGTGGTAATGATAATCCCAAAACATTGCATAATGAAGGAGATACATTTTATTGTTCATTATGTTGCCATAGAACTCAAACCGCCACGGGACAGGACGATCTTATTACATGTCCCTACTGCGGAAGATTAAGGGATAGAAAAGCTTTTCAATGCATGTGGTGCGGAAATAGTATTGGTCAAAATGTCCCGCCGGCAAAAGAAGATTATGAAGAAGTGGATAAAATATTAACAGAATTTGAGGAGGATATGGCTAGTTCAAATATTCGTTTCTGGAAATTACGAGATAAAAAGAGGCAATAAATTGTGTCTCAACATGATTAGATAAGTGATATAACAAGTTCGATTTTATCTGTGAACATGGCAAAGTCTTTTAGTATACTACACTACCAATGACGGAGCAGTCAGAAATACTGACCACTCCGTCATCTTTCATGCCATTCTCATCTCAAAGCTTCCCTGTACCTGCTGGCTGTTTATCAAATCATCATTCCAGTCCTTCCCCTGTGACATAGACAAATAGCTTCCATATCCGCTTTCCGTAAGCTGATTTTTCAGCCGTTCCGATGCCTTATGCCCAGCTTCGTCATTATCAAGACAAAGAGCTACCTCTTTGAGGTGTGGATTTAGCTCGAGCATTTTCATCATCGATTGGCTGCCTACTCCGCAAAGGGCAACATAGCTGTGAGCATGCCAGTCCTGGGGATGCAGTGTGATATAAGACAGTAAATCAATAGGCGCTTCAAAAACATAAAGACGGTCACTGCTGCCGATATAATGAAAGCTATATGCCGGATTGCAGCCATCCACATTTCCTTTGAAGCTTATCCCCTCTGTATAGAGTCCTCGTTTATGTGCATGGCGAGGTACTCCGTTTTCATCAAATCCAACGAACACCGCATTGTGATATTTTCTACTGTCATCTTTTGATTTCTCACAGGATTCATAGAGCAACTTTTCTTTGGCAAAGAAACTGACTACATCACGGTCTATCTTTCTTGTTTTTACAAGATAGGCATAAACTCTGCGCATATCTGAATGTGCATCAGGAAGTTTGAAGGGCTTTGCCTCTTCCTGCCTTTTTTTCTTCGCAGGGATATATTCGATACCCTGTTCATCGCCTAATAATAAAACTACTGCGTCAGGGAACGACAGGTTATAAAAGTTCTTAACAAAATCTATGGCATAACCGCCACTCTCTTTTGAGTGATCATACCATTCGTTGCCACGGACAGTGATGCTGCGGTCTGATTCAAGCCGCTTTTCTCTGCCGCTAGCAATGAGCTTTTCACCCTGGCGGTATAGAAAATCTACAAGATCAACATTATTGGCACGATATTTCTGTTCCTCCGTAAAATGAATATAGTTTCCCATAGGAGCCTCCTATCTATGACGATTGCCGATGCGATGAAAAAACACCAGGCGATTAACGCTCCGGTGCTGCTTTGGCATGAGTAATTTTTTGAGGTGCGACTTAATACTTTTTTCTTTCCGTTTCTTCATGTAGATCCCCCAATCTTTATATGGTGTGCATAGACTGTTCATGATCATCTTGCTTGTGACCCTGCGCCTGCTTCTTGGCCCTTATCTTCTGCAGGAGTTTCCGATCAGCACGCTGATTGGGCGGTATTCTTGCCGGTGCGGTGTCATTGATAATGCGGCTCATATGGTGCAGTAACCTTGTAGCTGCCAGCATCACAGACGGTTCTTTGAACTCATCCATATGGTCAAGAAAAAACTGAGCATAGATGTTACCCTGTGCTGCCGAGAGTGTGAACCACTTTACGGCTTCTTCTTTATCTTTCAGAATATCATTCCCCATCAGATAAAGCTTTCCAAGAGTGTACTGGGCATATTGATTACCTTGATTTGCGGAAGCGGTCAAATATTGCAAGGCTGTTTCCACATTCTTTGAGACATCCTCGCCTGTAAGATAAAGCTTTCCAAGGCGGTATTCGGCAAATTTATTCCCTTTTATAGCTGCGCTTTTTAAATATGAAATTGCCTTTGCTACATCCTTTGGAACATATTCGCCTTTTAGATAAAGGCAACCGAGAGCATATTCTGCAAACTGATTTTTCTGCTTAGCAGAAATACTAAGCCAGCGCAAGGCCTCAGGGATATCTTTTAAGATACCTTCACCGCCCAAGTACAGCTTGCCAAGCTGATAAGCGGCAAAGGGGTTTTCTACCAATGCCGCTTTTTCAAAATAACTTCGCGCCTGCAGTATATCCTTTTCTGTGCCTATACCGTTTAGGAGCATCCAGCCAAGGCGATATTGAAGCTTATCATCATGGCTTTGTTTTTCTAAAGAAGTAAACCCATGAAATGCATCTGAAAAATGTTTTTGAGCATTGGCTTCATTTTTATCACAGCCAATGCCATCACGAAACATTTTACCTGCTTCAAAGCTGGCATAGGGAAATCCCTGCACAGCTGAGCGCAGATACAGTTCAAATGCGGTTTGGTGATTTTGCTCCACACCATTACCCCTATAATATAGACCGGCAAGAGAATACTCCGCATATTTATATTTTTCACATGCAGATTGTGTAAGCCACTGAGCGGCTTTCATATAATCCTGTTCTGCACCAAAGCCCGCTGCATACATTTTCCCAATACGATACTGGGTATATTTCCAAGGTTTTTCAGATTCTGCAGCATGGAATATTGTGAGTGCCTTTTCATACCACTGATGTGATTTATCAGCATCTTCACTGCATCCAAGGCCATCCTCATTCATTCTGCCAATGTCATACATGGCAAGAGGATTATTCTGCTCTGCTTCCAATAGCAACATACTATAGGCCTTTTCAAAATCCTGCGTAATTCCGGCATCCTCATCACCATATAAAAATTGCTTTGCTTGCTTATAGTCCCCGCTCCACCATGAAGGGCTGCGGCTTTTTCCATGGTGTCTGCCATCTTCCTTTTGGGGTTCAAGTTCGTCTTGAATATCGTCTGCATTCTCTGGGGGAAAATAGTCGGGCGGCATGCTACTATCGGCAGGGGGTTCGGGTATTATAGAATTTGCTGTCTCTGATTCATCAAAGATAAATTTCCCTTTTGAAATTTCCATTGCTTCTTTTATAACCACGTTACGAATAGATTTAAAGTCACTGCATTTTGAAAGCGGCAATTGCTGAGATGGTGTTTCGGTATAGATATTCTCAATCTGCCCCTTTGCTTTTTGCCATAGGGTATAGGCTTTGGCCACTCGTTCATCATTAGGAAGCTCATCTACAATTTCATCCACCACATTTTTAAGTTCTGCCTTAAGATAGCCATATTGTTTTTTCCCTGCGGTATGTTTCAGACACTCCGCGAGATAGGTGATAAGCTCTTCAACTTTTTCGCTTCTAAGGGTATCGCTTTGCATTTGTATCAGCAGTTTTCGAAGTGCAATGCGCGCTTCTTTAGTAAGATCATCCCGCTTTTGAGTTTTTTCTCCGTATAAAGGTATCAGCTCCTGCCGGAAGATTTCCGTTGCAAGAGCTGATTTCATTTTGCGAATCCCCGGCTTAGTAAGATATCCTTCATTTGGATTTGTACTGTAACAAATCATATGGACATGAGGGTGATGGCTTTCATTATGAAAGGCTGCATACCATTTCAAATTGTCCGGATGGATTTTAAGGCTTCCCGCAAGCTCCATAGCTTTGGAAGAAATTAATGCTTTCCAGCTTTGAGCATTTTCGAATCCAAATTTTTCAGCATCCTCACGGCGAAGGGAAATAATCGGTGTCCACACATTACCGACATGCTCAGCAATCTCTTTTGCAGCCTGCGAGAGAATAAGCGGTTGTTCTCCTACTGTAAACAGACCATGGGTATCAAACTTTTCCACTCTGGGACGGTTTGCGATATAGTCAAGATATTTTTCTTTGTCACCGATTTGCTCAATATGCTGTTCCAATGTGATAGAAATAAATTCAGAAGCATTTTCACGATTTGGCTCGGCAAGATAGTCCTCATATTCCAATGACTCCTTGCTGTCGGGAAATTCTCGAATGATTTGAGTAATAAGTGACTGCTGTTTCTTGGTGCTATTCCAAAGTGCCTTAGCATTAGAAACTTTTTCTACCCCATCACGAGTGGCGATGTATTTGACCAGATGATTTAGATGGGATGCAGCTTTTCTGCCTTTAAGATAACCATTTTTAATAACCAGTCTTGCCATTAGATATCAACACCTTGCTGGAATAAAACTGCATCATCCAGTTTGATTTTCCCTCTGGTCTTTTTTACTTCTGCAACACACCTACCCCGGAGACTTTGCAGTTCATTATCAGTGACTTCCAGTGTGGCAGCTAAAAGATGCATCATCATGCTAATCTCCACCGACAAACGAAACAGATTATTTGCCACACGGTTTTCTGTGTTTTGCAAAGTACCTTGAATGGCTCCAAGTAAATTTTGTGATAAAAAAGATGTGCTGTTTTGACAACTTAGATATCCGATATAGAAATCCACCGCTTGTGAAATAAATTCGGTATGATTTTTCATATTCTTTGCCTGAATCATAACTTCCATATTTTGAATCATCTCTGGATAGAGCCATGCTACTACCCGCT
>LSQX01276479.1_pt1 | contig 11012 bp, 16 predicted proteins | sample 654561 | NCBI WGS metagenome assembly LSQX01 (sample SAMN04489861, study PRJNA283612) | anaerobic digester metagenome | isolation source: 4 biogas reactors fed with cattle manure at either 37C or 55C with and... | place: Denmark: Kongens Lyngby | collected 2014 | reverse complement strand
CCCCCTTCTATGCCTTGTTATAGATATTCTATATTATTATGTAGATGTGGTCAATAACTTATTATAGATTTACTATGCTTTTCTAAATAAAATATATTATAATGTGTAGAAAGGGAGGGTTATAAACATGAGTTTTTCGTATAAACCATTGTGGAAGATACTTGTTGACCGTGGAATGACCAAAGAGGATTTAAGAACGGCCCTTAAAATATCTCCTTCGACTATTGCTAAAATGGGTAAAGGTGAATATGTATCTATGGAAGTTATTCACCGTGTTTGTAAACACCTGGATTGCCAGCCCGGGGACCTTATAGAATATGTTCCTGATCAAAACAAAGAATGAATCAAACCGGCGAAAAGGCATTGATAGCATTTTCAACAACAAAGGGGCGTTTTTTTTGGATAATCAAGAAAAGATTGCTTACCTACAACGATTTATTAAAACTGATCTAGCATTTAAACGAAAGTTAGAAAAACTGGATTTTTTAAGAACAACACAGGGCAAAATAACTCACTCATTCGCGCCAAGGGTAAAAGGCGGCTCAATTTATCGAAATCGCGATGCCGACATAATAGCTAAGATAGCAGACCTGGAAATAGATATCCGGGATATTTTATCGGACTTAGTAGATCTGCGGAATGAAATCGGGCCGGTGCTTGATCAAATAGAGGATGATCGTCAGTGCTTACTTATGCATTGTCGGTATATAGGTTGCATGACCTGGGTGCAGGTTGCGGACAAGCTGGAAGTAAGCCACCAGACAGTATATAAACTGCACAAGCAAGCTTTAGAACAGATAAACATAAACAAAGAATCTGGCGTTCCTTGCCTTCTTGACAAAAGCAAAAACTCATAACTTTTCGCCACTATTTATAATCAGTCTAACGCTGCCCCCTCTTTCCTACCTGCTGCCCCCCCTTTTTTAATTCTTCTTCAAGGTTCCGCATCTACTCCGATGTTTACCCATAAATCTGCAAGGTTCACTTTCCCGCCACCTTCAGGCATGTTATGTGATCCAGACCCTTCTATACGCGCTATACGCGCGCGCGGATGTTAGGTTTTGTCAGGTTCTTTTAAGTATGTTAGTACAAGTTTTGACAGGTTTTCACCTCGTGGGTTCCCCCTTTTTTAAGGCTTCCATTTATTCCGATTAACCCGATTCAATCATCTATGTCTTTGCTAATTTCTTCTTTAAAGATTTTCAGTATATTCTCTTTGTTTGACTCCAGGGCCGGATTCAGGAAAGGTTGTGCAGCCATTTTGCTGGTACCCAACTCCTGAAAGATCGCATACGAAACTGGAGTACCAACATAGGCCTCTTGCCCTTCCACTTCGTGGGTTAAAGAGTTCCGCAGGTTCCCGGTATCTACCGGCGCAAGGTTCTTAGCTTCCCCTTCTACCAGCAACGCTGATTTAATCAACGCCTTATTAATGGCCCCTTCAATTGCCTTTATAGCCTTGTCGCCTTCCCATTTAAATTCTGTCACGCTGATTCCTCCTTAGCTGGTGGGGCCGCCTAAGCAGCCCCGTGATGCTATTTATTGATAGAGGTTTGAGCACTGGCCATAATATCGCCTTAGAACCTCACGCCTCTCTTCGCCAGTTCCCTGAGCAGGTTGTCCGCCTGTTCCCGGGTACTGCCACCTGCCAGGTTGATATTGAAATAATTGGTGCTGGTGGTGGTGTTGCTAACGCTATTGCTTGTATTATTTATTCCTGCCCCCATAACGGCAGGCATCATCATGGCCATACCTGTTAAGCTGGCTTGCAGGTTCGGCATAGCCGCTTTAATCCCTTCCGCAAACATATTGACTAAGTTGGGAGCCCACTGATCAGCATAGCGGCCTGGCCCTTTTTTGGTGGGAGATGAAAACCCAAGAAAATCAGACACCATTCCTGCCATGTCACTGACTATTGCTTTTAGCGCTTCGTATTTTTCCTTTATACCATCAATGAAGTTTTGAATCAGGTTCCGGCCCCAGCTCTTTGCCGATTCAACCATATCTTTGAAGCCATCCTTGATCTTCTTCCATACATCAGAAATCGTCTTGTATATAGATTCCCACGCTTTGCCCGCCTGGCCTTTTATGCCATCCCACAGGTTATAAAGCCATTCTGTGACGGCTGTCCATGTTTCTTCTGTCGACTTCTTGATAGCGTCCCAGTTGTCGATCACCAGGGCCACCATCAAACCGATTGGGCCCGTCAATATCGCTATCAGCAGGGGCCACCAATTAGCCAAAAAGTTCTTGATACCGTCCCATACTTCCACGGTTTTGGCCTTAATAGCTTCCCATACTCCTGCTATTGTCGTTTTTAGGTTTTCCCATATTTCGGAGATTGCTTTGCCGATTTCTACAGCTTTTTCTTTGATGTCATCCCAGTTCTTATAGATCAGCACCCCGATAGCAATGGCCGCTGCTATTGCTATGATCACCGCGCCAACTGGATTGGTGGCAAGGGATATCAACGCTTTGCCAAGCGTCGATATTACCGGTATAAGCTTTTCCGTAACGTCAATTATTGAGCCTACCCCGGTTATTATCTTACCGGTTATAGACAAGATGGGTCCTATAGCCACAGCAAACAGAACGGCTTTCCCTATCAGCTGTTGTGTACTGGAATCCAGACCGGTGAACCAGTCGATAACTTCTTTGATTTTTGCCACCAGTTGGGTTGCGGCTTCCCCAATGGTTTCCCCCATTTGCTTGGCCCATTCTTGCACACTTTCAGATTTCAAAAGCTCCATGAACTCGCCGACAGACTCTTTTGATTGCTCGAAAACGCCTTTCAGCATTGTTTCGCCGATAATGCCGACCCACGCTTTTGTATTTGAGACCATACCAGCCCAGGAGTTAGCGTATGCCTCTGACATTTCGCCAGCAAAGCTATCCATGACATCAAGGAATTGTTCCGAAGAGACTTTCCCTTCGGTCACCATTTTGCGGAACTCTGCCTGTGAGACCCCCAGCGCGTTTGACATGGCCATGGCGAAGCCTGGCATGCCCTGTTCAATCGAGTTGAGTTCCTGCGTCATAAGCTTGCCGCTGCCTTGGACACGGTTGAAGATCTGGGCCATATCTTCAATAGGTCGATTGCTGCCAACAGCGGCATCGCCTACTTGCCGAATATATTTCTCCAGTTCGGCGCCTTCCTTGACACCAGCTGCCAAAGCACCAGCCGCAACAGAAGTTCCTTCCGCCATTGTCATTGTGGTGCCCTGGACGGCTTTTTTAACCTGCCCTGATATGCGTTCCACATCTTGAATGGCATATCCCAGACCTTTCAGTTGCGCTTCAGCTGCGTCCATGGCTTTTAACCGGCCCCAGCCGAAAGAGGCGACCATGCTACCAACGGCAGCAGTTACGCCGACTACAGGCATCGTTATCTTTTTAGTAAGATCCCCGCCAAGGGTGGTTAGCTGGCCGCCTACACTCTGTAGCTTACCTGCAACCCCGGAAAGTGTGGCCTTCAAAGCCTCGTCCCTGCCGCCAATTTTTACCCATAGTTCTCCTATTTGCACGTTCTCACCACCCTGCTATTGTTTTTAGTGCCTGTTTGTTGTTGATCGGCTTGCTGACAGCCGGATCCTCCTCTGCTGTTTTTTCTTCGATTGCGCTTATCAACACAAAAGTTGAGTTGGGGCCCAGGCCCCGAAGTAATACGATGAATCTACGCCAGCTCATCTTTGGTAGCTCCAGCATCAGATTGATGTCGTATTCCCTCTGAAAATCGGCTTCGATGTATGCCCAGTTTTCAAATATTTCTATTTCTGCCCCTGCCCCTGCAGGGCTGGCCGGTTTTTTGGGTTGTACTGTTCCATCGCCCATTCGATTAAGTCTTGCATCTGGTCTGTGGTCAAACCCTTGCGGGCCCATTCTTCAAGCTTTCCTTCGCCGAAGATCAAACGGGTAAGCTGCAGGATCTCACCGTGTGGCAAATCGTTTACGCCGTGGGCATCTTCGAGTTCTAACAGTCTCAGTACCATTGTCGCTGGCAGTGAGGGCGGCAAATACTCCTGCTGCCCAAACAGTTTAAAGGGTATGCTTTCCTGTTCTTGCTCCGCCCAGAACGCATCAAAGTCTTTCGTGCTATTCATACATTTCACTCCTAAAATTTATTTTTGATAGCTGTAGTACAATTAATTGCATAGATCAGGCGGTGCTCTTTTCCTCTTACTTTTGTTCATTATTCCACCTCTTTTGTTGTCATGAATGTTGTCAGCTCTTCTCAGGCCATACGGGTGCAGCGTTTGCGGTTCGCCTTCTGATTGAGTATCAGAGGGTTCTAATATCCCGGCAGCCCTTCTATTACCTTTAACTCTTTTCTCCCTTTTTCCGCATACCAGGCGGCCATTGCTACGCTTAAAACAAGGTCATCATGCACGCCCTCACGCCACGCTTCATAACTATCATGTCCGGTGGTAACATTAACCTTCAATTTAAAGTTGAGCAATTCGTCAATAAAGGTTTTACCCTCTGCAAGTCCTTTGGCCGCCCTTAACCGTTCATTCTGGAATAATACCTGTAGGTTAGTTATTAGATCTCGTTTAGGCACATTGTAGCCGCCGGATACACTTTTAACGGCGTTCCCCCCGGTGATGGTCACCGCTATCGGCTTTAACTTGGCCTGTTTGAACAGGTCCACCACTGGCCGGCCTACGCCGGTAGCATCAACAATGAGATAAGGGGCTTTTGTGTAACCATGAGCTTCTTCAATCAGCAATTGCCTGCTTCTCATTAGTTCCTGCACCCTGTCAACTATGGCCGGGTAAGGTGTACCTAATCGGGGTCTTTCTAAGTGTCGCAAATAATAGTAGCCTTCAAACCTTCCCCAGTACTAGAGCTTACTTTTGTGATCGGGTTCCGCTTCTCTAGAATTGAAATAGCTGTGTAATCGGAAGCCTGTCCCAGATCCAAACCTATATAAAAAGTTGACCGATACGAGATATTTCTATTTACAACCATTTTTCTTCCCCCTTAAAACAACGGTTCCACTTCATCATCAAATGCTGCCATAACAGTTTCATAGTTAAATAACTGATCGGTGGTATCTCTAAATTCGCAAAAATATTCCTGGCTGTACCACCAATCACCCAGGGCAGCCTTTTCTTCTTCCAGAAAGGCCTTGCTGATCCGTGGACAGTCATCAGCAGTTATTTTTATTCGTTCCCAGGCTTCGCCGCCTTCGGTCCATTCGTGATGAAAATGGCCCCTTTTCCCCCAGGGTGTACTCATTAGGATTATGCAGCCATCACTTACCGCCAACATGGGCCTAATGCTGTAATAAAGATTATCGTCAACCCGTGAGGCTTCGTCCTCAATGATTAGATCTACCCCGGAAAAGCCCCGGATCGTTGATTCACTGCTGGGAAGGCTTATGATCCGGCTGCCATTAGTGAAAGCCAGGCTTAACTTGTTATCCTCAACCCTCTTTGGTTGTTGCCGAAGCGTTTTAAGCATATCTGTAACCTTTCGAAACAGTTCGCTGGATTGCCTCAGAGAAGGGGACACAAGCAATATTAAGCTATCTGGATGATACATAGCCCGGTGCAGTGCTAATACTGCTGTGGTGGTGCTTTTACCAGTTTGACGGCTACAGTTTAGGATCAACCGTTTGCCTTCAAACCTTAATACTTGTTGTTGCCATGGATCTGGTTCTACTTCTAAGCACTCTTTGAATAAATAAACTGGATCAAGGGCCATGATTAGATCGCCTTTAAGCATGGCTATCACCTAACACTTTTACCAAGCAGCCTCTGGCCTCCGGGTACGGCTCCAGGGCTTGCATTATAATGGTCCTGAGTTCGACCCATTCTGTATTAACATGAATATTGACAGTGCCTTCCTGTTGCAACTCGCCCTGCAACTTGGCCAAGAGTTCCAGGCAGCCTTTAGCTTCCTTTATTGCCTTTAATGCTGTAGGCAGATCCCCGGCCATTTCTGCTTTGTTAAGTATGCCGGTGGCCCTGTTCTGCAAGTCCTTAACCTCTGCCAGTAATCTATCAGCCTGGCTTGCTTCCTTGGCATCCTGTGCAATGGTGAGCTGCTCAGGTATGTGCTTTTTATGCCGGTGAAGTGAAGTAGGAGAAACTGAAAAGCGTTCCGCTATGTTCCGCAACGACACCCCGGCCAAAATATCTTTATTAATTTCTTCAAGATCAGAATGAATACAAATGCTGCATTTAGGCGGCATGTTATCACCTCAATCGTCCATGTCTTCACTTCTAGTTATTATGTTTGCCGATTTCTTCCCATTTGGGGCTTAGTTCACTTTTTAATCTTTCCAATGCCCGATTTATTTTCATCTGGGCCAAATAGTTATCGTTTGTCATCTTGCCCAAAGTCTCTAAATCTTTTTGTTTGTTTAATTCTTCAGGGGAAGCGGTTATCTCAGTTGCTCTGGTAAAGAACCCTTGCAACTGGGAAAAGGTGTAGGCCCGTTTGTTATCCTCCGCACCATAGATGGGCTGATTAATATCAGCTATAGACCCATCAAAATAGTTATATTCCTTTGCGGCAGGGCGTGCGGCAGGTTGGGGGAAGTGTTTTTCAGCCACTTCTAAAACCCGGCTATATGCAATTTTAAATATTTCTGGTCTTTGGACAGCCTCCTGTGCAACTGTCATTAAAAAGCTATTCATATCAGTCGCTAACAACCGGCTTATCATCAGCTCGGCTTCCCTTTTTTCAATCAATATCTCTTGTTCGGTCATAGGCCTTGACTCCGGGGCTTTCCCCCTTGCTTTGTTAATATAGTTGGCCAGGTCCTTTCCCTCTTCTTTGAGCCTTGCTATCTCTTGTTTGTAAATGGCGAGCTGCGAAACGGTCAGTTGTTTAATGGCCTCTTTTTTTCCCTTCTCTGATAAATTGTCATTGCTTAAAATCTCCGACCGTTTCAATCTGTAGCCGTTTTCCAGTTTCTCGTAATCAAACATAATAAATCCTCCTATTTTATTTGATTTGTTGTTTTTTGTTGTTGTCAAATAATTTACAACCCCAGCATTAAGGGCTTTATAAGCCCTAACCTTGTGACTAACCATCAGAAAGGCGGCTCCCTGCTGCGGATCTCACTTGTTACCCGATCCTGCATTTTCATCACATCAACACCACCCCAATAGCACGAAGGCCCTTTTTGCTATCGGTAGCAAGGAATGAAACCGGCATGCCTTCTCGTAATTCCTCAAAGGTTGAGTTTACAACCCCCATGCGGTGAAAGAAATATCGTTCACCATCATCACCGTCGATAAAGCCATAATTGCGGTCACAGTGAATTGCAACTATTATTCCTGTTAGCGTTTCCATTCCCACAGCCCCCCTTATTTTATCTGTGCTTCCCTGATGATCTGCCGCGACTTGTCAAACACAAGAGGAATATCAATTCCAGCGATGCTATCGCGGCTCTTATCGATAAATAATCGATAGTTAAATTCCTCATAGTCTTTTTTATGTGCTTCCCGGATTCTCTCTACCTGGTCCTTTTCAACCGGGATTAATTTCAACATCAAATCAGACTCGTTTTTCATCCTCTTTGCCCCTTGAAGGCTGCCATCTTCATTCAACTGGACCAATACCATACAGGCTATATCTAGGTTTTGAGCCAGTATCTTCTGTGTCTTGATGATTTGCTCCAGGACTTGCCACTCCTGCAGATTGCGGTCGTATTTGTCCATGCGGCCAACATAATCTAAAATGAGCATTTCAATTTTATTTTGCAGTTTTGCTTGGTGTGCTAAGGTATGCAGTTTTTCGGGTGAAAGATTTGGCACGTTTGCTGTGTAAAATCCTGATGTGCTGAATGCCCTAAATGCTGCTTTTCCATGGTTTAATTCTGCATCTGTGAGGTTTCCTACTCGGATCCTCTGCAGAGGTACCCCTGACAGCATAGCCCCCCAACGGGCTGCTATCTGGCGGCGATTCATTTCGGTATTTATATATAAAAGGGGCTTTTTACTTTGCACGCAAACCGCCATAGCTGTATTGAGTGCAAAGGCAGTTTTGCCGTGTCCTGTTTGCGCCCCCAGGATAATCAACTCACCAGGTTTATAGCCTAAAGTAAGCCTATCCAGCTTTACTAAACCTGTTGGAACGCCTTCAAGTGGTACTTTGCCCGTAAGCTTATATATGTCTTGATGTTCTCGCCACTTTTGAACGTTCTCATTGATTAATTTTTCCCCCAGATCGGCAACTTCTTTTGCGGATTCAATGTGTTCCGAATCCTTATCCAAGGACAGGGCCATGAAGTCAAAACCTGCGTTCCTTATAATGTCAGGTATTTTGTCATTATTACTGGTGCTCAACTCTTCTGTATATTGTTTTACCAGGCGCTGCATCTGGCGGGCTTTGCTGGCCTGTCGTACTTTGCCTGTCCAATATTTGATGTTGGCATCATCAATGAAATGTTCTGCTATATATTTGATTTCTTCCATGTCCCGGGAATTAGTAAAGATACCCAGGCTGTTGCCTTCTTTAAGTAATTCAATATAAGTGGGACGGATTTCCCTTTCATAAAGGCTGCTGATCAGCTGAAAGATGGTACCATTTTTAGGATTATAAAAATCATGAATATTAAGCTCGCTACAAGCATTGGTGCAGGCCTTTTCAGATTGAAGCATAGAGGACAATACCCGGCGTTCGGCTTCAGTATCATTTTTAAATTCCATCATCATACACCCCCCCTAATGGAACCACGGATGCGGTTTTTGGTTTTTCGTGTGTTTTTGGTTCGATAAAATCTAAGTAGTAGGCCTTTTGTCCGAAGAAATTTCTTGAGGAGTATGCCGGGCCTCTTTCCTGTTCCGGGATTGAATTGCGGTAGTTAATATAATTTCGTGTGCATTGATTGATAAAATCTATTCCCTTATTCTTGCGTATTTTTTCGAAGTTTTTAAAAGAATCAGCTTTTGCATCTGGTCTTGGAAAACTAGAATACCAGCTTTCGAATTCAGGTGTATATAGGGGGCCATTATCTTCTTTACCTTTTTTATCATTCTTGATTGTGTCTTCTTGCGGTCTCTTTGCGGTCTCTTTGTGGTCTTTTTCCGGTTTATTTGTGGTTTCTTCAACCTGATATAATGCCCAGTTCACGATGATTAAAGCGGTCTTTTTGGAGTCTGTTTTTTTTACAATCATTGAATCGTTTTCTAAAAGTTTTAAAAAAGCCCGTACTTTTGACTTTGACCAGGACCACCGGTTCATCAATTTCAATTCAGAAGTAATGACCTCCCCTGGCCGCGCGCTAATTATTTCATTGCCAAGTACAAACCGGGAGTCTTGATGGTTGGCCATCATAAGGAGATCAATCCAGGCTTCTGCTTTACTAAAAACCCGCTTCTCTTCCCATAGCCAGTGTTGCCGCAGGCGCCTGTGGAGTTTAATCCATCCCTGGGGGTTGCTCTTTTTCATGGCCTCACCTTTTGCGGCATAAGTCGAAGAGGCCGAGACGAGCAAACAAGAGGTCAACCAGGCTTTGCTCAATGATAATCTGGAGCATTTCTTCTTCGATCTTCTCACGTGCGCTTGCAATATGTATTGTCGATAGCCGCTCCGGTCCTATTTGGCGATCTAAAACATGGCGAAAGATTTCATCAAAAGTCAGAGTCATCTATTTTCCCCCCTAATTTATTGCTTCACCTGCTCTTCGTCCAGTAACTGCCTGACGTACGTCCCTGGGATTAACAGCCGTTGGCCAATTCTCACGGTCGGAATCTCGCCTTTTTTAATCATGCTATAAAGATGGGCCCTAGAGATCTCCCCTTGCATGATGTCCCTCCGGAATGTAGAAGGGGAGTAAAAGTTTTTAATGTCCATCTCCGTTTCCTCCTTTGTGTTTCTTATGTATCTATTGTGTGGTATAGTATTTTTAGAGTCTAGGGTATAGCTTTTTCGGAATACTTTTTTTAAACTGATTTATTGCATAGTTGATGACATATATTTAATTATTTTCATATTGTCAGTTTTCGGAATTTAGGAGGCGGTCTTTTGATGGTCCCTGTATCCTTCGATCTTCATATTGCAAAAACCAAAGATGGAGGTTTCAAAGAGTTGTTAATAATCTCTAATTCAAAGGGTGTCTATAAGCAAATAGAATTGAGTTTTATGGGGATTATAAGTGGCTTCTTATTTAGCCCGGGAGGAAAGACTTTAAACGAGGCAATATCTCATTGCTATTTATATATTGATGAACAAATCATGAGATGCGCAACAGAAGAAGATGCTGTGTATTTACCGTCATTGTTTGAGGTTCCCCTGCCTTTAGGCGATAAAGAAGGCTTGCCGCATGATCGGTTTTTCAATGAGATTGAGGTCTTGACTTTAGCTTTGAGTAGTTGGGTAATGTATTCTCCTAAAATTAAAAATCCTCCGTCAGACCGTTATTGTGCGGCCTATGACTTAATGTACTCAGCAAGAGGCTTGCCCATGCCTGTAAGCACCAGAACGCTACCTGCCTTTTTAAGCCGATTAGACAGACAGGACCTAGCCCTCATTTATGGGTTCAAGCATTTAAGGGAAGGTTCTTTAAAACAGTCTTTGATGGGTATAGGTATAGGGAAAAAAATTATAAAATCTCGCGAAGCATATTATGCAAAGGGTAAAAAGACAGTAAAAACAAAGGAAATAGTCCATAAAAACATATTATCCAGGTCTTATATATCACAATCCGGGTTGCTTCCCCTGGCCTGGGCTGAAATACTCTACTGTGTGGAGAATGATTTGTCGATAAGGCAATGCCCTGAATGCGGCTCGCTGTTTTACATTAAAAGCAACGGCAAGTATTGTTCAGATAGATGTAAAGCAACTGTCAAGAAGAAGCAAGATAATAAAAGATATCGCGAAAGAGTTTCAAAAACAACTGACAACAATTCTGACAACAACCCTAAAGATAACACATGAGACACAAGGATATTATAAAAACAGAATAAAGAAGAAAACCCCTTTTCTCCGCTACTGGATAGACACAATAAAACCATAGATACAGATAAACTGGGATTTGGGATCAGAAGGTCGCATGT
>LSQX01178680.1_pt1 | contig 11012 bp, 16 predicted proteins | sample 654561 | NCBI WGS metagenome assembly LSQX01 (sample SAMN04489861, study PRJNA283612) | anaerobic digester metagenome | isolation source: 4 biogas reactors fed with cattle manure at either 37C or 55C with and... | place: Denmark: Kongens Lyngby | collected 2014 | reverse complement strand
TCCGGGAGTATTACCCGCACAGGGTAACGGATAGGGAGCAGGCCAAAGAGATCCTCCGCCGCAGCGTGTATCACAAAGACAACGAGGCTCCGATGAGGTTTGAGTACATCGTGGCCGATACTGACGCCTGGACGCCGAGCAGGGACACAGGAAAAAGCACGGCGGATGTATTCGCCGAGTATGGCATTTACATGAATCAGGCGTCAAAGTCGCTGGAGAATGGGTGGCGCAGGCTGCATGAATGGCTTGAGCCGTTCGAAGGCCCCGATGGTAAAAAGACTGCGTTGCTGACATTTACCCGCGATTGTGCCAACACGATCCGGACATACCCGAGCTGCGAGCAAAGCAAGACAAACCCGGAGGACATATCGCGGGACAGCGAACACCATCCGCAGGACGTCGACAGGTACTTCGTCATGTCGAGGCCTGAACCGGCGAAGGAATCAAAGAAGCCGCTGAAAGGCCAATACACGATCGATGAGCTGGAGGACATGGGGCTCTCCAGGGCAGAAATACGCGAAATGATAGAAAGGGGACAGGTGATAGGGCATGAGTAAGATCTACGAATACTTTAAAACCGCGACGATGACACAGGCAGCGTTTGACCACTATGTAAGGGAAAACGGCGGGGCGATCATTAAGACGTTCCGGGATGAGATCTTCACCGACGACCGGACTGTCACGATGGACACCGAGGAGACGATCGTGCTGCACAAGCCGCTGTGCAATGGCGAGTTTGTCGACAGGGTTGAGATAAACCCGACGTTTATCGTGTCGATCACATACATTGAGCCGCGAAGCAAGATCGTGGTTGCTCACTAAGAGGTGATAAAGGATGCCGTACAAGTCCGAGGCACAGAGGCGGTATTTCAACGCCAACCGGCGCAAGCTCGAGCGCCAGGGCGTCGACGTCGACGAATGGAACCGGGCCAGTAAAGGGAAGCACCTGCCAGCACGAGTCAGGAAGAAAAAGAAGAAACACTGAGGAGGATGCCATGGAAGAAAACAAGCTGCCACCTATTGAGGAAATGACCAGGATCGTTCATCATCTGCAGAGGGTTCTCCGGATCTAGGACTGGGATATTGACGTTGAGTATGTGGACCAGTACAAGATCGAACACATCATGCATGAAACTGATGTAGTTGCATGCTGCGGAAGGAATCGGCATAGGAAAGAGGCGACCATCAGCATCAATGTGGACCACCCGGAGATTAAAGACGGCTGGTATGAAGCGATCGCGCATGAACTGTATCACATCGTTACCGGCGAACTTTATGACTTGGCCGATGACCTGATATACGAACTCAACTCGCCCCAGATCACACGCGCACAACTGACCCGGACCGATGAACTGGTGGTAAACACGCTTGCAAAGACATTCGTCAGGATATACCCGCTTGAGTTTGTCAAAGAGGAGGGAAGCGAATGGCCAAGGTGAAATCCAAGTACAACAAGAAGGAAGTCCTCAAGGAGGAAGAGCGCTGGAGAGCGGAAGAGGATGCCAGGATCCTGCGGGAGGCAATGGCAATCAAAAGAGACAAAAAACGCCTGAGCAGGGCCCGGCAGATAATCAATGAGCAGCTGAAGGCACTTCAGGACGCAGCGGAGGACACAAAATGACAGGTATAGCCATGCTTGCCGGCGCGATCATTTTCGTGGCCGGCGTTATCGTTGGGGCAAAGCTGGAGTGGATAATCGACCGACTGGGCCTGAGGAAGCAAAACCCGCTTGAGGGACAGTACGGGCTGCTGTCGTATCGAAACCTCAGGCTGCGAGGATATAACGATATGGATGATGACGATATCGACTGATCGGAGGGAAAAAGATATGGCGAGGATATGGTTCAATATGCGACCCTTCACCAGGGGCAAGGACGGCAAGGTACAGAGGCCACCGAAGGGATACAAAAATCCGGAGGTAGTATCCCGGTACGAGGCGAAGGATGATGAGATATTCGAGGACAAGTACGAGCAGGATGCCGATGCGTTCAACAAAATCCGGGACGAGATAATGACCCCGGAGCAGATAAAGCGCGCTGACTTTTACCTGCAGCACTATTATACCCTGGTGGCCGAGATGGAAGAGAGGAAGGAAGAATGGGAGGAACTCGAGCGGCTGTATGGCGCCGACATCGATGATCCGGAAAACGAGGATGACCCGAACATTTTTGTCCCGATCATCAACCCGTCAATTGAAGGACAGATCCAGACCCTTGACGTGGATCCGCAGCCAACGATAAAAGGCCAGGGATTCAGCGACCACCAGTTTGCGCATACGGCCGAAATCCTGACGAGATGGACTTTCAAACAGAACAAGATCCGGAAGCTGATCAAGCGGCATGAACGCCGCCGGCGTGGGTATATCGGTACCGCATGGTTCAAGGTAGTATGGGATCCGGACGCGCTTGATGGGTTCGGGATGCCGAAGATCACCTGTCCGTCACCGACGAAAGTATTCGTCGACGGTAAGATCAAGGACTACATGCGACTACAAGAGGCTGACTTCATTATCGAGGAGATCGGTCTTGTGTCGATAATGGAGTTACGCCGGGACAAGACCAGGGAGCCGATCAACGGCAAGACGATGGATGAGATCGCGGACGCGATCGCCCTGGGGAACAGTGTCGTTGACTTTGGCGGCGAAGAAAGCGGCGACGATAAGGACTCGTTCACGCTGCTGCACATATGGACCAGGAACAATGAGTATGGCAACCTGCAGTTAATCGAGATGAGCAAGTGCGGAATCATCATTTCGGAGAGTGATCCCAAAGAGCCGTATTATACAATGGTCCGCAACCAGTACCCGTACTTCATCACGGTCCTCTACGAGAGGGAAAACAGCCTGTATGGTTTTAGCGATGGTAAACTCCTGAAGCGTCTGCAGATCCTCATGAATAACCTCTGGAACGAGTGCGTCATCGCCTGCAGGCATTCGGCCCAGACGGCAACCTTCGTGGATCCTGCAGCGCATATCGATCCGGAGGATTTCGCGGCTGGCAAGAGAGATCCCAGGCATCCTATCCCGGCCAGGAACCCGAACGTGAACATCAAGGAATCACCGGGCAAGGGACTCAACGTAGTAATATTCAATCTCATCGGCCTCGTTATCCAGGAGGCGCAGCGCGTGGTTCGCTTCTCCAGCCTTAAGACCGGCACCAATACCGGCAGGGATATGACAGCACGCCAGGCAAGTATCGAGATGGCCGAGGCCGAGCGCGGCATGGATGACAAAAAGACGGATCTCTCCGACACCCTGGCCGACGTCGCAGAATACTGCCTCTGCCTCATGATGGAAAACTGGGACGCTGCAAAGGCGTTCAGGGTATCTGAAAATGACGACTTTGAGTGGATCGATGCACGCGAGTTGGCCCGCGTACCTGTACTCGTCCCCGCCGACCAGAGTTTCCTCGACAGCTGGCGGGCAGAGAGGGAAAAAAGGATACAGGCAGGGCTCGAGCAAAAAGGAGAGGTGCCGGAGCCGAAGTTCATGCAGCTGTATAAAGACGAGGAGGAAAAGGATCCGGAAACTGGCGAGCCGATTTACGAAGTCGACAAAAAGACCGGAGAGAAAAGGAAAAAAACCAAGAGGGTACCTGTTACCAAGCAGGTCGAGTTCGACATCGATGTGTCGATCGGTGAAGGCCTGCCGACCAATAAGATCGCACTGTATAACATCATCCTTACCCTGGCAAATCTCCGGGTACCCGATGAAGAGACCGGCATGCCGCGGCCGATCCTGACGTACGAGAAGGTCAAAAAGATGCTCGGTGATCTCCTGGGCCTCGACATCGACGACGAAACCCCGAGAAGCAATCCCCAGGAAGAGCAGTTCATGAGGATGATCCGATCGATTATGTCGCAGCAGGCTCAGCCTGGACAGAATATGCCCAGGCCGAACCTCATGCGAGCACAGATCCCGCAGCAGGTAACAGCAAACGAATCGATCCCCGGAGAGACGATAGGAGGGTATCCAAGCAATGCTGTATAAGATCAAAAAGCCGTTTCAGTCGAAGGTCAACTGGGACAATCCTGACCGCACCCACCTGATCGCCCTGGAGAAGCTGCAGGAGATCTCTCCCGTGGCCAAGAACGTCAAGCAGCACCTGATGATGCAGAAGGCCGAGCTGCTCGCGTTCATCAAGAACGCGTACGCCATGTCCGGGGATCCGTTCGAGCTCCCTGTATGCGCCCATTGCGAAAGGTGGGCCAGCTGGTACGACCAGCCGCCGGGAAGTGCATATTGCTGGTACTGCGGCACAGTGACCCCGGATCCAATCACCGTCGAAGAATGGTTCGAAAAGGAGCTGAGGATCCACAACATATACGAGGAACTCAGGAAGCACGGGATCGATTACCTGGGACCGAGTGAGCCGGTGATCATCGGTGCCGGTGAATCCAGCAAAGATGAGGACAAGAAGGTACAAATCATTTTGCCAAATTCAAAGGAGGATGACAAATGAGAGGCATACTGATCAACAGCACGACACTGGGAGGTAGGACATACACGTACAAGGACATTTCAAAAGGGATCTTCGCGTGTGCTTTCCCACAGGACAAGTTCTACGGAGGCCGCGTGACCAGGTGGGGGAAAACGGCAAATGGTCTGCTCCTGTGCCTGGATGGTAACTACGAGATTGTGATCGACATCTTCGTGGACTTCGCCGCACTGGATGAACTCGACACGAAAACGCTTCGCGCGATCGCGGAAGTGGTGAGACAAAGGAAACTGATTTATACGCCGGCAAAAGAGATGGCCGCAGCGGAGAAGGCGCTGGCCATACCGAAGGAAAAGAAGGACCTGGCCGCATACATCCAGAAGCATGCCATTGGCATCATATCGAATGAGCCGGATGAAGATCCCGGAGGAAAGAATCCTGGCGAAGAGGATCCTGACGACGACGATGGGGACGAAACCGAATAAGGCGTACAGCGCATGAAGGGAGCCAGACGGCTCCTTTTTTACTGCTTTTTTTGACCCATGTTACAATGAACTTGAAAGCGGGGAAAGTCCCGCATCGAGCGAGAAAACGCTGCGAAATAATCCGTATACTGAGGGCCACGATACGGCCACTCTCCGAGGGATGAAAACCCTACTAAAAAATCAAAGGAGCGTGTTTCCATGATACTTGACAACACCTATATGCACGGAGAATATTCAGGGATCAGGTCGATCAATCTGCAGCTGTTCGGGAAAAAGAAAAAGGACAAGCTCGAGGATCTCAGCGCTGAGGAGCTCAGGGAGCTGAATGAAGAGCTTGAGAACGACTCCGACGATGACGACTTCTATGATGACGACGAGTATGCCGATGACGATGTTGAAGATTACGATGATGACGACGACCAGGACGTCGCCGGCGACGATGACGAGGATGACGACATCGAGGATATAGAAGAGGACGATGATGACGACGAGAACGAGGTTGACTACGATGACGAGGAATCCGACGAGGAAGAGGATGAGGAAGATTCCGACGAGAACGTCGACGACGATGCAGCTGCAGGCAAGGGGAAAAAGGATACCGGCCAGAAGAAGGACAAAAAGACCAGCGCCATCATCGCTCTGAAGAAAGAGCTCAAGCAGCTACGGTCGCAGTATGAAGCGCTGGCTAAATCCCAGCGCGACAGAGAATATGAGACCGAAGAGGACAGACTGGCTGCCAGGTATGAGGCCGAGCTCATCGAGGACGGCATGGACGAGGAGAAGGCCAAGAAGAGAGCCCGGATTATGGCCAAGGAGAAGATCGAGGCCATGAGGGCACTGGACCGCGATCTCGAGATCCAGGTCGAACGCCTCGAGGAAAAGGGATATACAGATATCCGTAGCAAGCTCTCGATTCTGAAGCCGATCGTCGAAAAAACAGATCTGACCTTGGAAGAGGCATATAGGGCAAAGTACGGTGAGCCCAAGGGCAAAGCTGCCAAGACAAAGGAAGAGCAGCTGAGGCTCCTGGAAAAGAAGAGGGTGTCGAAGAAGGCGGCAGCAGCGACGGGTACGACAAAGGCCCCGGAGAAGATAACCTTTTCAAAGCGCGACGAAAGGATCTTCAAAGAGATGCGCAAGATGGATCCGACGCTCACCCGGAAAAAGTTCGCATCTCTGATGGCTGACTTCGAAGACTGATCAACTCAACTCCATCTGACAGGAAGGAGAGGATTGCATGGAAATCGTACAGGGCGGCTACACGATACGCAAGATGGTGGCTGGATCCGGCGGAGGTTCAAAGGGCGACGTTGCAGTTGTCAGCTCCAATAAGGCAGTAAAAGCCGCAACTGGTCCTACTGCAGGAACTGTGCTCGGCCTTTTCCTGGAGGACGTTGCCGAAAACGGCATTGCGTTGATCGCTGTCCCGGACAAGAACGCGATCATTAGAGCGCCGTATATCGGCACGACCAAGTCGTCCCTTGCTGACAGTGACCTGGGCAAGGTTTTCGACCTGAAAGACGAAAAGTCGATCGATCTGGACGACACGACCGGCGCGGTCTGCATATGCCAGAGCTATGACAACGAGAACAAGACCATTGACTTTGTGTTCACCCAGGCAGCAACGTACTGGTGATCACACTCTGAACCGTCCGCAATACGCAAAGAAAGGAGACTGATAAGGCGTGGCAATGAGACGATCTGACATCGCCCGCATGCTCGCAGCCGGCCAGGCGAAGATCTTCAGGGACAACCTGAAACCGGCCAAAAAAGAGCAGTGGAGATGGTGCAGTACCATAACCAAGTCCAACAAGGCCCAGGAAACCTATGACTCCATAGGCAACCTGAAGCCGGCGCATGTCAAGGAAGAAGAGGACAGCATCCAGTACGGAAAGCTGGAACAGGCATACCAGACTGTCGTCGTCAACGAGACCATCGCGAACGGTTATTGGTTCAGCATGGAAGTTGCCGAGGACGATCTGTATGCCGTTGTCGACGAGGGGCAGCAGAAAGAACTGCCGAGAACGATGCAGTCGAAGAGAGAACAGGACATAGCAGCGGTATGGGACGGCGTGTTCACCAGCGTCGGCGCTGACGGCGTGCCCTATGCGTCGAACACTCACCCCCTCAAGAACTGCCCCGGCAAGTATAATGACAACCTGGCCGACAACGTTCCGCCGTCACCGGATGCACTGATCAACGCGGCCAACAAGTTCAACCACATATACAGGCATAACGGCGAACTGATGGACACTGACGCAACTGCCCTCCTGTGCCACAAGGACAAGATGGCAATCTGGCAGGCGATCCTGGCGTCCAACCTGAAGGCCCAGGAACTGTCCAACACGAAGAACACTGTGCCGCAGCTGAGGCTGATCTGGAACAAGTACATCCACCAGTCGTACTACCACCTGATCGACGAGGAGATCGAGTCGGTCATCATGCAGATGAGGAGAGGCTTCAAGTACAACTACTTCGTCGACAAGAAGGACACGCTGAACGTGTACTTCAACGTGACGGAGAGGCGTAAGGCCGCACACATCAACCCCGGGTTCGGACATGTGTCCAGCATGGGCGGCGCTGCGTAAGCGTCAGGAACAAAGCAACAGCACAACCAAAAGGGGACGGGACCCTGTGCCCATCCCCTTTTTCAAAAAGGAGTGATCTGATTTGCCGAATCTCATAGATCCTATTGAACTCAGGAACAACCCCGCCGTGGTACCAATCACGGTATGCGGCTCGTTCGACAACACGACAGTTAAGGTCGGCAAATTTCCGGGGAACGGAAAGATAGTAGGAGTGTCATTTGCCACAGGTGAAGCGCTTGGCGCATCGGCCGGGATCGATGTCAAGGTCGGGAACTCTGTAGTCACAAGCTGCTCGAACAACCTGAACGGCTATGAGCTCAAGACCGCGTCCCAGGAAATCACGGCCGAGGACGAAATATCCGTAGTATTTGATGACTTCACCAACGCAACACAGTGCGTCGTCATCATCTACGTGCAGCAGTTACCGTAACCAAGGGGCATCAATGCCCCTTTTGGCTTTGCAAATAATACCGGGGAGGGTTTATATATGCAGTTCACAATAAAACGGACCAACCTTGCAAAAGGGACAGTTGAGTATATCGGCACTGAAGCGGACATGGCTGCAAATAAATCAGCCGGCGAATTCGGAAATCCGTTTGACACGTTCACCACATACGACGATTCCGGCAACGTGACGGGCGTGTACATTTCGACCGGCCAGGCCTGGCTGAAATACTGATCAGGGGGTGGCGTCATGGAAACAGATCAGGTTTTAGGAATTTTATCAGGTGTTAAGCGGCAATTGGTACACTTTACGAATAAAAGGACCTGGGAGGCAGGTCCTTTTTTATTTAGTCTTGGTTCTCTTTGCTTCAGCTGATGCCTATTGCTGATGTAATAAGCTTTGATAAAACTTGATTTGCTATTGAAGAGATTATCGGAATTGATATGGAACCGACCTTATCTGCAACCCTTTTTACTTTATCCCATACAGGATCAGATTTAATAGATTGTAAAAATTCATGACCATCATAGGTAATATCTGAAATTATACAGTCAGTTAAGTCGTCAGCTGACATCGTTGAAGCATTGATATAACCGGCTTCATATAGCTTAATAATTGCATATATTATGTCTTGCTTTGAGTATTTTGAAAGACTGTCCAGTTCGCAAATTTCTTCTGAAAAAAGTGTATTAAAAGAATAGCATTCGTCTTCGTCAACTTCAATAGTCAAATTCTCTTCAAGGGCCAGCAGAACATCGCGTACACAATCATAATTAAGTTTCATAAGCAACACCTCCTATGTCATACTTTACCATAATGCGTTTACATGCTGCAAGCGATCCCTTTTTTATTGCTTTCCGGCTCCCACGGTATAATTGAACTGAAGGAGCTGATCGCATGCTGTTAAGTGAAATCGTTGCCGATATCAGGACTAGGTTGCCGCACCCGTTCACCAACGCGGATGTCGTGCGCTGGATCAACAACAAGATGGCCAAGATCTGGCCGCACATCGTACATTTCACCAAGGACACCAGCCTCAAGACTGTCGAGGACCAGGCGGAGTATGAACTGCCGGCGGGGATCCGGTTGGAGTACATCGAGAAAGTTAGGATCGCCAGGGATGCAGAAGAGACCGCATGGGACACATATGTGTACAAGCGCCCGAACGAGAGCATTTCCGGAAAGTATTATTACAACGCCCTCGGCGGCAAGATCGGGATCTCGCCTATCCCTAGAGTTGACGACCTGACTATCGAGCTGACGACCAAAACGGTCCCGGCCAGGTTTACCGTCGACGAGGAGACTGACGATATCGATGACGTCAACCTGGATGACATCATGGATCCCGAGTTCCAGGAGATCTTCATATACGATGCCATCTCGATCATCGCCGAGAATCCCCCGTACGAGGACGCGGCCAGGGCCCGGTACTTCCGCGCGAAAGCCGATGAGATCTTCGATCTGATCCTGGAGCGGGAACTGCGGTTCAGGGTCAAGTATGGCAAAAAAACAAAACCAAATCCATGGTGGAGGCGCTGATTCATGGACGATGTATTCGCGAGATCAGACCAGGTTACGATCGTATTCCAGGGGATAAATACGTTTTTGGATCCCGGCTTTGATATCGAAGACGGGGAGCTGACATATGCCCGGAATATGAGCTGCCATAAGAGCCCGACTGTGTTGTCGGTCCGTCCCGGCCGGCAACAGTATGCGGATTCGGTGACAAAGCCGAACGCTTTCGGTACCAGGGAGAACCAGGAACTGCACGTCCTGGACGGCACCACCTGGAAACGATGGGGTGGGGAAGCCTGGCAGACCGTTAAGACTGACCTGAGCAATGCTGCGGGAAAGTTCCTGGATTTCAGGGATGCATCGAAGGTACATACAATACTGATCAACGGTACCGACGCATACTCCTGGGACGGGAACTCTATCACGCAGCTGACGGACGCTCCGAAAAGCAGGTTGTGTGTAGCGCACAGGTACAGGCTTTACTGGGCGACAGAAAACGCCGTAGAGGCCTCCGACCTGTCAGACTTCAAAACATACCCGCCGGAGAACATCATGCCCGTCACGAACGCGAAGGGCCCGCTCGTGGCCATCAATGAGTACGGCGATCATGTCGTCGTATGGTCGCCTTATTCTTTCCATGAAATCTACGGCGACAGCCCGACAGACTGGGAGATCATCGATGTGTCGACCGACATCGGCTGCCTGAGCGACCGCTGCGTCGTGAAGCATGCAAGCCTGCTGTGGTGGCTGGACAGAAACGGAGCAGTGTACAAATACGGCGGCGGCATGCCTGCAGAAGTCGGACATAAGATTAAAAAATACCTGCAGAACATAAACCTCAAGTATAAGCATTTGTGCTGCGGCGCATCGCATAAGGACTCGATATACTGGAGCGTGCCGATGTACGACAGCACGGTAAACGATACGATAATCGAGTACCGGTCCGATCTGGACCGCTGGTACATCCATGACGGTAACATAGCCCAGTTTGCGACCATAGGCGACAAGCTGTACGGCATCACAAATGACGGCGTCGTCCTGGACATGGACAGCGGTACCGAAGATGGCGAGACGGCCATCCAGTGGGAAGCGATCACGAAGCCGTTCCATGACCTGTCCATCAAGGCGAAAAAGTCGCTGCGGGCTCTATATGTGGTGGCCGATGTGCCTGCCGGAAGTTCCCTTATCGTGTCCGGGAGCCGGAAGGAAACCGGGAATGGTGAAGGTGATTTCGAGACATTGTACACCTTCACGCCAGCGGATGATCTGCAGAACACGCAGATCCTGATCCCGACCAGCAAGCTACAGCTGGCGGATTGGTATCGGCTGAAATTCTCCGGATCCGGACCATGCGATATATACTACCTCCATAAAGCTGTTGGAAAGAGAGGAGGGACGTTTTGAGCAAGTTCAATTTTCAGCCGGGGATAAACTTTGAGGATACCCTGATAAAACTCCAGAGGACCCTTGAGTGGATGTTCCGGAACTTGACCTCAGATAACGTCAAGGAGCTGGACTTTAATGCTGTCTCTTATACACATCT
>LSQX01081054.1_pt1 | contig 11012 bp, 6 predicted proteins | sample 654561 | NCBI WGS metagenome assembly LSQX01 (sample SAMN04489861, study PRJNA283612) | anaerobic digester metagenome | isolation source: 4 biogas reactors fed with cattle manure at either 37C or 55C with and... | place: Denmark: Kongens Lyngby | collected 2014 | reverse complement strand
GGGGAGGTAGCGGTGCCCTGTACCTGCAACCCGCTATAGCAGGGTTGAATTCCTGCCCGAGGCATATTACTGTGGAAAAGGGCTTTGATTTGGGGGCAATGAAGATTGGGTCTTGCGCAATTCAAGGCTGTGAACCCCGTCAGGTTCGGAAGAAAGCAGCGGTAAGCAGTTATCTGGATGTGCCGCAAGGGCGCCTAATCAGAGCTTTCTGTCATTGTACCGTCCGTAGTCGTATGTCGACGGCAGGTGCACGACTTTTAATTATTCTGTACCCGCCGCCTATATAGGTTGAGCGGAAGTTCATTTTTCATCCCATTAACAAAATCCGGTTAAAAAGTTTTTCTTTTTAATTAATTATATGTTAAAATATGATAAGTTTTGGGGGCAATTTATACAATATATTCCAAATTACATGCTTTTCTTTTTTTATTTTGCAAAAATTGTGGTTTATTAAATAGAGTTTTTTTTACAAAAACTATTGTATGTCACAATAATCTGCCCGATAGATAAAATGAAAGGATAAATTAAATTACTAGCTTAGCTGACAGGCGGGTAAACGATATGCAGAGAAAAAACAAAAGAAAAAGCCGTATTATTATAGTTTGTGTGGTTTTCAGTTTATTTTGGGCAGTTTTTAGTTTATTAAAAGCGGACTTCATATGGGAGTTATACAATAAACATGCAATAAGAGGTTTTATTTTATCCGTTCCGATAGCTTCAATCCTTATCATTTATTATTTTGTGACGTATATCAGATTTCTGAATAATGATCTGAAAAAATCCAACCGCTACATTCGTAAAATAATTGAAGAAAATGATACTTTAAAAGAACCGGTGGAATCCTCGTTTCCCGTTGTCGACAGCATTAACCGGTCCATTGCGGAACTGTCGGAAATCCGGCTCAGGCAATTATCCGAACTTAATCATAAAACAGCTCAGCTTAATGAAAAAAATACTGAACTAAATGATGCATATATGCAGCTTGAGTCATCATTTGGACAGCTGCAGGCCGCATTGGAGCAATTGAACGACTCGGAAAAAAGGTATCATTCACTGGTAATTAACATACCGGATATAGTGCTTACATTGGATAAACAGGGAATCATTACATATGCAAGCCGTGCATGTAAAGATATATTGTCGTTCAGGCGTCCGGATATTGTTGGAAGACCATTTAAGTTTATTATTCATGATTCCTGTGCGGATAGCTTTAGTTTTGATGCATTAATAATGGATATTGAAAAGGGTGGAGAACAACGTATTAATATATTATTACGCAGAAAAGACAATACTGCCATACAAACCGAAATTAAATTTAACGCTATTATTGATTCTCCTAATAATGACTGTGTTCAAGCCATTATCCGTGATGTAACCGAACAAAAGCACATGGAGAACACGCTGCGGCAAAACAATCACAGGTTGGAGATATTAAACAGATTCAGCCACAAATTAGCTTCTGCTATGGAATTATCGGATATCTACAGGACCAGTGTCAATACAGTGACAAATGAATTGGGTTTTTATGGATGTATTTATTTTTTAATGGACAAGAGTGAGCGATTCTACAAAATTATGGAATACTCGGGTGAGTATTTTAATAAAGCCGGCAGAATTGATCAGTTCCTATATATAAACCGGAACGCCAAAGCGCTCTCGTATAACGATTATGATGGGATTATTCTTGATTATGAACAAGTACCCAAATACCTTGTAATGAATGATAGCATTGAGGATGCAAGCTGTTACAGGCAGGCGTATATCCAACAGCTTCGAGTAGGGGGACATGCATCAGGCCTTTTTATTGTTTTGAATAAATCATTTTTTATAGAGGAAGAACTGAATATCCTGCGTTCTATCGGGCACACAACGCTGGTTGCGGTTGAGAACACGATGCATCTTATTGAATCTAAAAACAATTTTGTGCAAACAATAGATGCTTTAATTGCCGCAATAGAAGCAAAGGATCAGTATACAAGAGGTCATTCGCAAAGGGTGTCAAGCATTGCCGTTAAAATAGCCGATAGAATAGGAATGACAAAACAACAGGCTGAAGAACTGAGAATTGCCGGAATTTTGCACGATATCGGGAAAATAGGAATCAGCGATAGAATATTGCTGAAGAAAGGTCCTCTGACCAAAGAGGAATATGAGATAATAAAAAAGCATCCCGCTATAAGCAACAGGATACTATATCCGATCGGATTATCGGATCGGATATTAAAAGCTGTTGCGTTCCATCATGAGCGTTTTGACGGAAAAGGGTACCCTTTCGGACTGACAAACGAGAGCCTTGGACTTGAACCTCAAATAATTGCGGTAGCCGACGCTTATGATGCGATGACATCTTCAAGACCGTACAGGGGCGCACTCTCGTATGAAAATGCGATATCTGAGCTAAAAAATAATAAGGGCAGCCAGTTTCACCCCGGGATCGTTAATGTAATGCTGCAATTACTTGAAGAAAGAGAGATAATATGACTATGCATCCCTAAACCGTATTTAAGTTTCCTTTATTACGCATTAGTTCTTCGTTATTTGACAATACCTGAATAGTAACTGGGGCCTTAAATATTTAGGTAATTTAATACACGAATTATTGGCAATATTAAATTTGTGTGTTATAATCATAAAGGTTTTTAGGACGGGATACCGGACTTTTTTTGTTTGTTTTTGTCGTATATCTCAATATTTATACAGGAGGCCATATAATGAAAACAAGTGTGGAAAACATAGGGAATAATGTTGTAAAACTGAGGATTGAAATAGATGCGGAAGCATTTAGCGAAAGTATTAAAAAGGCGTATTTAAAAAACAAGGGCCGGTTTAACATTCCTGGGTTTAGAAAAGGTAAAGCACCGCAGAACATAATTGAAAGATATTATGGTGAAAGCGTATTTTATGAGGAAGCTTTTAACCTTGCGTGCCCCGACGCATATGAACAAGCATTGAAAGATAACAATATACAGCCCGTTGATCGTCCGGAATTGGACATTGAGCAGATAGGCAAAGGAAAAGACCTTGTGTTTACGGCAAAGGTCACTGTTAAGCCGGATGTTAAACTGGGTCAATATAAAGGGTTAAAAATAAAAAAAGATACCGCAAAAATAACCGATGAAGATGTGCAAAAAGAACTGGAAAGAATTCAGGAAACCAATGCAAGGCTTATATCAATAGAAGACAGGCCGGTTAAAGATAAAGATATCGTAAACATTGATTTCGAAGGTTTTTTAGATGGAGAGCCGTTTGAAGGAGGCTCCGCAAAGGGATACAGCTTGACTATTGGCTCGGGAAGGTTTATTCCCGGATTTGAAGAACAACTGATTGGTGTTGAAAAAGGCAGTAAAAAAGAAATAAAAGTAACATTTCCCGAAGACTATAACAATGAATCATTAAAAGGGAAGGAAGCTGTTTTCACTGTCACGGTTAATGAAATAAAAGAAAAGGAATTGCCGGTTATTAATGATGAGTTTGCACAGGATGTAAGCGAGTTTGACACATTAGAGGAGTATAAGGCGGATATCAGAAAAAAGCTTGAAGAAAGTGCCGAGGACGCGGCTAATAAAAAGTATGAGGATGAAATTATAAAAAAAGCGGTTGATAATGCGGAAGTTGACATTCCCGAAGTAATGGTTGAGCATCAGCTTGACGATATGATGAGAAGACTGGATTTAACTTTAAGATATCAGGGTATGGACATAAATTCGTATATCGACATGATGGGTACCGACGGGCAAACATTAAGGAATGAAAGCCGGGAAAGAGCCATACAGCAAGTTAAAACACAGCTTGTTCTTGAAAAAATTTCGCAGGTGGAGCAAGTGGATGCCACCGAAGAGGAAATTAACGCGGAAATTGCTAAAATGGCTGAAAACTACAAACAGAATGCTGAAGATTTTAAGAAACATTTAAAGAATGACGATATAGAATATATTAAAGATACTGTCATCACAAGAAAAACAATAAAGGTTATGACGGAAGGGAAAAATGACGCGGAACAGTAATGAGAAAAATTCGGGCAATTATGTTTAAAAGATTGTGGACGGGGAAATTTAATTGTATATGACATGTACGCAGCAATGAAAAAATGTGCCGGAGTTTGCTTATTTTACAGGGGCGCGAGGCTTTTACCGCACATATATTGCCTGAATGGATTGAATAAACAGAATACTTTTAATATGATAAGTATATGATTGTCTCAATGAGATCATATTAAGGAAAAGGGGGATGCGAGATGGCATTAGTACCTATTGTTGTTGAACAGAGCAATAGAGGAGAGCGTTCATATGATATATATTCACGTCTTTTAGAAGATCGGATTGTTTTTCTGAGTGATGAAGTTAATGATGTTACAGCCAGCCTGGTTGTTGCACAGATGCTGTTTCTGGATGCCAAGGACCCTGATAAGGACATTCAGTTTTATATTAACAGCCCGGGCGGATCGGTAACGGCAGGCATGGCTATTTATGACACGATGCAGCATGTGAAATCGGATGTGTCGACGATTTGTGTCGGTATGGCCGCGAGCATGGGAGCTTTCCTTTTGGCATCAGGCACAAAGGGGAAGAGATATGCGCTTCCAAACAGCACGGTAATGATTCATCAGCCTATTGGTGGCGCAAGAGGCCAGGCTACCGATATAAAGATTCATGCTGAATGGATATTAAGGGTTAAAGACAATATTAACAGAATTTTGAGTGAAAGAACCGGCCAGCCGCTTGAAAAAATTCAGAATGATGTAGAGAGGGATTTTTTTATGTCGGCCGAAGAAGCTAAAGAATACGGAATCGTTGACCAGGTTATGGAACATAAGTAACGGGGTGATTTTCAGTGTCAAGATATGATGAAAAGAAACAATTGAAATGCTCTTTTTGCGGAAAAGCGCAGGAACAGGTAAAACGACTTGTTGCCGGACCTGGCGTTTATATATGTGACGAGTGTATCGAACTGTGCTCAGAGATTATAGGCGAAGAATTCGAGGATACAAGCGTTGATATACAAATGGATGAAATTCCGAAGCCCGCTGAAATTAAAGATACGCTTGATCAATATGTGATTGGACAGGAAAAAGCAAAACGGGCAATGGCCGTTGCAGTGTATAACCACTACAAGAGGATAAATGCCGATCTTGCTGCGTCCGATGTTGAGCTGCAAAAAAGCAATATTTTAATGATAGGTCCTACAGGTTCCGGAAAAACATTGCTTGCACAAACCCTGGCAAAGATATTAAATGTCCCTTTTGCCATTGCGGATGCTACATCGTTAACCGAAGCCGGTTATGTAGGCGAGGATGTCGAAAATATTCTTTTAAAGCTTATCCAGGCAGCGGATTACGATATTGAGCGCGCGGAAAAGGGAATTATTTATATCGATGAAATTGACAAGATAGCCCGCAAATCTGACAATCCTTCAATTACAAGAGATGTAAGCGGCGAGGGTGTGCAGCAGGCACTGCTGAAGATACTGGAGGGTACTGTCGCATCAGTTCCCCCGCAGGGTGGAAGGAAACATCCTCATCAGGAGTTCATCCAGATCGATACGACGAACATATTGTTTATATGCGGAGGAGCTTTTGACGGGTTAGACAAAATAATCCAGAACAGGATCGGTAAAAAGACAATCGGGTTTGGTGCAGTAACTGAAAGCACACGGGAAAAGGACATAGGAGAACTTTTCCAGATGGTTGCGCCGCAGGACTTGTTAAAATATGGGTTAATCCCTGAATTTATTGGCAGAATGCCGATTGTAGCTTCATTGCATTCATTGGATCGCGATGCGCTGATAGAAATCCTTACAAAACCCAAAAATGCGCTTGTAAAACAATATAAGAAATTTTTCGAATTGGATGGTGTGGAGCTTGAGATTGAAGAAGAAGCCCTGCATGCCATTGCGGATAAAGCGATGGAGAGAAAAACCGGTGCAAGAGGACTTCGTGCAATCATGGAAGAAATTATGCTTGATGTAATGTATGATATACCATCCAAAAGAAATGTTGAAAAATGCATAATTGATAAGGAAACCGTAATGTCGGGGAATCCGCCGACTCTTACCTTTAATGAAACAAAAAAGGCGATTAGTCCGGCAAAAAAGAAAAAACACAGTGAAAACATTAATTCAGCATCATAACAGCACTTTTGCATTACTATTTAAACTATTGTAAATAAATCAAAAGGCGCAGGATATTAAATATATTCTGCGCTTTGCTTTCATATCTGTTCAAACGTAAGAAGAACTATTGTATAATAGTTCAGTTTGTACATTATTTCCGCGGGTCCTGTTTCGGGTGTTTCGTTTCCTTGTGCGACAAAGCACGTACCGATTACACGCTTTAAGCCCGTAAATTTTTTAAACAGAGGTCTCCATATCCCGGGCCGCTCATTAACCCGCCCCCAAGTTGCCTGTTAGCAGCAGGGCGCTGAAGCATGTCGCCCTGCGTAACCGAAAACACCCGAACCACCCGCTGTTTATCTGGCTGAATCAGCACAGTAATTTGAGGAACTATTATACAATAACGGAAACTATAGCGAAAATGCAGCATAGAGATACACAGTCAGAGCGAGGANNAATAGTTCGTAAGGTAATTTCCGAACATTATTCCCGCGGGTCCTGTTTCAGGTGTTTCGTTTACTTGTGCGACAAAGCACGAGCTTGATTGAATTTCTTGCGCAATTTATTCCGATATTATAATATAGAAGAGGGTTAAAATAATAAAAAACCATAAAGCGAGGCAGATGCACAAATGAAAAGGAAAACCCGAAATTACGGGAATGATAGCATATCGGCTTTAAAAGGCGCAGATCGTGTAAGGCTGCGGCCCGGGGTCATATTCGGTTCCGATGGGCTGGAGGGCTGCCAGCAATCATTTTTTGAAATTCTATCAAATTCAATTGATGAAGCCCGGGAAGGCTTCGGAAAAGAAATCCGAATCATACGACACCGTGATTTTTCAATAACCGTCATTGATAACGGACGGGGCATCCCTGTGGATTATAACCAGAAAGAGCAGAAATACAACTGGGAGTTGGTTTTCTGTGAATTATACGCCGGGGGCAAGTATGATAACATTACCGGTGAAGTTTATGAATACAGCCTTGGGTTGAACGGCCTTGGAGCTTGTGCCACCCAATACAGTTCGGAGTTTATGCATGTAACGGTGTTCAGGGATGGGTATAAATATTCGCTTGAATTTAAAAAAGGCGAAAATGTCGGAGGGCTTAAAAAAGAAAAAGTAAAGTATGACCATACGGGTACAACTATATCCTGGAGACCTGATCTTGAAGTGTTTACGGAGATCCACATACCAATAGAATATTACAGGCAGACTCTAAAACGACAGGCAGTAATAAACCCTGGAATCACTTTCATCCTTGAAGATGAGGAATCGGAAAACAGGGATGTGTTTTATTATGAGCGCGGGATAGTGGATTATGTAAATGAATTGGCTGGGGAATCCGCTTTCACCGAAGTACAGTTTTATGAAACTTCGGCAAAAGGGCGTGACAGAGAAGATAAGCCCGAGTACAAAGTTAAAATGCAGATAGCTTTTATGTTCAGCAACGAGGTAAACGTACTGGAGTATTATCATAATTCAAGCTTCCTTGAATACGGAGGCGCTCCCGACAGGGCTGTGAAAAACGCGTTTTTGTTTGCTATTGATAATTATCTTAAGAATAACAATAAATACAATAAAAATGAGTCAAAGATCAGTTTTTCCGATATTCAGGACAGCCTCATCCTGGTCAGCAGCTCTTTCTCGACTGTAACAAGTTATGAGAACCAGACAAAAAAGTCTATAACAAATAGATTTATTCAGGAAGCAATGACAGATTTTCTTAAGGCGCAGCTTGAAATATATCTTATAGAAAACAGGGAAGAAGCCGAAAAGATAGCCGGACAGCTACTTGTAAACAAAAGGAGCCGGGAAACAGCCGAGAGGGCGAGAATTGACGTAAGAAAAAAGCTTTCGGGGAAAGTTGATATTTCAAACCGCGTGAAGAAATTCGTTGATTGCAGAACCCGTGACATATCAAAGCGTGAATTGTATATTGTCGAGGGAGACTCGGCACTGGGGTCCTGTAAAATGGGAAGAGATGCGGAATTTCAGGCAATTATGCCTGTGCGCGGAAAAATTCTGAACTGTCTTAAAGCAAACTATGAAAGCATTTTCAAAAACGATATAATAGTTGATCTTTTAAAAGTGCTTGGATGCGGTGTGGAGATAAAGACAAAACATAACAAGAATCTAAATACGTTCAGTCTTGACAACCTCAAATGGGATAAGATTATCATTTGCACCGATGCTGACGTTGACGGATTTCAAATACGTACGCTTATATTAGCAATGCTTTACCGGCTTACACCAACGCTGATACAAAAGGGGAAGGTATATATAGCCGAATCTCCGCTGTTTGAAATAACGCATAAGGACAAAACATGGTTTGCTTATAATGAAAAAGAGAAAAACGCGATACTTGGCAAGCTGAAGGGAAAGAAAGTAAGCATTCAACGGTCAAAAGGGCTTGGAGAAAACAATCCGGAAATGATGTGGCAAACCACTATGAACCCGGAAACCAGAAGGCTGATAAAAGTAATGCCCGATGACATGGAAACGACGCAAGAATTCTTTAATCTTCTATTAGGAGACGATCTGCAGGGCAGGAAAGAATATATCTCGTTACATGGGCATGAGTATATGGATATGCTGGATGTGAGCTGAGGTTTTGTGTAATGTGTAACCGATAACAGGTAACAGGCGACAATTATTTAATGTGAGGGTCTATATGAAGTTTACAGGTCAGAGAATAGTGGAAACACTAAAGAAAAACTATATGCCATATGCGATGAGTGTTATTGTATCGCGTGCGATTCCTGAAATAGACGGTTTAAAGCCGTCCCATCGGAAACTTTTATATACAATGTATAAAATGGGTCTTCTAAAGGGTGATAGAACAAAATCCGCAAATGTGGTCGGACAGACGATGAAGTTGAATCCGCATGGAGATATGGCTATTTACGAAACTCTTGTAAGGCTTACAGCAGGGAACGGTGCGCTGCTGCATCCTCTTATTGATTCAAAGGGCAATTTCGGTAAAGTCTATTCCAGAGATATGAAGTTTGCGGCACCAAGGTATACCGAAGTTAAATTAGCGGGAATTTGCGCAGAGCTTTTTAAAGATATTGAAAAAGATACGGTTGATTTTTCGGATAATTATGATGGTACTATGAAGGAACCGGTTCTTTTGCCAACGGTATTCCCCAATATTCTTGTTAACCCGAACCAGGGCATTGCTGTCGGTATGGCCAGCAATATATGCAGTTTTAACCTGACGGAGGTTTGCAACGCCACTATTGCCTATATAAAAAGGGACAGCATTAACCTGACTGATTATCTTAGAGCCCCGGATTTTCCAACCGGTGGAGAACTAATCATAAAAAAGGACGAGCTTGAAAAAATTTATGAAACCGGAAGAGGAAGCTTTAAGGTCCGTGCCAGGTACAGAGTTGATAAGAAAAACAGCTGTATTGAAATATTTGAAATACCGTATACAACCACCGCTGAAGCAATTATTGACACGGTGGCCGATTTAGTTAGAACCGGAAAAATAAAAGAGGTTACCGATGTTCGTGATGAAACTGATCTTAACGGGCTTAAAATTACTCTTGACATTAGGCGCTCCGCCGATCCTGAAACATTGATGAACAAACTGTTTAAGCTTACGCCGCTTGAAGACAGTTTCAGCTGCAATTTCAATGTTCTGGTTAATGGTGTTCCCCAGGTGCTTGGCATAAGTGGAATACTTGATGCATGGATAGATTTTCGGATGCAGTGCATAAGGCGGCAGACAGCTTTTGACATACAAAGGAAATCAGAACGCCTTCATCTGCTTGAAGGGCTTAATAGAATTCTTCTTGATATAGATAAGGCCATACGCATCATACGCGGCACCGAAAAGGAAGAACAGGTTGTGCCAAATCTGATGGAAGGTTTTTCCATTGATGAAGCCCAGGCTGAGTTTATTGCGGAAATAAAGCTTAGGAATCTTAATCGCGAATACATACTTGATAAGGTTTCCGAAGTTGAAAAACTTAGATCTGAAATTTCCATGCTTAAGGATATATACAGCAAGGAATCAAAGATATTGGATATAATCTGCAAACAGCTTGGCGAAATTTCCAAAAAATACGGGCAGCCGAGAAAAACAGGAATAATTAACGAGGCGAATGTGGAAGAAATAACAGAGGAAGTCCTTATTGAGGATTACAATGTCAAACTGTTTTTGACCGCACAGGGATACCTGAAAAAAATTCCGCTTACATCACTGCGCTCGGCCGGCGAACAAAAGCTGAAAGAAGATGATTTGATAATCCAGGAAATCGAAGCAAGAAACAAATCAGAATTGATTCTGTTTTCAACCGACCACCTGGCATATAAATTAAAAGTGCATGAAATAAATGACTGCAAGGCTTCAACACTGGGTGAATACCTGGAAAACATCCTTGATTTGAATACCGAAGAAAAGATCATTTACATGGTTGCTACCGATGACTATTCCGGACATATGCTGTTTTCTTTTAAAAATGGTAAGTCGGCGAAAATTCCGCTTAAAAGCTATGCTACGAAAACAAACCGCAAAAAGCTTGCCAATGCATATTCAGATACGTCACCTGTTTGTGATATAAGGTATTTGCAGCAGGATAAGGAACTTGTAGCGTTTTCCGATATAAGCAAGGTATTGGTTTTCAACACATCTCAAATCAATGAAAAAACGACAAGAAACTCCGCCGGGGTACAGATTTTAAAGCAAAAAAAAGGCAGCAGCATGGTTAAAATAAAAGATATAAGTGAAGTATCTTTTGAAGATATCGATTATTACAGAACGAAAAACATACCGGCCGTAGGGCGTTATTTGAAAGAGGAAGACAAGGAAGACAGGCAGGTTGCGCTATTTTAAAATTTAGATATTATTTGTTCAAATAATGAAACTGTTATAGAAAATTTGTCACATTTTATA
>LSQX01299719.1_pt1 | contig 11013 bp, 10 predicted proteins | sample 654561 | NCBI WGS metagenome assembly LSQX01 (sample SAMN04489861, study PRJNA283612) | anaerobic digester metagenome | isolation source: 4 biogas reactors fed with cattle manure at either 37C or 55C with and... | place: Denmark: Kongens Lyngby | collected 2014 | reverse complement strand
TGCAGGATTTAGGTGAGCACCGTTTCCGGGTGGCCATCACTTCACATGAAGGTGATTTTGATCAGGCAAGCGTTGAACAAGCACAGGCTTTTCGTCAGCCGATGCGGACATTTTATTCTGAAGCGCATCAGGGAGAACTCGGTCCTGAAATTTCGTTGCTCTCGACCGATCAGGCCGGCTTGAAAGTCATGGCAATCAAGCAGGCACAGGATAATGATAAATTTGTCGTCAGGGTGCAGGATGTTTCGGGAAAATCGCATGCTGACAGACGGTTGACATTCCCGGGTCGTGTCATGACGGTGCACGAGATCAATGGACAGGAAGAGCTGATACCCGGCCGNNGTCATGATCGAAGGCCACAGCGTCAAATTTGATTTGAACCGCAACAGTATCAAGAGTTTCATCGTTCAAATCGAACCATTGAGCGATAAACCGGCCAATATAAAACAGCAGTCATTAAACCTGCTGATGAATAGTGACGCCTATTCTCCGGAAGGTTCACAGAAGATCCATCCTCGTTTTCCGATGGAATTGGTTCCGGATGTAATCAGTTCTAGAGGAATACACTTTCAGATCGAACCGGATAAACTGTATTCCACCATGCGGTGTGAGGGCCAGAAGGTCATTTTGCCCGAGGGTTATCGCGACCTGGTCTTTTTAGCCGCTTCGCTCGAAAAGGATCAAACCGCGGAATTTATAGTCGATGGCCGGAAACACCGGTTGACGATCCCGGGCTGGCGTGAAAGAGTCGGTGACTGGGATGATTTTGCCGGTAGGCGATATGGCGGGATCAAAACGACACCGGTCGCCTGGACCGCAAGTCACATTCACCGGCCGGNNAAAATACACTTCCCAAAAGACCGCTCGATCATTGTGTTCGCTGCCAGTGCAACACATTTGCCTGATGTTGAAGCGGCGGATGATCTTTACGATCAGCGGGAAGAACGACCGACTTTTCGGCTGGAGGTTCACGGAGGCAGCGGCAGTGGAGAATATCCGCTTCATGCACCACTCTATCCCAAGCCGGAAGTGCCTGAACAGATGGCCTTTGTCGGATGGGAGCCGGAACTGACAAGAATGCCGGTAGGTGATGAAGTGATAAAAGCAGTGTTCAAACCGCTTGGGATCGATCTGGCCCGCCATGCCAGGGTCGATTCTTCCGGGTACTGTCCCATCGGTCAGGAAGCAGAACAGGCAGTTACTCCGGGAATGACAAAATGGTGTTCTCAAAAAGATGGCGACAAATGGCTGACGATCGATCTGGCGACACCCCAGACCATCCGTCGCTATCACCTGCGCCATGCCGGATCAGCCGGTGAAAACGAGATGTACAATACACGTGATTTTGAACTCCAGGTGGCAAGAAATGATCAATGGGAGACCATACAGAAGATACAGGACAATCAATCGGACTATACTTTAGGTGAAATCGAGCCCGTCACGGGACAGAAGTTTCGCCTGCTGATCACCAGGGCGGAGCAATATTCCAATCGGGCGGCCAGAATTTACGGCTTTGAATTATATGGAGGAGATCATGTTTGATGTGTTGGGACTGGGAGAATTATTGATTGATTTTACACCGACAGAACGGGCGATGACGTATCAGGCCAATCCGGGAGGAGCAGTCGCCAATGTGTTAGCCATGATGAGCCGTCTTGGCTGCAAATCGGCCTTCATCGGAAAAATCGGAGATGATGAATTTGGCCGTTTTTTAGCCAAAAGTCTGCAGGAATTCGAAGTCGATATATCGAGTCTGGTATGGTCGAAGAAATATCCCACCACCGTTGCATTTGTCGACCGGACAGACGAGGGAGAAGCATTCAGGTTCTATCGCAACCGGACGGCTGATGTCACCTTAAAGCCTGTTCAAGTCGATGAACAAAAGCTGATCGACACCAGGCTGTTCCATTTCGGATCGGTTTCTTTGACCGAAGAACCGTCCAGGAGCGCTACACTGATGGCACTGGAATTTGCCAAGAAGAGCGGATGTCTGGTCAGTTTTGATCCCAACTATCGGGCATCACTGTGGACCAGTCCGCAGGCTGCCATCAGTGAGATATTGCACGTGTTACCACAGGTCGATATCATCAAACTGTCTCAAGAGGAACTTCATTTTCTGACGGGAGAAACCGATCAGTCAGTTGCCACCAACAAACTGTTAAGCTTAGGGCCCAAGTTAGCCTTGATCACCCTGGGATCGGCCGGAAGTGCCTATTATACGGACAAGGTTAATGGCATGGTCGGTGCTCCGGAGGTCGAGGTGATCGATACAGTCGGAGCAGGTGATGTGTTTTTGGGGGCTTTTTTAGCTAAGTTATTGAACGGAAATGTCCGTTTAGATGAACTGACAAGTGAAATACTCGATCGATGGCTTGCGTTTGCCAACCAGGCTGCTGCACTGAGTACGACCAGGACTGGAGCAATGTCATCACTGCCGACGAAAGCAGAGATCGAGAATTGGTAGATAATGAAATAAGGGGGAATCACAAAAACTCAGCACTGATCGATGCGGCTGAGCAAGTTGATTTCTATGTTTCGAGAATCATGCACTCCTCTGGGAGTGCCCTTTTTTTTAATACATAGGTGTTTAAAAAAACGTGTTTATGATTGGTCTGCTAAATATAGATAATAATAATTGAGAAAGAAGCGGCCGGACAGATGGTAACTTTGGACACCGTCTTCTTGCTGATTTGCTTTGAGAAATGAATCATTGGCCCGGTTTGACATTTCACTGAGCCGGCCGTCAAATTGACTCCAATAGACTCGACTGGCCTGCCAGTCGGCAAGTACGGCATTGGGAAGACGCGTCATCAGAGCGTCGTAGGTATCAGGATCATCAAGACGCATATCCTCCATCAGGCTTTCAAAAGCGTACAAATGGGCGGCATACCTGTAGTCCGCTCGGTCGCTGTAGAGACAGGCGATAAAGGATGCCATATTCGCTTCATCTTCTCGAGCGATCCCGCGAACATGAGCAATTTCATGGCAAACAGTCAAAGGGATCTCGTGTTTCGGCGTATCCACATTGATGTTGGCTTCCACAAAAATCGGGTTATACATACCGGCAATCTGAGTGTATGACCAATATTTTGACAGGACGACCGGTTTGGGAACTACTTTGTTACCGGAAAATAGGGAGTGGACCGTCGCGGCATTGTCTATCGAATCATTTCCGGCTCGCAAGGTAGAAGGAATCGAAGACAATAGCAACGTTTCTCCTTTCTCATTGTTCTCTAACTCAGCTTGGGCAGAAATAATCCCATCTAAATAGAAATTCATCGCTTGTTCGATCTTGTCGGGACCGGCTTCAGCAACAGAATCAAGCATCAAGCTCTCCCATATGGGCTGACGAAAAAAATTGAGTCCGTGCATGGTAGTATACTGATAAGCCATCACAAAGAATATGACAGAAATCAGTAAACACATATTTCGAAGGGTTCGCAGTCGATACTGCGAATGTTTCATGCGAATAAAAAAAGCAGTTAACATAATCAGTACAAGAAACACAGAAGATACAACAAAAACTTCTGTCAGTGATATGGGAAATAAATTCAAGATCCGGGATGGAATGAATGATAAGATAGGAAAGATGCGAAGTGAATATACTTCAGCAATTGACTCATACTTTGCCAACAGACGCGGTAACAAGAGCAGGCCGATACCGGAGATGAAAAAAAACACCATTAGAAAAATGGCGCGTCGGTTGGATATTTGTGCAAAATAAGATCGTTTTTTCATATTACGATTATATTACCATATGTAGCACTCAGCCGGCAGGACGGGTCTGATAGAAAACTATTTTGCCTCGGGATATTCGTTGCACAATAGGCGGTAAGGTGCTTCATCTTCAATGATTTCCGGAAAGCGGCCGATCGGCTCAAGGAAATGATTATCGAATTCATCGTCATTGACCATCGATACCTCACCCAGGAGAACACTGCCGGTACCGGTTTCAACTGCAAAATCATGATATAGGAACGGGGGAAGACTGATGCTGGTACCCGGTGTCAAACGAATGGCAGTACCGGCGGTAACTGTTTTTTTCGTTCCGTCACACTGGACGGTGACATCGTCTGTACCTAACTGTCCATCCTCGATCGAGGGATAGACAGTGATCAGCACATTACCTCCACCGCGGTTGATGATGTCTTCCATTTAATCGTAATGATAGTGCATCGGAGCAGTCTGGCCCTCAGCTAAATACAGTAGCTTTTCAGCATACTTTTTTAGGCTGCCGGGATAACCGTTGCGCAGGGTGATCAGGGCCAGTCCAATCTTATCAAACTCCCCCAGCCCGTAGTCGGTGATGTCCCAGCCGAGTGCTGCCAACCGAATTTCATCATGGTCGTGCCCCTGATCAAGCCATTGCTCCGGTGTGTAGTGACAAAACGGAGGCAACGGAAAACAGCACTGTTCGATCATAGCTTCCATGTGACGAATTGCCCGATTGATTTCTGATCGTTTCATGATTTATCCTTTAGCGGGTATTTCAGCAAAAAGTCGAGCGGCACGCCGGCGAACCCCTGTTTAGCATACAGTGTGTGAGCCGGATTGTCGGGTGAAACCAGTAGTTGGATCCGCTTGGCTCCGATTTCATCAGCATAACGATCGACCTCTTGAAGCAAAGCGGTCGCAATACCTCGTCTGCGATAAGTCGGCAGAACGTAGAGGTCATCAACATAAGCGGTCCACCCACCGCTCCAGGCACTGGGATAGGTTACAATGGTGACAAAACCAACAGCAATACTAGCTTCATACCACAGGAGTAACTGACATTCCGATCGATCTAATAAGAAATCAAATGCATCGGAAAAATGCTGTGTCAGGTCTTTACTTTTCAGACGGGGATCATCCTCTTCGGTTAGCTCTTCGAGAGCAAAAGCTCGATTGAGTCTGACCCAGTCAGACTTTTGATTTATAGCTGCTTTTTGAATCATGAGGCTTCCTTTCCCCTAAACGGAATTTCATGGATTGATTACAGTATAACTAGGTTGAATCCGGCTTGCAAATGGTATGAATAAATCAGGAGGACCATATATGGATATTTCAAAATACAGAGTAAGTAACGGAAGTGACTTTGTACTGGCAGATTACGCCACCCGTGATCGCGGCCCCTATAAAAAAAAGTCACATGCCTTGAAAGACCAAAAAGCAAATACGGCGATCATCGCTTCAGAACAGGATAAAATGTACGCTCAGGATCACTGGGGCGTCATTATTTTAACTCAGGCGATGGATGCAGCCGGCAAAGATGGACTAATAAAACATGTGTTAACCGGCGTCAATCCGTTAGGTACTCAAGTATTTAGTTTCAAACAACCTTCTGCAGAAGAATTGGATCATGACTATTTATGGAGAATTAACCAACGGTTACCGGAACGGGGGCGTATAGGCATCTTCAACCGGTCGTATTATGAAGATGTGTTGGTAGTCAAAGTTCACAATTTGATCGCATCATCGAAATTGCCCGACCAACTGATAACGGATGATATTTGGGATCAGAGGTATCGACAGATTCGTGATTATGAGCGCTATCTGGCGGAGAATGGATTTATAATCATTAAATTTTTCCTGAATGTATCNNATGAGAACGGCTATATCCTGATCAAATTTTTCCTGAATGTATCAAAGGAAGAGCAGAAGGAGCGTTTCCTGTCCCGGATAGATAATCAATCAAAAAATTGGAAATTTTCAACTGCTGATGTCCGTGAGCGTGGACATTGGGATGAGTATATGGATGCTTATGAGAAAGCCATTCAAAACACTGCTACAGAGGATAACCCCTGGTATATTTTGCCGGCTGACCGGAAATGGTACGCTCGCACTCTGGCTTCAGAAATCATTGCTAAGCGCATCAGCGCACTGGGAAACAAATATCCTGATGTCGGAGAAGAAAAATTAGCCGAGCTTGAAATTGCGCGACAACAGCTGGAAGATGAATAGGGGGAGCATTGAGTAGGAGTAAATTCTATCCGTACCTGGTAACAATTATTATCATGGCCGTTTTCTTCGGTCTGATCCACCTTGTTGTGCCGGCGATCGATATGTTTGATTTCAGCCCACAGGACATGGGAATGTCGACCTTGATCGTGACAGTGATCCAATTAGTCTTTGCTCTGGTTATTGTCCAGCTCATGAAGCGCGATGGCAGCTATTTGGTGCTGGATCATGCCGGTTTTCGGTTGGGTGATTTATTTCGACCGATCCTGGGCTGGATGTTTATTTTATTTAAATTTGGTGCTATTTTTGCAGTGGTTCAACTGTTGCCGTCCGATGTATTGAAGACCCAACCTGTCGGGATCGTACTGGCTTTGGTACTTTCCTTGTCGATCGGATTGTTTGAAGAATATCTGTTCCGGGGATTCATGTTTAAGAACATGATCAAAGGTAAAGACGAATCAGCCGTCATTCCGGCGGCCTTAATATCTTCTTTGTTGTTTGGATTGTTTCACATAGACTTTGTAATGGTATTAAAGGGAGTGATCACAGGACAGATCGGAACAGCATTTTTCGCTTTTGGTGTCGGTTTCTATTTAGCAGCAATAACGTATCGCTTCGGCAAGATGTGGATTCCGATCATGATCCATGCCCTGATAGATTTTCCGACTTTTCTTATGATCGCTTTAGTTGATACAGGTAAGATATTTGAGTATATCGAACCATATCTTGATGAGATGACATTATCAATGACCGATTTGGGCACTGAAGGGGGCAATCCGGCTATCGTGCTGCTGGGATTGATGTTCTTAGTAGCAGGGGGCCGAATGCTTCGCAAAACTACAAATGCCCGTAGAATGGAACGAATCACCAGGGAAGAATTAGACCGACAATCTAGTGTAAACCAGTTTGACTATTTTCCAAGTCCGGATAATTTCTTACACGATGACAAGTATGATCAAATCGATTCACTCCAGAATGAGACTGAAACAGAAAGGAATAAAGATGTTAATGAGTAACAAAAAGAAGATCAAAAAACAAGTGAAACAGCTCAAAAAAGAAGCAAAAGAACTGAAAAAAGAAGCCAAGAAAAAGGCAAAAGAGGCCAAAGGCTTAAAGAAAACAGGCGTCAAGAAACTGAAAGAAAAAGCCCAGCAAGAAGCCGACCTTGAACAAGCCAAAAAGCTTTTGAAAGCGGAAGCCAAACGAGTCAAAAAAGAGGCGAAGAAAAGCAAAGCATTAGGTGTGAAAGATCAATTAGAGGAGACACCTGATAAAGTGAAAGATAAAGCACAGGATTTGATCAAGGATGCAAAAAAGGGAGCAGAAGGGCTGATCGATAAGACAGAAAAGGCCCTCAAAGATGCCAAGTTAGACGAAAAAGCCGCTCAGCTCAAAGAAAAAGCAGAGAAAGCATCAAAAGAAGCGGTCAAAGAGGCCGAAGGCCTAAAGGAAAAGGCGGAAAAAGCGATCAAGCAAGCCAAACTGGACAAAAAAGCGGCTGAGATCAAAGATAAGGCAGAAGATTCAGCAGAAACAGCCATAGGCAAGGTAAAAGAAACTGCCAAGGTAGTGGCTGAAAAAGCAGGAGAAATCACTGGCACAGTCAAGAAAGAAATTGAAAAGCGAAGCTAAGGGATGTATCATTAGATACATCCTTTTTTTATGTCTTGTATGAATATAACTAAAAAAAGTGCTCCCTGAAATCAGGGAGCAAAAAAAGGGGAGTTATGAATTGTTAGTTAAAAACAGTTCAAATTACATCAAATATCTTGCCAATATTATACACTATACGAATGATCAAGATGGTGTTTATTACAAAATGAATTTATTTTCGGTTAATTTATCTAAACAACTTTGCGAGGAGTAAAGCTTGAACACAAATCAACGTTATCAGGTGACAATTGAAGATTTGGGTGAGGGGGGAGAAGGTATCTGTCGGGTCGATTCGCTGACAGTGTTTGTTCCCGAGGTGGTATTGGGTGATCAGGTGGAGATCGAAATCATTCAGCTGAAAAAAAATTACGCCATCGGTCGTGTCACCCGCCTAATCGAGTCATCACCGCTTCGGACTGTCAGTCCCTGTCCCGACTTTCCGGAATGCGGGGGATGTCAACTGCTTGATATGGCGTATCCGGCTCAATTGGACTGGAAGCAGCAGCATCTAGCTCAAGTGCTCCAGCGAATTGGCGGGATCGAAATGGCGATCGAACCAATCATCGGGATGGATTCTCCCTGGCACTACCGTAATAAAATGACATATCCCCTCAACCAGTCCCAAGTCGGTCTATATCGTCGCGGTAGTCATGATATTGTCGAAATACGAGATTGTCAGGTCCATCCGCCGGGGGTTGGGAAAATCCTGGAGATCGTTCGTGATCATTTGGGGCGAACTGTTGAGGGATACAATGAAAAGACGCATCGTGGTGGACTGCGCCATGTGATGGTTCGACATGCGGCTGACAAGAACCAGTTAATGATCGTGCTGGTGACATGTGATAAGACGGATCTGACGCCATTGATCAACGAACTTTCAGCGATCACAAATGTTAGGAGTATCCTGGAGAATAAGAATCGCAACCGGGGCAATCGCATCCTGGGGCACGAAACAACGACCCTATATGGGGACGGGGTGATCGAAGAGGTATTGGGAGGGGATGTTTTTGCCATCGATCCCCACTCGTTTTATCAAGTGAACACGGTACAACTTAAGAAACTGTATCATCTGGTGAGAGAATTCGCTGATTTATCCGGAGATGAACTTCTCTATGATATTTATGCCGGCATGGGGACGATTGGGACTTATTTGAGTCGTGACTGTCGACAGGTGGTATCGATCGAAGTGGTGCCCCAGGCAATCGATGCCGGAATAAAGGCCGCGAAAGAGAATCAAGTCGGAAATATTGATTTCATTCTTGGCCAGGCTGAAACAATAATCGATCAGCTTAACCAACAAGGACAAAAACCTGATATAGTCGTCGTAGATCCACCGCGAAAAGGACTGGATCAACAATTGATCGAATCACTTCTTGAAATACGACCGGAAAAAATCATCTATGTGTCCTGCAAACCATCCACCCTTGCCAGAGATTTAAAACTACTGACTGCTGGTGAGTATATAGTTCAGCGGATCAGGCCGGTCGATTTATTTCCCCACACAACGCACGTGGAGACCGTCTGTCTGCTGACAAAAAAATAAATGTAGTTGCCCTTGGAAATGGCGTATTTACGCTGTTTTCAGGGGCTTCTTTATTTTTTGGAAGTGTGAAAATTGATAGGTTTTAGGTGTTTTTAATTTGATAGGACACTCACCCACCAAGCCATCAAAGAGAGAAAGAAAGGACAGTTATACACCATCACGAGGGAAGTGATTTTAAAGGATGGAGTGTCCATAGATTTTGCTCAGGATTCTTTCAAAGATCAGCCTTGGATTTCACATGAAGATGGAGGCATCAACCAAAATGTAGAGGTCAGGTGTATCCGCGTCGTGAATATCGATACCGGATAAAAAATTCTTTTAAACGGAGAAGGATACGCATATGGACGTTATGTTGGCCTTGAACTGTAAAAACTGAAGAAAATCAAAAGCAGGCTTTGTGGCCTGTTTTCTTCTTAGAAATTTTAAAACGCATATAAACTCGTTGATAAATAATTTAAACAGTGATATAATGCACTTAAATACCCGCATTGGAATTCAGATGCGGGTAAAGAGGTGCAATATGATTAAAAAACAAAAAATAATAGATGAATTTGAAAAACATGGCGGTATATTGAAAACATCAGAGCTGAAAGAACTGGGTCTGAATAGTCGTCAAATTAAAAAGCTTTTTGAAGAAGGAGAAATATCAAAAATAAAGTATGGTTACTATGAACTCAGTGATGAAGTGAACCCAGAGGAAGTAATGATAGCAAGACTCTTTCCCGAAGCGGTTATATTTCTCGAAAGCGCACTCCTGCATTATCATTATACGGATAGAATTCCAACAGCGTGGCAAATAGCGGTGAACAGAGATAGTGAAAAAAGCCAATATGACATTGAGTACCCACTTGTAGACCCATACTACCAAGAACCGAAATTTCTTAGTATAGGTGTTACAACATTTGAAGTTCAAGGTGTTGAAGTCAGAATTTTTGATCGGGATCGTACCATGTGTGATATTATGCGCTATGAAAAGAAACTCGAAAAAGAAGTTTTCACCAATGCGGTAATGCGATACACCAAAGACCCACAAAAAAACATCAGGCGTCTATTCGAGTATGCTGAGATGTTTAATATCACTAAAAAAGTTCAATCGCAGGTAGGGAAGTGGCTATAATGACTTATTCAAGTGCGTCTATACTGGCAAGATTAAAGAATAAAGCGAAAGCAGAAGGTATCGCGTTTCAACAACTGTTAAATTTATTTTTTCAGGAAGAGTTCATTCGAAGGCTGGCTCAGAGTCATTATAGAGAACATCTCATCCTCAAAGGTGGTTTTCTCTTATATTCAATTAGTGACTTCACAACAAGACCTACGGTTGATGCTGATTATTTACTTAAGAATCATTCTGATGAGCTGAGTTCAGTAGAAGAATTAGTTCGATATATCATAGCTGCGAAAAGTGATCATGGGTTCATGGAAATTGAAATAAGAAGCGTTGAACCAATCAGTGAGATAAAAGAGTTTCACGGCATACGCGTAAATCTGATAGGTCTTATGGGCAAAACGAGAACACCATTCAGTATTGATTTTGGTGTGGGAGATACAATCGTTCCAGCTCCACTTGCAAGAACACTCCCTGTTTTACTTGATGGGTTTGAAAAACCAACAATTCTTACCTATTCTTTAGAATCAACGATATCGGAAAAACTTGATGCTATTGTTCGATTCATGGAATTAACGGGACGTATGAAAGATTTTTATGATATCTATTACCTTGCGACCTCTTATAATTTTGAAGGAAGAAAAGTCCAAGAAGCGATATATGAGACCTTTTCAAACAGGGGAACACTAATAGAAAAAGATTCAGTTCAAGTCATTGAGAGGCTGATTATGAATGATGCGATTGATAATAGATGGGATATATTTTGTAAGAA
>LSQX01208526.1_pt1 | contig 11014 bp, 9 predicted proteins | sample 654561 | NCBI WGS metagenome assembly LSQX01 (sample SAMN04489861, study PRJNA283612) | anaerobic digester metagenome | isolation source: 4 biogas reactors fed with cattle manure at either 37C or 55C with and... | place: Denmark: Kongens Lyngby | collected 2014 | reverse complement strand
GCTACCGTGTACTCCGCTGCGATCCAGCCCTCTCCCTTGCTTTCATTTGTGTCGGTGGAAATTAGGTACCACAGGGTGTCGCTTTCATCCACTTTTGCTTCCAGCACCTTAACTGCGGTGCCCTTTATGGCGGAGCCCACGATGGAGGCTTCCTTGGAAGCGTCCTGCCGGATATTTAGCTTGCTGGCGCTTACGTATAGGATGCCGGAGCTGCCTCCGGGGTTTTGGGCGGGGTTCTCTTCATCCTCTGCGGTAGGGCCTTTGCCTTGGTTTTGCTCATCCCCTGGCTCTTCGCTACTTTGGCCCGGCCCATCCCCGGTGTCGGTCCCGCCCTGGCTGCCGCCGGAGGGCTGCAGTATCGGGAAAATATCCCCGGGAGAGCAGGCAGATGCCAGCACCGTCAAAGCCAGAATAAATAATAAAAAAATAAGACCTCTTGTTTTTTTCAATATGTTGACCCCCTGTGGTTTTTTATATCTTTTTATATTTAACGTACTAATAATAGTATTACATTCCTTTATCTGTCATTCCGAAGTGACGAAGCCCGAAGAATCTGACACACTAAGAAATGCAAAGTTTTAAATACGTTATATATGGTTATGTCAACACAATTATAACATTGAATTCGACATTTTTCACCACATATCTTATTTGTAATATTATCCTCTCGGGAGATGGGGGGACTGACTGTGGTATCCCGGCAGGACCCACTCGGGAACAATTCGTATACGAACGTTACACGGGCGGAGGCCCGGATAGCGGTCCAGTTAGAAGCGGCGATGATGGTGCGTCTACGGAACAGGGCGATGACAATGGAGCATCGGATAATACCGGAGGCGATGGCGGAAACGGAACGGATGAAGATAATGGCGAGGGGTCGGGGTATGCCGGGTAAGATGGCGGTACCGATAATAGCACCGGCCCCTTTTCCAATTATTCATGATAGCCTTAAATCCCAGCATTAATATAAGAATTACGTCTCTTTATGTCCCTTAATGGAATGTTTTGGAATAATAGTATAGAATATTGTTGAGACAATTATTAATGAATACTATTTAACGGCATCAATTGATACCAAAAATCTTGACTAAAGTATTGGGGGGTGCTATAATTAATATGAACGATGAAAATGAAAAAAAGCGGATTGAATCAGAGGCGGAGATTAAGACTTATTTGGATAGATTGAAATATGCATTAAAAAGCAAATCTACAACCATTAATTTCCAAAACGAGCGAAGTGTTGATAAACAAAAAAACATTAAATATACCAATCGATACACCATATCAAAATTATTTCCCGATGAGGACGAGCTAAAAGCACTGAGAAGAGAGCTGTCGACTTTGAATGTAGATGAATATATTGAAACAGTCAAAGATACTCGTTTTCTAAAAAGGTCCGAAATGAGGGTGTTCGGGAGAAAGTATTCTAATAAAGATGTATACATTAAAATAAGGGTAGAACTAATCAACAAAGGATATGCTAGTGGCAATGATTATATAATGGTAATGTCCTTTCATTTTTCCAAGTGGAGCTTTAAAAAGTCCAACTTTCCATATAAACGGTGTTGAGGTGAAATTATGAAAAAAATAAAGAGTCAAAAAAAGCTATGTTTGGTTTGTATGGAAGAACACGGGGTGGATACAGTCAAAGTTATAGATAATGAAGTATTTAAGAATGAAGAAGTTTCTTTTTACGCGACTTATGAGTATTGCTCTAATGCGGATGAATATTTGGAAACAGAAGAGATGATTAAGATTAATAGCCTGTCCATGAAAGATGCTTACAGAAAAAAGATGGGCTTGCTGACGTCTGGCGAAATCATTAGTATAAGGGAAAAGTACGGAGTGAGCCAAAAGGATTTTTCTGAGGTTTTGGATTGGGGTAGAGCAACGATTACCAGATATGAGAACCACCAGGTCCAAGATCGCGCCCATGACGATGTGCTAAGGAAGATCGATTCAGACCCAAAATGGTTCTTGGAGATGCTAAATAGGGCAAAGGGACGTATACCGGATAAAGCTTCAAAAAAATACTATCGTAGGGCGATTGAACAGTTTAAGGAAAAAAGAAACCAATACCTTATTGATTCAATCCAAGCGATTTACGCTGATTATGATGACGAGGATTTTAGCGGCCGGGCACAACTGAACTTAAAAAAAGTAGTGGAGATGATAAACTACCTGGCTATGAATGTTGATAGCCTTCACAAAGTTAAGCTTATGAAGATGCTCTGGTATTCCGATAATCTGCACTATAAAAGAAACGGATCGTCCATTAGTGGACTGGTGTATAGTGCTCTTCCTAACGGAGCTGTGCCAGAAGGATATGAGCAAATTGTACTGTTGCAAGGAGTTAGTTTTGATACTGTAAGGTATGGAGAAAACATTGCATATAGGTTTAAACCTTCGCCAGGGTTTGAAATAAAAGAATTGGCCCAATCAGAGATTGAAGCATTAGACGGAGCAATATCGCAGCTAGGGCATTTGAATACTGATGAGATAGTAAAGAGGATGCATGAAGAAGAAGCGTATATTCACACTAACAGCAACGGCATAATTTCGTATTCATTCGCAGAAAAACTATCGATAGAATAGTATTTTGCAGACAAAGGGACAGGCACCTTGCCTGTCCATGGTATTATCCACGGCTTAATAATAGCCGGGAGTTTATACAAAGGGACGGCTTATCACCGGCCCTTTGGCTGTTTCTGGGTCTGGATAATTTTCGGTTCGTCCTGGCTTTGGCTTCCGACCTGCTGCCCCTGGGGGCTTTGCCGATGGGGGTTTTGTACCCCGGGTTGATTGTACATAGGGTTGTTTTCGCATAGGTAGTTCAGCCTGCCGTTTAGCATCTGGATGTGGCGCTGGGCGTCCTGTTGCATCTGTTCGAACATCTGCTTTGCCGTCGGGTCGTCGGTGGAATCGGCGAACATTGCGTAGGTTCCCAGGGCGGCCTGCTCGGAAGCAATGGCTTTTTCAAGGTCGCTTTTTACAGTCATTTTTAAAACCTCCTTGTATACTGGTTGCGGCATTGTCCCCTCCTTCCTAGTATCCCTTCCAAGGCTCTATAAAAACCGGAAAATAGGCCTGGCAAAAATGTGAAAATGGAGGGAAATTGGGGCCCTTAGCGAATAAATAGGGGAGAGAACGATCCGGCGGATTGCACGGGTTGAAAGCGCGTACAAAAACCGCCCCTTGCGCTTCCCTGTGGTTTAGCCGGAAAATAAAGGGACAAAGAACCGTCCCCTGTCCCTTTTTGAGAGGTGAGCAAGATGGGTGGGATAAAGATACTGCACACCGGGGACCTGCACCTTGGTATGTCCTTTGCCGGGTCAAAGCTGCCCGCCGAAATCGGAAGGATAAGAAGGCAGGAGCTCTGGGAAACCTTTGACAGGATAATTGACACCGCAGCGGCGGAGAAGGTGGACCTTCTGCTTATCGCCGGTGACCTTTTCGAATACAAGTACTGCACCGCATCGGATGCCAAAAGGATTAACGACCGGTTCGCGAGGATACCCGGCATCCGGGTTTTAATAGCCCCGGGCAACCACGACCCGGCCCTTTCGGATTCCCTTTACAATACGTGCCGGTGGGAGCCTAACGTACATGTTTTCAGGGATAGCCGCATATGTGCCCTGCGGATGGAATGTCTTAATACCACCGTATGGGGCCTTGGCTGGGACAGGGACGCTATTTGCGACCCCCTCCTTGAGAGCTTCAGGGCGAAGGAGGGCGGGATAAACATCCTTATGGTCCACGGCGACGTGGTACCGGCGGGAAGGGTATCCGACTACCTGCCGCTGTACCGTGAGCAGCTGGCGGGCAGTGGCGTCCATTATGCTGCCCTAGGGCATATACACAAGGGCGGCGAAATTAAGCAGAGCGGCCAAAGGGTGGCCGTATACTGCGGCAGTCCCGAACCCCTGGACTTTGGCGAGGGCGGGGCCCATGGGATATATATTGGCACCGTGACCAGGGACCACTGCGATGTGAATTTTTTGCCCATAGCCAGGCGGCAGTTTGTAACCGAAAGGATAACCGCTGATCCTGCCGGAGATACGGCGGCCATTATAAAATGTATGGAGGAGCATATAAACCGGTTTGGGAAGGCCAATCTTTTCAGATTTTTACTGGAGGGGGCCACCGATCCGGGGGTGGAGATTGACACCGCCTACCTGGAGCAGGCTGCGGGGGCCTTCCATACAGAGATAAGAAATATAACCTATACCGGCTTCGACCTGGAAGCTATAATGGCCGAGGACCAAAACAGCATTACCGGTGCCTTTGTGGCAAGGCTGCTGGAGCGGCTGGAGGGCGAGACCGACCCGAAAAGGAAGGCGGTCCTTGAGAGGGCCCTTTACATAGGGCTTGACGCATTAAACGGCAGGAAGGTGGTGGCCCGATGATTATTAAGGAGCTTAACATAAAGGCCTTTGGAAGGTTTTCGGATAGGACCTTTAAGCTGGGGGACGGCCTAAACATAATATACGGGCCCAACGAGACGGGCAAGTCCACCCTCCACCAATTTATAGAGGCAATGTTTTACGGTTTTGTAAAGCCGGGAGTAAAAAGACGGGTCATGACCGAACAGTACAATCAATACCGGCCCTGGACTGGCCACCTGTACGGCGGCAGCCTGGTGTACCAGGTCGGCGGCAGGCTTTACAGGGTAGAGCGAAACCTCGAAAAGGGCCGGGAAAGCGTGCGGGTATTCGACGGGGTTACCGGCGAGGATATTACCGGCAGCTTCGGCTACGACAGGGCGCGCAGGGAAGTGCTATTCGCCCGGGAACACTTGGGGCTAAGCCAGGCAGCGTACAAAAACACCGTCAGCATAGGCCAGCTAGGCAGCAAAAGCGACAGCGACCTTGCACTGGAAATACAGACCCGGCTGGGAAACCTGGGCAGCACCGGGAGTGCGGACCTTTCAGTGGGCAGGGCGGAAAAGCTAATCCGTGATTACCTGGACGGTATAGGCACCGAGAGGGCCCGGGCAAAGGAATACGGCCGATTGTGCCGCCGGATTGGTGAGCTGGAGGAGGGCCTGGAGGAGGCTGCCACGGCGGCCCGGAGCATCAGGTCCTCGGGGCAAAGGCTTAGACAGATGGAAACCGAGGCCGCAAGGCTTAAGAAGGAAAGACAGGAACTGGAGAGAAAAATAAGGGAGTGCGAGGAGAATGCTCTGCTGGAGCGGTGGGCTGAAATCCAAGATCTGACGGCAGAATACGAAAGCCTTGCCGCACAGCTTGAGGAATACAGCAGTTACCGGGACTTTGACCCGTCCTATAGCGGCGAATTGTCCGCCCTGGAGCAGTTGGCGGACCAGAACCGGAGGGAGGCCCAAAGGTTACGGTTAAAGATCGAGGAAACGGACCGGGATATCGAGGAGAAAAATGCGGAAATCTCCAGGGCCGGTATCCCGTCCGGCCGACGGCCTACCCATCGCCAGCCTACCCGCCGGGGCCTTATTACAAGCTATATTTTCTGCGGTGTATCCGCTGCGGCGGCCCTTGGGACGGTTTTAATGGCAGCGGCATTACAAAATCCTTCGCTGAATATACTGTTAATACCGCTCCTTGTACTGCTTTTTTACTCATTGGCCCGGGCGGTAAAGCAAAGGAAGCTGCTGCGGGAACGGGAAGGAGTCGCAAGGGACCTTGCCACCGAGCGGCAGTACATGGAAAGGTACAGGCAGGACCTTTTGGATACGCTGTCGGCAAAGGGAGAGGAACTGGCAAAGAGGGAGCAAAGGATTTGTGCCATACTGGAGGGGGTCGGTGCTGGCAGCATTGAGGAGTACCGCCAAAAGGCTGCGGGCTTTGAAAGGTATACCCTGCTAAAGGAAAGGTTTGGGCAGATAAAGCGGCTGCTTGAAATAAGGCTTGACGGGGAAAGCGCGGCAGCCCTGGAGGAAAGGGTTAGGGCTGTCTTGGAAAACGGGGAGGCCACCGCCACAGCAGCAGCTGGGGCAATGGCCGCCGGGGCAGCGGCAGCCAGGGTAGCGTCCGCCGGAAATCACAGGGAGCAGCTTGCGGAATGGATGGCCCGGCTGCAGGGCATAAGAGAGCAGGAGGTTGACCTCCTAGGAAGCATGGAGAATACAAGGGGTGGCATGGAAACGCTGGAGAAGGCCAGCTCCAACCTGCCGGAGATGGAGGAGGAGCTCTCAAGGGCAAGGGACAGGGTGCAGCAGCTTAGATTTGAGAGGGAAGCGGCGGGAATAACGCTGGAGACGCTGCACGAGGCCTCCGCCGGAGTACACCGGGAGTTCGCCCCCGCTCTTAACCGCAAGGTAACCGGAATAACTTCCCGCATCACCGGCGGAAAGTACACCGACCTTCGCATAACCAAGGACCTGGAGATACTGGCCACCGCCCCCGAGACGGGGCGTCGTGTCGAGGCGGAGGCTTTAAGCGGCGGCACGGTGGACCAGCTCTACTTTGCCTTAAGGATTGCCGCGTCCGAGCTTTTATCCGACGGCAGAAAGCTGCCCCTAATCCTTGACGACTGTTTTGTGCAGTATGACTGGCACCGTCTGGAGAATGCCATGGTCTTTCTTCTGGAGGAAGCCCGGGAAAGGCAGATAATACTTTTTACCTGTCACCACAGGGAAAAGCAGGTTGCAGACGCCCTGGGAGAAGTGTATAATTACTTGATAATTGACTAGAACCGTAAGGTACAGAGGGAAGGGAAAACAAATGAAACTGGACAAGGGGCATTTTACTGCCCTTACTACAGGTATTGTATGGGGTACGGCGGGATTTTTCGTGCGCACGCTCTTTGATGCGGGCTTTACACCCCTACAGGTGACCGTATACCGAACGGTGGCAATGGCCCTGGCCACCGCTCTTATTATATTTTGTTATGACAGGAAGCTTTTCCGTATTAATAAGAAGGATTTGCGGTATATAATACCCATGGGGCTGTTTGGCACGGCCCTGGGTTACCTTACCTACAACATAGCGATGATGCATACAACCCTTGCCATAGCGTCAATGCTTACTTACACAAACCCCATTTATACCACGCTGCTGGCGGCGCTGATTTTCAAGGAAAGGGTCTACAGGGGCAAGGTGGTTGGCCTGGCGCTTCTTATAGCCGGCTGTTCGCTGCTTGTCAAGGTGTACGATGCGGCCTTTTTTGACTTAAATGCCGTTGGAATAGTAAACGGCCTTATGACCGGGCTTTTTGTTTCAATTTCCGCGCTGTGTGCAAAGAGGGTAACCAGGGACTACCACCCCCTTACGTCGGTTTTTTACAATTTTGTTGTCGGGGCAACATTCCTGCTGGCCTTTTCGTTCCCGTGGCAGCCGGTGGCGGGCATAGGACCTAAAGCGGCATTTTCTCTTCTGTACCTTGCATTTATCCCGGGGGTACTGGCATTTTTCCTTTACATGTATTCCGTAAAAAGGATAGAGGTGAGCCAGACCGAGTCCTGTGTTGCCATTGAACCGGTTATGGCTGGGATTGTTGGTTTCTTATTGTTTAATGAGAGCTTTGACGCAATGCAGTTTGCCGGGGCAGCGGTAATCCTCATGGGAGTGCTAGTTTTTAACGATGCGTGGGGTATAGAACGGCGCAAGTTCCAAGAAAAGGCCGGCGGCGGAGCATGACGGAACAGGAGCACGGCTATACCCGGTGGCGTGAAGTCCGGCATTATCTGCATTATAGGTGGTCTACCAGGGGTTAATCCAGCCCGGTACTACAGTAGCGGCGAAAACAGCCTGGCAGTCGCCTCTACCAAGTGCTTGCGCATGGGCCTATCCTTCCACTTTGCCGGGTCTATTTCTACCGCGTGTTTCAAATCTCTGAAGAAGTCCCCCTCTAGTGTTTTTACCACTTCCTCGTCGTACACAATTGCGTTTACTTCGTAGCCTAGATGCAGGCTTCTTATATCAAGGTTGGCGGTACCCACCGACGCTACCCTGTTGTCCACCTGTATCACTTTGGCGTGTATAAAGCCGCGGTTGTACTCATAAACCCTTATCCCCGCCTCCATAAGCTCCTGGTAATAGGACCGGGACGCCCAGTGCACTATTTTTTTGTCCGGGATGCCGGGCACAAGGAGCCGTACGTCCAACCCCGACAGCGCGGAGATCTTCAGTGCAGTAAGCAGGCTCTCGTCCGGTATGAGGTAGGGGGTGGTGATGTATAGCTTTGTCCGGGCCATTGAAACCATACGCACGTACAGCTTCTGCATGGATTCCCATTTGGAATCGGGGCTGCTGGCAACTATATGTATGGGCTTTGGCGTGTTTATGTTGTGAGGCGGGAAGTAATCGGCGCAACTAATGGATTTTCCCACTGCGCTGGTCCAGTCCTGCAGGAATATTGCCTGCATTGAATAGACCGAATCCCCCTCCAGTTTAATATGGGTATCTCTCCAGAAATTGAAGGCACGGCTCTTGCCAAGGTATTCGTCCCCGATGTTTAAACCGCCTAGGAAGCCCACCGCTCCGTCTACTATGAGGATTTTCCTGTGATTCCTGTAATTCGTCCTGTAGTCCAGGAAGGGAAATTTAAGCGGCAAAAACACCGCTATCTCGCCCCCTGCCTTTTTAAGCGGGTCGAAGAATTTTTTGGGAAGTTGCAGGCAACCCACGCCGTCATACAGAATTCTTACCTCCACCCCTTCGTTGGCCTTGTCTATAAGGATATCCCTTATCTTCCTGCCTAGCTTGTCGTCCCTTATTATGTAGTATTCCATATGGATGTGATGCCGGGCTTTTTTGAGTGCCTTTATTATTTCCCGGAATGTGTAGGGGCCGTTGGTAAGCACCTTAGCGGTGTTGCGGTACTGCATCGGCAGTGCGGTGGTGTTTTCAATAAGCGTGGAAAGCTGCGGGCAGTCCGGCACGGCGCCGAGGACCCTTTTGCGGTTTGCCTCCAGGATACGCTCGCAACGGTGGCAGTTCTGCAGGTTTTTGTAAACCTTTTCCCGCCGGAGGTCCCTGCCGAAGAAGGAGTAAAGTATATATCCGCCTATCGGGAAAACGATGAATATAAGAAGCCAGGCGATGGTCTTGTAGGGGTTTCTCTTTTCCATCAGAATAACCACCGCGATGAGGAATATGTTTATAAGGAATACCACCACAATAATTCTCCAGGTTAGTTGCAGGGGAGAAAGGCCTGTACCTGAAAAATAGGACCCTGCCGCTATCGCCATAATAAGTAAGAATAAAAGGAATACGATATTATTTCTTTTCATTCGTCTTCGTCCTTCCCGGTGCTATAATACACCCGCGTGCATCTGTGCACATTGCTATATCCTAGGTTTTTTTCCAATGAAGTGAGATGTCACGTATCCGCATGCAATTGCGCCCTATCATATTATCATATATTCCCCTTTTCGATTACCAAATATCATGGAATGTGGTGTCGGGAAGATTTTTATTATGGCGTTATTAGCGCAAATTTGTTGGAAAATTATGGGCAATATTCTGGAGGGATGGGCGGCGCCTACGTATAAATAATATATGGTGGGGATATATGTTTCGGCGGCTACTAACTACTAGCCACTAACCACAGTATTTAAAGCGGGGGGATATAGAATGTTTAATGTGGGGAATGTCGATGAGACCTTGATAATACTCAGTATGATGGACCAGATAATTGTGGATGACCTAGTCCAGGAAGCAGAGCTGGAGATTTTTGAGAAAAAGAAGAAATGGCACGACCTATGGCGAAGTAGGGTTACCGCAATATACGGCCTTGAAGAGGAATTGCCCGGCTGGGGCAGGCTGAAGGAAAGGGTAATTAAGTGGCTCAAGGAGGGCAGGTCGATGAGTGAAAGGAAGGCAATATTGGATAGATGTCTTACTTTTTTGCCCTACGGTCCGTTGCCGGACAAGGCCTGCAGCAATATATTGCCGGGCTATCCGGCTACGGAGCCGGGTTTGGCCGGGATACCGGGCATTGTTGCTCCTGAACCGGGTTTTTCAGCCACCACCCCGGGAGAAATCCAGGCATCCCCCGGTGCCCGGGAACTAAGCGTTGACAAAATTTGCCGCCTTCTGGGCCTGGAGGACCAGTATCAGGAACTTTTTCCTTCACAATGGGTCTAACATCATAGAAAAATTTTTTGAAACGGGGTGACCTTATTGAGAAGGGCAGTATCATTAACTTTGATTTTTTTGCTGGCTATTATGTCCTGGATGCCGGTGCAGGGTCTGGCCCAGGACGACAAGGCTCTGGAGCAGGCCATAAGGGCGGTTAAGGCCAAGATACCGGTACCCGAAGGCCTTGCCGAGTTTAACTATAACGCGATTAGTGAAGAGGAAAGGACCGTATGGTACCTGGACTGGAGCAGCAAGGACAGGCTGGAGGGGAGCCTAAGCGTCAGGGTGGATGATAAAGGCACAATTCTTAGCTACAACTTCTACAAACCCTATGACTTTGACAGCTCGAGGAAGTTTCCCAAGATAAGCAGGCACGAGGCGCAAAGCACCGCGGAGGCCTTTATCGAAAGGATGGTGCCGGGCCTTCTAGCCGGGCTGGAGTTGGCGGAGCAGGGCGAATTGCTGCAAATAGGGCGCATCCACAGTTTTAGCTATTTAGGGCTGGAAAACGGTATACCCTACCACGCCAACACGGTAAACGTGGATGTTAACAGCGAGACCGGCGAAGTAGAAAGCTATTACTACAATTGGTCGGAGGACGTCTCGTTCCCGGAACCGGAGAAAATAATATCCCTTGAGGACGCTAAGAAAGCCTATAAGGAAAAGCTGGGCCTAAAGCTTATTTACGAATACAATTACGACGGTGACGAAAGCCGCGTTTACGCTGTTTATGTGCCGGTGTATGGCAGCAATTACGGGGTTGACGCGCTAAGCGGCGAAAGGATTAGAATAAACCCCTACTACGGCGTTTATCCCTTAAGGGGTGCACAAGGGGCGGCTAATGAAAAGTCCATGGCGGACGGCGTAGCCCTTACCCCCGAGGAGCAAAAAGCAGTGGACGAGGTAGCCGGGATGGTCTCAAGGGCTAAAGCGGAGAGCATTGCAAGGGGTATAAG
>LSQX01019266.1_pt1 | contig 11015 bp, 8 predicted proteins | sample 654561 | NCBI WGS metagenome assembly LSQX01 (sample SAMN04489861, study PRJNA283612) | anaerobic digester metagenome | isolation source: 4 biogas reactors fed with cattle manure at either 37C or 55C with and... | place: Denmark: Kongens Lyngby | collected 2014 | reverse complement strand
TTGCACATGAGATATACGAACAATGCGAGGTTCGCAATCTCGGGGTCGAGTATCGGATTCAGGGGAACGCAGGGGTGGTCAAGAGGTAGGTAAACGATTGGTTCTGTATTGAACAGCAAGAATCATCGAGGCATCAACTGCTCTTCCCGCGCTCTGGGAGGACTGACGGACTAGTGACAGGATGTGATAGGATGAACTTATATGATGCCCTTGTTTCACGGACAGAAAAGATTTCTGTGGTAGGTCTAGGCTACGTTGGTCTGCCTCTCACTATAGCTTTTGCCCAAGTGGTCGATGTAGTTGGCTTTGACATATCGAGAGATAAAGTAGAGCAATATCACAAAGGCATCGATGTTACGAAAGAGGTTGGAGACGAAGCGGTACGAAACACTACAGCTTTCTTAACATGGGAGGAAAAGTATCTTCGCGACTGCAAATTCCACATCATCGCTGTTCCTACGCCTATTAAACCGGACAAGACCCCCGACCTTGGACCGGTGATTTCTGCCAGCAAGACAGTGGGCAGGAACCTAACGAAGGGTTCGATAGTGGTCTACGAATCCACCGTATATCCTGGAGTGACCGAGGATGTATGTTTACCCATTCTGGAGCAAGAATCAGGGCTAAAGGCTGAGGCGGACTTTAAGATTGGCTATTCACCTGAGAGGATCAATCCTGGTGACAAAGTGAACCGATTAGAGACCATTGTCAAAGTGGCGGCGGGAATGGATGAGGAGTCCACAGACATCATTGCTAATGTCTATGAGTTGGTTGTTGAAGCTGGTGTACATCGGGCCGAGAGTATTCGGGTGGCAGAAGCTGCAAAGGTGATCGAAAACGCCCAACGAGACATCAATATCGCTTTCATGAATGAGCTGTCTATCATATTCAACAAGCTGGATATTGACACTAAGTCCGTTCTAGAAGCTGCAAAGACTAAGTGGAATTTCTTGAACTTCACTCCCGGTCTTGTTGGTGGCCATTGCATCGGTGTTGATCCCTATTACTTGACGTATAAGGCCGAAGAAATAGGTTATCATTCTCAGATAATTCTTTCAGGAAGAAAGATCAACGATGATATGGGTAAGCATGTGGCAGAGAATGTAGTAAAACAGATGATCAAAGCCGACAAGCCTGTTAAAGGTAGTACAGTAGCCTTGTTCGGCATTACTTTTAAGGAAAACTGTCCTGATGTGCGAAACACCAAGGTTGTTGATATTATTGATGAATTGAAGGAATATGGAGTTAATGTCCTAGTAGTTGATCCTGTGGCGGATGAAGAAGACCTGTTTAATACCTATGGGATGACTCTCCACAAGCTAGAGGACATTAACGAAGTTGATGCCGTGATCTTCGCTGTACCCCATGAAGAGTTCATGGATGCTCAGCTAGATGATGTAAAGAAGCTCTACAACCATAATCGTATAGGATCCAATACTTCCGAAGCTGCTGCTACCTTTGAAGGGGATTCCGATTGTGGTAAACACGTGCTGATTGACATCAAAGGCATCTTTGATCGCCGGAAGGCAGAAGGGATGAATTTCCTTTACTGGAGGTTGTAAGATGGGGTATCAGGAACTTGAGTTTGCGAAAGAATCGGTGTTCTTAGTCACCGGAGCGGCTGGCTTTATCGGCTCAAATCTCGTTGAGGCTCTGCTCGGAATGGGTTACCGTGTAGTTGGTTTGGACAATCTTTCCACTGGTACGCAGGCAAACGTAGACTTGTTTGCGAACCATCGCCACTACAATTTCATTGAAGGAGACATCCGGGACTTTGATACCTGTTTGCGTGCTTGCCGCGGCGCAACCTATGTGCTTCACCAAGCAGCGTGGGGAAGTGTTCCTCGCAGCATAGAGATGCCCCTGCTGTACGAAGAGGTGAACATTAAGGGAACACTCCACATGCTCGAAGCTGCGAGACAGCAGGGTGCCAAGAAGTTCGTCTATGCATCTAGTTCTTCAGTCTATGGTGATGAATCAAGCCTACCGAAGAGAGAGGGATGCGAAGGGAATTTGCTTTCTCCCTATGCTGTTACAAAGAGGGTCAACGAGGAGTATGCAAAACTCTATACCCGCTTGTATGGGCTTGAAACATACGGGCTTCGATACTTCAACGTGTTTGGGGGACGACAAGATCCCAATGGAGCTTATGCTGCTGTTATCCCCAAGTTTATCAGTCGGCTGTTACAGAACGAGCAGCCGACCATACACGGTGATGGGAAACAAAGTAGAGATTTCACGTATATTGAGAATGTTATCGAGGCTAACCTCAAGGCCTGTAAAGCTTCATCGGAGTTTGCAGGAGAGGTCTTTAACATTGCTTGCGGTGGAAGGAAGTCTTTGATGGAAGTCTATGCGATCTTATGTAGGGCTTTGGACAAAGACATCAAGCCCGTCTTTGGACCAGAGCGGAAAGGGGACATCAAGCATAGCAACGCAGATATAGGTCAAGCCAGGAAGAAGCTGGGCTACGAACCAGAGTGGAGTTTTGAAGAGGGGATCGCTGCAGCGATAGAGTGGTATAAGGGGTTGTCGCCTGGGTCCACTTTGCACACCTCATTGTGAATGAGACCGCTGATAATGCGTCGCTCTGGGGAGGAAAGTAGAATGAAAAATGTAGCCCTAATAGTCTATAGCCTTGAAGGAGGTGGCGCAGAGCGGGTAACTTCCACGTTAAGCCAGGAGCTGGCAAAGAGGCACAACCTGTATGTCGTAGTTTTTAGTTCTGATGACATCGCCTATGATTTCGGTGGCGAACTAATTGACCTGAATCTAAAAAGCAGACCATCACTTCCAGGAAAGCTGTTCAATTTGCTTCTTCGTACACTAAGCCTGCGCAGGGTAAAAAAGAAACTCAAATTAGACTGCTCAATAAGCCTGATGGAGAGTGCTAATCTGCCCAATGTCCTGTCTAGACGAAAAGAGCGGGTTATCATCTCATTCCACAGCTCCCGTTTGGCTAGGCGACTTTGGGACCCCAGTCGAAAGGCGGATTGGATTGTTGGTGTTTCCAAGGATCTGTCTAAGAAGTTGATCGAAGATCTGGATATGCCGGTGGCGAAAGTTCGCACTATTTACAATCCGATTGACGTTGACTACTTACAGAGTTGTTCGGTAACAGAGTCCGGTCACTTAAGTGCGTTGGGTACCGGGGGGGAAGGATTGGTGATAGCCACAATGGGGAGGTTGACTCACGCCAAGGGTCACTGGCATCTAATAAGGGCAATGACCAGGGTGAAGGAAGCCATTCCTGATGTCGTGTTGTCGATATTTGGCGAGGGAGAGTTGCGAAGCTATTTGTCCAAGTTGATCGAACAACTGCAGTTGGAGGACACGGTTCATTTGTTTGGTTACCAATCAAACCCTTTTATGTATGTCAAAAATGCGGGCATCTTTGTTCTACCTTCTCTTTATGAAGGATTTTCAATGGTACTCTGTGAAGCGATGGCATTAGGCGTACCGGTGATTGCCACAGACTGTAAGAGCGGTCCCAGAGAGATCCTAGATCCAAACGGGCGGTTTGACGGTCCATTGGATTCAATGGAGTTCGCGGAATATGGACTGTTGATCCCGACTTGCGATGGGACACGCTACGATGCATCTCAAGCCCTCACCAAGGAAGAAACGATTCTTGCCGAGAGTGTGATAGAACTGGCCAGCAATGCTGTGCTTCGTCAGGAGTATTCGGAACGGGGTAAGATGAGGGCCTCTCATTTTGATGTAAAGCACATCGCGAAGAAGTGGGAGGCTCTAATGGAGGCCGATCCACCCAGCGGGGTCTTTATAGTATGACGTACAGAGGATATTTTTACATAGGAAATGGAAGGGAGGATCATATTGTGAAGTAGAGAATACGAATATGGGACGGTATTTTGCGTTCTAGGTGATAGTAATGCTTGTTTTCGGCGATTTGTGGTCAGGATCTAATAGGAGGGCAGGAATCGAACTGGGTGCAGGGGACTTGTTAAGCCCGGGGTCCGATTCAAAGGTAGGTGGAAGTATGAAGAAGTATTTATTCGTCTCTAACGGCAGCAAACCTTCCCGCGAACAACAGATGAGCAGGGAAAAGGTGATCCTGACAAATGTGAGTATACCATGCGTTGAAGCAGCCTTGGACCTCGGGTATAAAGTGTTTAAAGGTATAAACAGAGTCAATGTGCAAGGCTTAGAATGTGATTATCCGATAACTTTTTACAACTCGAACACTTACAGGAGTCTGTTTGACCTGAGGAGCAATTATATCGCCTTTAGGAATCTGTTGGCGGTTCTAAGAAGCGAAAGCATTGATGTTATACACTGTAATACTCCCATTGGGGGTCTTGTAGGGCGCTTGTGCGGGAAGATCGCTAAGACGTCGAAGATTATCTACACCGCTCATGGGTTTCATTTTTACAAGGGAGCTCCCCTCATAGCACGTCTCCTCTACAAGACCGCCGAGAAATGGATGGCGCGCTACACAGACGTAATCATCACCATGAATCAAGAAGATTATCAAGCAGCCAGGCGGTTTCGACTACGCAACAACGGAAACGTTTACTTCGTTCATGGGGTTGGGGTTGCCACCTCAGATTTTCAGTCGGTCATAGTTGATCAGGATCACCTGCGGGAATCTTTGGGGTTAGGCGAAGATACTATTATCCTCATATCCATGGGTGATTTGATTCCCCGGAAAAATTACTCCTCGTCAATTAGGGCGCTTGCAAGAACGCAATGTGATCGCACCCACCTTTTGATCTGTGGAAAGGGGCCAAGCTTACGCTCTTTGCAGGATTTGGCCCTTGAGTTGAATGTCCACGACCGGGTACACTTCCTTGGTTTCCGGAAGGACATAAAAGAACTGTTAACCTTAGCAGATATTTTCCTATTTACTACGTATCAGGAGGGTCTTCCTCGCTCGATGATGGAGGCGATGGCGGCGGGACTACCCTGCGTTGCCTCAAAGGTACGCGGAAACGTAGACCTGATTAGCAATGGTGAGGGTGGTTTTCTGTGTCACCCGGATGACGTCGATGGATTGGCCAAAGCGATAGACACTCTCGCGTTGGACAGCGAACTAAGACAAAGCATGGGTTCAGTCAATTTGGAAAAAATCCAAGAATACGATATCGAGAATGTCAAGAAAGAGATTAGATCCATATTCGAGAGAGAATTGGCGTCTTAAAATTGCAGTTCAAGATAGACATACATGCGACTGATCGCAACGACCAAAGGGATCATGTGGGTTTGGGCCAAGTGGTAGAGGAGACCCAAAGGCCGAAGAAGGCATCGGGGGTCTGGAGTAATGGGTGTTGTGGGAAAAGAACGACGGATCGTTTTTGTCATAGGCAGTATGAGAAGGGGAGGTGCCGAGCGAGTCATTTCCATCTTAGCGAATCGCTATGCTAGTGCGGGATGGTCAGTGGATGTACTTCTTCTTCTGGATCAGCAGTGCAGTTATGTGCTGAATCCAAAGATATCAGTCATACCGATCTGTAACGGTAGGGTCTCTCGTCTAGGTCATGTCCCGTTTTGGCTTAGGGCGATGCGCAAGCATTTTAGGGACAGAAAGCCTCGAGCAGTCGTGTCTTTTATTGCACGAATCAACGTTCTAACCTTATTGGCGTGCATGGGCCTTGGTCTGAATGTCGTTGTGTCTGAGAGAACCGATCCCAAACATGATGGACGATCGTGGTTGGTTAGAATGGCTACGTCCTTGTTGTACAGAACAGCAAAGACAGTGGTTTTTCAGACTAAATCTGCTCAGTCTTGTTTTCCCAGGAGTGTTCAACGGAAAAGCGTGATTATCTGGAATCCCATTTCTGTGGATACAGTTGCACAACGTGACAGAAGGAAAAAGATCGTAACAGCGGGCCGGCTTCAGCCAGAGAAGAATCACGAGATGCTGATCAATGCGTTCTGCATAGTGAGGAACCGGTATCCAGATTATGAGTTGGTTATATATGGGGAAGGGCGATTGAGGAGGGACTTATTGACCCAAATTGCTAGGATGAACTTGACCGACAGCGTTTTTTTGCCAGGGAGCGTGGCGGATGTTCACGAACAGATGGCGGATGCAGAGATGTTTGTGCTGTCCTCCAATCACGAGGGTTTGTCGAATGCATTATGCGAAGCTATGTTAATGGGCTTACCGTGCATATCAACGAAGTGTGGCGGTTCGAACGAAGTACTCATACACGACCAGAATGGGCTCCTAGTTGATATCGGGAACGAGCAACAGCTAGCTGAAGCAATGCTTAGCCTGATTGAAGATAAGGAAAAAGCCATCAGGTTGTCCTTCGCGGGGAATCAAACGGCTGAACAGATGAGGAAAGACATCGTTGCATCTCACTGGGAGACAGTGATCGAATGCGGATAGATAGAGAGGGGCCGTGTGCCCAGGTTTCTAAGTACGAGCCTCCACTAGTGCATGTTATGTATTTTGAGGAATGGAACCCAGAAACACCGAAATGAGTCTGCTGTGATAGGGGTGGCTTTGTTGCCCAATGGGAGTCGTTGATAGATGGCACACAAAGAAAATACCAGCAACAAGAAACGAGTAGGTGCTTTTGTAGCTTGGATAGGCTGTTCCGCAATGGCAGCGTTATTGCTTCTAGCCCAAGGCGTCTATGATCCCAGTGCCCTACTTTTCTTTTTTGCCCTGATTCTGGGAGTATTGGTGTTCAGGAAGATGTCTTTTCGTGTAAGCTACTTAATTATAGCATCTATGTTGGCCAGGACATACTACGCATATTACTTATACAGCAACGGAATTGTGCTGTTTCCGGATACGTATGGATATTTTCAAACAGTCCGTGCAATGCTCCAAGCCGATTCGTTGTCGTTTCTCACGGTAGTCACCTACTCCGGAACCTTACATGTAGGTTACTATTATGTTGCCTATTTGGCTTTGAGGATTTTCAAAACAGATTTGGCCCTGTATCTGCTCAATATATTCCTGTTTTTTCTGAGCACCTTGATCCTTAGCGATTATCTGGAACAAGAGTTTGGAAAGGGCATGGCAAAAGCCATTACGGTTTTCATCAACTTGAGTCCCTTCATGTTCCTTTTTACTTCCGATGTCTTGAAAGACTCACTGGTTCTGTTCCTTGCAGTTTCCTCCCTGTGGGCGTATCGGAGGTACCAATGCACCCATTGGCGCCGCTATATTGTTTCGATGTTAATGTTCTTATCTCTTCTGACTCTAACCAGGATCTACTCCGGTGTAGGCTTGGCGGTAGGCATCATGGTGGATTTTCTCGCAAATCGTGATACGAAGGTGGAAACCAGAAAGGTTTTACTCTTGTTTGGCGCAATGACAATTGTCTTTCTGTTTAGTCCGTTGAGGCCGCTCGTTGATTTGGGCATTTTTTTCATAACGCAGATCGCCTTGTCGGTAGCGACAGTGACGACTCTTTTGAAGGCCACGATCTCCTTCTTGTTTTCTCCCTTATTTTGGAATATGACGTACGAAGTGACAAAGTATACCCCATTGGTACTGGATTCCGCTCTCTTACTGGTGTTTAGCCCCTTGCTTCTCAATTTCTTTGTTGGGTTTATCCGCAACAAAGAGGTGAGGAAGAGAACCTATATCTATGTACTTCCGATGTTGTTTCACATATTGGCCCTTGGTATTACGTTTGAGACTGGTGGAGACCGACAGAAAATAGCCGTATATCCGTTCATCGTTCTTTTTTACCTATTAGGTTTAAGAGCCGCCTTTCGACAGTCCAAGGCTGGCCACGAGTAGACTAATGTTATGAATACGTCAAACGAGGTATTTTGATGAAGAGAGCCGCATTTTTGGTCATGATCATTACCATACTGTCCAAGATCCTGGGATTTGGGCGGGAAATCGTTCTATCGTACCTCTATGGAGCGTCAGATATCACTGACGCTTATCTCATATCGCAGACAGTTCCTACTGTTATCTTTTCCTTTGTTAGCTCAGGTATCACGACCACGTTCGTTCCAATGTACAGCCGGATTCTTGCGAAAGAGGGAAAATCGGGAGCGAGTAGATACACCAATAATTTGACTAATGCTATTCTCATGCTTTCCACCATCATAGTCGTGGTTGTTTTGGCCTTTACTGAGCCTATTGTCATGCTCTTTGCATCTGGATTCAGTGGTGAGACACTACAGCTTGCAGCACAGTTTACTAGAATCACGGTGTTGGGAGTCTATTTCACGGGGCTTCTAGGCGTTTATGGAGGTTTTTTGAGAATTCATGGAAATCACCTTATTCCAGCTTCTGTGGCAGTCCCTTCGAATCTCATCATTATAGGATCCTTATTTGTTGGCGCTCGATCAAACATCTACTGGTTGGCCATAGGAGTTTTCTTGGCCGCTCTGGCACAACTACTGTTCTTCTTGCCTTTTGTTCATAAGAGTGGGCATAGATATCAACCTGTGCTTGACCTAAATGACGAACACATGAAGAAAATGGCTATCATGGCTATACCGGTGATATTGGGAACTTCGGTGAATGAGATTAATGTCTTGGTCAGTCGATCCCTGGCCTCTGGACTTGCCGTAGGCGGCATTTCAGCCCTGACCTACGCTGGTCGTGTAACCGGTTTTATTAAGGCGCTCTTTGTTTTGTCGATTACTACTGTCTTGTATCCTATAATTTCCAAAATGGCAGCTAGTGAAAACATCAAAGGCCTTAAGGCCGCCATATCTGAAGCCATGTCCATCGTTAATCTCCTGGTGGTTCCAGCAGTGATAGGATGTATGGTTTTTTCCAGAGAAATAGTTGTATTGCTTTTTGGGCGCGGAGCTTTTTCGGCGGAAGCAATTGACATGACTGCAAATGCCTTGTTGTATTACTCTATAGGAATGATTGGTTATGGGATTACCGCTGTCTTGACAAGGGCCTTTTATGCCCTGCAAGATACACGGACTCCAATGATCAATGCAACCATATCACTCGTGCTAAATATAGTACTGAATCTGACTCTTGCGAGGTATCTGGGCCTTAGCGGTCTGGCTTTGGCCACAAGCATTGCTGGTACAGGAGGCGCGATTCTGATGTTTTTCAGCATAGGGAGGAGGGTCGGAGGCCTTGGTCTAAAAGGTATAGCGTTGTCCTCTGTGAAGATCGGATTTGCCTCTGTCCTCATGGGTCTTGTTGCATTATGGAGTTTTGGGGCGTTCGGACGAGTGTTAACGCAGAATTTGGCCTTTGTTGCCGCTGTGGGGGTTGCAGCGGTAAGCTACTCTATCCTCATTTACTTCATGCGTATTCCCGAAGTTGAACAGATGATCAATGCTTTGAAACAGAAAATTGGCAAGCGTGCTTCAGGCTAGGGTTTATCATATTGAGGAGCTCCATAGTCGTATTGACTTGATGACGAATTACGCTCAAGGCGGTACGGCTCCCGTAAACTGTAGAGTACTCTGGAGGAGAGATAAATGTGGGAGACAGCAAAATTAGCATTATAGTCCCAGTCTATAATGCTGCTGCGTTTTTGGATGCATGCATTACCAGCCTTATGAAGCAAAGTTATCGGAACCTAGAGATTCTACTAGTAAACGATGGGTCAACCGATGATTCTCTGGAGCTCTGCAAGGCGTATGCCTCCAGGGACAGCAGGATTATTGTTGTCGACAAAGAGAACGAAGGACCAGGGTCGGCCCGCAACGTAGGACTGGAAATAGCAACGGGTGATTTCATTGGCTTCGTCGATAGCGATGATTATGTCTCCCTTGAGATGTATGAAAAACTGATACTGGCTATCATGGACGCTGATGCCGACATTGCAGAGTGCGGATACTTCATCACTCCGCTCGATCATAGAGCTATAGAAAAGCGCTCTTTGAAGAGCGAGGTTTTAGTAGGGGAAGACGAATGCACTCGTAAGTTTCTAGCGACGGTTAATACAACTCATCACTGCTGGAACAAGCTTTACAGGAGTTCAATCGTTGGCCATGTAAGGTTTGCCCTCTTCAAATACAGTGAGGATTATGTGTTCAACGCAAAGGCGTTTTCTTACTGCAGGAAGAAGGTAACCATTGCTGAGTGCTGCTATTACTATGTGACTAATCCAGACAGTATCGTCAGACAACCTTTTAACATGTTCAAGTTGAATACGATTAGAGCTGGAAAAGAAGTCATGGAGTTTCATAAAGGTAGTCCTGAGTTATGCAAATATCCAATCGTATACATACTGATCAACATCCGAAACTTGTACAAAGAGGTGACTGACACAGACTACCTGAGCTTAAGGGACAAGAAGGAAGTGAGGGGTACCCTTATTAACGAGTACAGGTTTTACTTCCCGTTGGCGGAGAAGGACCTCGGCAAGACCGTACGCAACAAGCAAACTTCCGCCTCGCTTCGCCTGTTTTACTATAGCCCACTTCTCTATTATCTAGTTCAAAAGCTGAGGGAGTCCTTAGGGTATTCGTGATAGGGGGTATGTTGGACTTGTCGGCTTGTTTCGGATGTATCTACAGGCATTTTTCTCTAGGACTGATGCAAACCCGACATTGAGCGTGGCAAAGCCCCCTTGGGTATCGTGTAGCATGGTCAAGATTGAAACGGCCTGGGGACAATTGTGACGACTAGACTCTACCACAAGTAGCGGGGGTGTACTTTTTTGCCCAAAACTCCTTTATATGAGAGGATTTGAGAACGATTTAGCAGTGGAACTTTTACACTGCGCGTATTCACATACAGGGAGGTTTCTGATGAAAATTGGGAGTCGCCTATCCAGGCAACGAGCGAGGGATTTCTATAGAAGGTTCAGGCAAGGCTACATACAGCACAAGCATCATAAGAGATTCAGAGCCAAGATAAAGCATCTTGATCCTCCATTTTTGCCCGATTCGGAGCAGAAGAGGCAAATCCAGGCATTCTATCAGGACTGTGGTCTACGCATAAATGATTACATTTTCCACCAATATTACTACGCCAAAACGGGAGTCTGCAATCCAGCTTTCATTCCAGACGGTCTGTTCCATGCTTTCATAGTGCCCCATTTTAACAACCTCACTCTAGCACAAGCCTGGAGAGACAAGAATTATTTCGACCT
>LSQX01147047.1_pt1 | contig 11016 bp, 5 predicted proteins | sample 654561 | NCBI WGS metagenome assembly LSQX01 (sample SAMN04489861, study PRJNA283612) | anaerobic digester metagenome | isolation source: 4 biogas reactors fed with cattle manure at either 37C or 55C with and... | place: Denmark: Kongens Lyngby | collected 2014 | reverse complement strand
ATCCCTCTTGGTACGGCGACGGCGCCTGTCACTGCGGCTGTGGCGCGCTCGACTACGACTGCGCCGGACCCGAGGCCAGCCATTGCTACCACACTGCCGCCTGCACCAACCAATGGCTAGCGGTGCACCCCGACGAGAACTGGCGCTGCATCGACCCCTCCGTGCCCCTTGAGTGGACCTGCAATCCCTATGACTACGACGACTACTTCTGCGATTGCGGCTGCGGCGTGCTCGACATCGACTGCGCCGGACCCGAGGCCACCCGTTGCCACGTCCTAAGTGCCTGCACCGACCAAGGGCTCGTGGTGGATCCCAACCAAAACTGGCTCTGCATCGACCCCTGACCTCCCCCTGACCTCCCCCCACCCCGCCCTTCGTTTTCCCCGCCCCAACATCCTGTTTTCATTAACATATTCGCCGTAGGGGCGACCCCCTGTGGTCGCCCGTTGTCTTGCGGGTACCCTTGTCCCGCGTCCGCCCGTTGTCTTGCGGGTACCCTCGTCCCGCGTCCGCCCGTTGTCCCCTGCAGGTACCCGGCGTTTTGGTGGCGCAAAATAATTTCCACCCAAGACATTTTTTGTCCCGCAGAGGGGGTAATATCGCCCCTGTGTCGCGCAGAACGCCAACCCACACAAACCGCGTTTTAATAAAGAGTGCTCATAAAATTATTGCGGCTGTGGCAAAGTGATCGAAGCCAAAAAAACACTTGTTACGACCGCCGTCGCCAACAGCAGAAAGAGAAGAAAGATGCAGATCATCGACAACATCAATTCTTTGCTAGGCGATGATTTGAAGGGCACCATCACCCCCCAATCCAAATTGAAAATCGCGGCTTCCTGCTTTTCGATTTACGCCTACGAGGCCCTAAAATCCGAACTGGAGAAGATCGATTCCCTGCAATTCATCTTCACGGCACCGACCTTCGTGCCATCCGAAGCTTCCGATAAATTTCACAAAGAACGCCGCGAGTTTGTCATCTTCAAAGCCAACCGGGAGCGCAATCTCTACGGTTCTGAATTTGAAATACACCTCCGCAACAAACTCACCCAGCGCACCATCGCCCGCGAATGCGCCGATTGGATACGCCGCAAGGCCCGGTTTCGCTCCAACAACACCAACGCAGCCATGCAGCAATTTGCCTGCATTCAAGGGATTCCAACGGACGTGGCATACTCGCCGCTGAATGGATTTACTGCTGTGGACTTGGGATACGGCCAGAGCAATGCCATCTCCAATATCGTCAACCGGATGGAAGCGCCCGCCACATCGACATACATCCAAGTCTTCGATCAAATTTGGAACGATACAACCAAACTAACCGATGTAACGGACACCATCTGTGAGCACGTCTCCTCTGTTTATCAGGAGAATGCACCCGAGCGCGTTTACTTCCAGATGCTCTACAACATCTTCCGCAGTTTTCTCGAAGACATCGATGAAGACCTCTTGCCCAACGACCGCACGGGCTACCTCGACACGCTCGTTTGGAACAAGCTGTTCAATTTTCAACGCGACGCCGCCATCGGCATCATCAACAAACTCGAAACGTACAACGGGTGCATCTTGGCGGACAGCGTGGGACTGGGCAAAACCTTCACGGCGCTGGCGGTCATCAAGTACTACGAATTGCGCAACCGCTCGGTGCTCGTGCTCTGCCCCAAAAAACTGTCGGACAACTGGCTGAACTACAACAAGAACCTGAAGACCAACATCTTTCTACGGGATCGCTTTGGCTACGATGTCTTGTGCCACACCGATCTCTCGCGCATTTCGGGCGAGTCCTTGGGCATGCCCCTGGATCGCGTCAATTGGGGCAATTACGATTTGCTGGTCATCGACGAGTCGCACAACTTTCGCAACAACTACGCCGTAAAGGATCGGGAGACCCGGTATCAGAAGTTGATGAACAAGGTCATCCGCCAGGGGGTGAAGACCAAGGTGTTGATGCTGTCTGCCACCCCGGTTAACAATAGATTCACGGATCTGCGCAATCAATTGGCCTTGGCCTACGAGGGCGACTCCGAGCAACTCAGCCAAAAGTTACGCACTGGAAAATCGGTGGAGGAAATTTTTCGAAACGCGCAAACCGCCTTCAACCAGTGGTCCAAACTGCCGCCGGAAGAACGCACGACAACGGCCATTTTGTCATCGTTGGAATTTGATTTTTTCGAGCTGCTGGACAGCGTCACCATTGCGCGCTCGCGCAAGCACATTCAGGCATTTTACGACACCCGCGATATCGGTCAATTTCCCGAGCGCCTGCCGCCGTTGTCCTTTCGCGCCCCGTTGACAACGCGTCGCGACGTCATGGATTTCAACGAGATATTCACTTCCCTATCGGCGCTTCGCCTCGTGGTGTACGCACCGATTGCCTATATTTTTCCCAGTCGATTGCCCCGCTACGAAGAGATGTACGACACCCAGGTGGGGGACGGGAGAGGGCGTTTTAAACAGGTCGACCGCGAACGCAGCCTGCAGTCGCTGATGACGGTCAATTTGCTCAAGCGCCTGGAGAGCTCCGTCGAGGCCTTTCGGCTTACCCTGCAAAGCCTGCACAACACTTATGCCACCACGCTGGACAAGATCGATTCTTTCCAATCGAGTGGCCATGCTTCGGGCGCGGTGTCGGACTGGACCGAGGCCCTGGAGGAACTCGACGGCGACGACGATGACATTTCCATGCCCGAAGAGAACCAAATCGGCGGCAAGATCAAAATCAACTTGGCAGACATGGACCTGGCATCGTGGCAACGCGATTTGCGGCAAGACCTGGAGATTATCGTGCAATTGCGCGACTCCATGTCGAAGGTGTCCGAAGCGGAGGACGCCAAGCTGCAGCACCTCAAAGAACTCGTTTTGAACAAAATGAAACACCCCATCAATGGCGACAACAAAAAGGTGCTCATCTTTACGGCGTTCGCAGACACGGCCAATTACCTTTACCGCCATTTGTCCGATAGCGTTTTGCAGGAAGTGGGCCTGCACACGGGCCGGGTAACCGGAAAGAACAAGCCCACCTCGACGCTGGGCAAGTCCCGCGACTTTCAGGAATTGCTGACGCTGTTTTCACCGCACGCCAAGGAACGAAGCAAGTCGATGCCCGGCGAATCGGCGGAGCTCGATTTGCTAATCGGCACCGACTGCATCAGCGAGGGACAAAACCTGCAGGATTGCGATTATCTGATCAACTACGACATCCACTGGAATCCGGTGCGCATCATCCAGCGCTTTGGCCGCATCGATCGCATCGGTTCGCGCAACCAGCGCATTCAACTGGTCAACTATTGGCCCGACATTTCACTGGACGAGTACATCAACCTCAAGGAGCGCGTTGAGAATCGCATGGTCATGGTCGACGTGACCGCCACAGGCGACGACAACGTGCTCTCGGCGCAGAGCAATGATGTCGCGTATCGCAAAGAGCAATTGCGCCGTTTGCAAGACGAAGTCATCGAACTGGAAGATGTGAAAACCGGCGTTTCGATCACCGATTTGGGACTCAACGATTTCCGCATGGACTTGTTGCACTACATGCAAACCCACGGCGATTTGCAAACGACGCCCAACGGTTTGCACGCGGTCATCCCCGCACGCCCCGAGGTCCAACTTCACCCCGGCGCGATTTTTGCGCTGCGCCAACGCACCGATGCGGGCAGCTCGCAACAAAATCGCCTGCACCCGTACCACCTGGTTTACATCGCCGCAGACGGGGAGGTGTTGGTCGATCACACCGAGGTGAAGCGCTTGCTCGACTTGATCCGCACGGGTTGCAAGGGAGTCGATGCGCCCATTTTGGAGATGTGCCACGCCTTTAACCGACACACCGATGACGGCCGCGATATGCGCGAGTGCTCGCAGTGGCTCGATGCGGCCATCCGCTCCATCATCGATGTCAAAGCAGCAGGAGATTTGGAGAGCTTGTTCACGGGCGGCAGAACCACAGCCCTGGTAAATGCCATCGCGGGCCTGGACGATTTTGAACTCATCGCGTTTCTGGTGATACTGCCAGAAGACAACCCGGCGGCGGACAGCCCGACGGCCGCGAAGCTCTGATATGACAAAAGCCTTGTACCAATATCCCGCATCGGCGCAGTTTGGTCGCTCCGTGCCCAAAAACAGCATTTACCAGCACGGCACACCCAGCGCGGCCATTAAGCAGCTCTTCGTGCGCCAAGTTGCGCAAATCACGTGGCAATTCAAGTTGGCGCCCGAGACGATCAACTTGCCGAGCACCCGCTCTGTGCCCGAAATTCAAGTGTTTGGCATCGCCCTCAAAGGGGATGAACTCAAGACAGAGGTGCTGCGCAGCATCGACTTGGCCATTCCCTTTCCAATTGTTTTTGAACTGCAATGCGACGACAAGGTGCAACCCATCGCCGCGTACAAACGGCCGAGCGAAGCCGATGCCCGCCAGTGGGTCACCAGCGATTATTTTGCGGGCGATTGGACCGCCGCCGATGCGCCACGCGCGCCCCTGCCGGTGGTCTTCGATCTCGAAGCGCTCTATCATCACATGCTGCGCGCCCTGTTGCCCCATCCGGCGCGGCCGGGTGAAGCTTTGCCGACGCAAGTGGAGCGGATGGATCGCATCCTTCGCACAGAACGAGAACTGGCGCGCTGCGAGGCGCAGCTTAAGAAAGAGAAGCAATACAACCGCCAGGTGGAGATCAACGCCGTACGGCGCAACATCATGGCCGAATTGGCAGGGCTCAAAAGCTAACGTTTGCAAGACAAGCAAAATGGAGAGAACGGATATGGAAAAGATGAAGATGCATTCGCCGGATTTGACCGAACAAAATGTCGCGCGCATTCGCGAGTTGTTTCCCGGCTGTGTGACCGAGGTGAGGGACGAAAATGGCGCCGTGCAGTTGGCGGTGGATTTTGATCTGCTGCGGCAGGAGCTGTCCGCATCCATCGTGGAGGGGCCCGATGAGCGTTACCACCTCAACTGGCCGGGAAAGCGCGAAGCCCTGCTGGCGGCCAATGCGCCCATCGCCAAGACCCTGCGCCCTTGCCGCGAAGAGAGTGTCGATTTTGATACGACGAAGAACCTGTTCATCGAAGGCGACAACCTGGATGCGTTAAAGCTGTTGCAGGAAACCTATCTCGGCAAGGTCAAGATGATCTACATCGACCCACCGTACAACACCGGTAAAGATTTTATTTATAAAGACAACTTTGCCCAAAGCGCCGAAGAGTACCTAAAAGACTCCAATCAAAAAGACGATGAAGGCAACCGCCTCGTGACGAATACCGACTCCAATGGTCGATTTCATTCGGATTGGCTTTCGATGATGTATCCGCGATTGAAACTGGCGCGTAATCTCTTACGCGATGATGGGGTAATTTTCATATCTATCGATGACAACGAAGTCGATAACCTCCGCAAAATTTGTAACGAAGTCTTTGGCGAGAACAACTTTATTGCGCATTTGGTTTGGGAAGGGGCCAATAAGAACGACGCTAGACAAGTAGGGGTATCTCACGAGTATTCGATTGTTTATGCAAAGGATCGGAGTGCCGTGCCACGAAACTGGCATATCCGCAAGGAAGGAGTGAGTGAGGCGTTAGCCGAGGTTGCTAGGTTAAAAAAGATACACGGATCAGACTATTCGGCAGCATCTCAAGACTTGGCTGGATGGTTTCGCTCTATGAAAGCCAAGCCAGTTTTTGGGTTGCGGAGGTTCCGGTACATAGACGCCAGAGGTGCTTACAAAGAAGACGACCCGACGGCTCCGGGCGGGCGACGTTTTCAGTTGATTAGTCCCAAAACAAATGAACCAATTCCTCTACGTCGCAACCGCGGATGGAGCTTTGATCAAATAGAATTCAATCGTTTGGTAGAAGAAGGGCGCATTAGTTTTGTTACGCCAACTAGCATCATGGTCCGACGCTACCTCCATGAGACAGACACGTTGACGCCACCGAGTGTATTTTATCAACCTACACGTTCAGCCTCGGAACGATTTGCATCGCTATTGGGACCTGGAGTTTTTAACTTTCCGAAGGACGAAACAATTATTGCCAAGTTCATTGAGATGGCGACTACCAGCGCAGACGATGACTGTATCATCATGGATTTCTTTTCTGGTTCTGCGACGGCCGCTCATGCCGTCATGCAACTCAACGCCGAAGATGGCGGCAATCGACAATTTATCATGGTGCAGCTTCCCGAAGTCTGCGACGCAAAATCCGAAGCCTTCAAGGCGGGTTACAAAACCATTGCCGAGATCAGCAAAGAACGCATTCGACGGGCGGGGAAGAAGATCCTCGAAGGCGAATGTCACGCGGACTGGAACAAAGACACCGGCTTTCGGGTACTCAAGGTCGATTCATCCAACATGGCCGATGTGTATTACACCCCAGATGCGCTGGACAAAGCGAAGCTCGACCTGTTCGTAGACAACATCAAATCCGACCGCACGGCGGAAGATTTGCTCTTCCAGGTGCTGCTGGACTGGGGCGTGGACCTATCGCTCCCCATCGAAAAAAAGACCCTCCGCGGCAACACCGTCTTCTTCGTCAATGCGCCCCCTTATGATCTCATCGCTTGCTTCGACAACCAGCAAAACATCGACGAGGCGCTGATCAAAGAGCTGGCCCAGCACAAACCCCTTCGGGCGGTTTTTCGCGACGCCGGATTCCAGGACGACGCCGCCAAGATCAACGCCGCGCAAATTTTCGCGCAACTGTCGCCCCAAACGAAAGTGACGGCGATATGACCCGAGACCCCCTCGTAACAGGAGAGATGCTCGTATACCAATCGCCGGACGGGCAGGTGAAGCTGGAAGTACGATTGCAAGACGAGACGGTTTGGCTGACGCAGCAATTGATCGCCGAGCTGTTTCAAACCACTCAACAGAACATAAGTCAGCATATTTTAAACATTTATGAAGAAGATGAGTTGGTGCCCGAGGCAACTCACAAGAAATTCTTGTCGGTTCGACGGGAGGGCAATCGCGACGTCCGCCGCGAGCTGGATTTCTACAATTTGGACATGATTATTTCTGTGGGCTACCGGGTGAAAAGCGCTGTGGCCACCCGCTTTCGCATTTGGGCCACGGAAAGGTTGAGGGCGTATATCGTCAAGGGGTTTATCCTGGATGATGACCGGTTGAAAGAGCCCGAAGGCGGTCGCTACTTTGAGGAGTTGCTGGCCAGAATCCGGGACATCCGATCTTCCGAAAAGGTCTTTTGGCGCAAGGTTTTGGATATCTATGCCACCAGCGTCGATTACGATCCGAAGGCGGAAACATCACAACTTTTTTTCAAGCAAATACAAAACAAGATGCACTGGGCGACACATGGACACACTGCGGCGGAATTGATTTATCAACGCGCCGACGCCACCCAACCCAACATGGGGATCACCAATTATCCGGGCAGCAAGTTGCTGAAACGCGACGTGGAAGTGGCCAAAAACTACCTGAGCGAGGAGGAGCTAAACCTTCTCAACCGCATGGTCACCGCCTATCTTGAAATGGCGGAACTGCAGGCGCTTAACCGCCAACCCATGACCATGGCCGACTGGATTGAACAATTGCATCGGTTCCTCAGCATGACCGGCCGAGAATTGCTCACCCACGCCGGAAGCATCAGCCACGATGCGGCATTGGAAAAAGCGCATGATGAATATGCACGGTTTCGACAAAAGCTATTGATGCAGCCCACCGAGGTGGAGAGGCACTTTGTGGAGGCCGAACAGGAATTAAAGCGCATCGCATCCAATGCCCAAGGCCAACGGCGTGACAGTTCGGCATCGGCGAAGAAAAAAGCAGGTGACACATGAAGTTGCAGTTTAAAATTCAAAAATTCCAAACGGACGCTGTGCAGGCGGTGGTGGATTGTTTTGCCGGACAGCAGAAGATGTCTGGCCTCGCGTATCGCGTGGACCCGGGGCTAGGACCCAAAAATCTGATGGGAAACATCCAGATGATTACAGGGGCGACGACCGGTTTGAAAAATGACGACATCCAACTGAGCGATGCCCAACTGCTGGCCAACATCCAAAAGGTGCAAGGCCAGCAAAATCTGCCGATTTCCGCTGCGCTGTCCAAAAGCAAAATCTCCGGCGTCAACCTGGACGTGGAGATGGAGACCGGCACCGGTAAGACCTACTGCTACCTCAAGACCATGTTCGAGCTGTACGAGCACTACGGATGGCGCAAGTTCATCATCGTGGTGCCCAGCATCGCCATCCGCGAGGGGGTGGCCAAGTCGCTGGCCATCACCGCCGAACACTTTTTGGAGACCTACCAAAAGAAAATTCGCTTCTTTGTGTACAACTCCAAACAACTGCACCAGTTGGAGAGCTTCTCGTCGAACGCGGGCATCAACGCCATGGTGATCAACGTGCAGGCGTTCAATGTCACCGACAAGTACAACCGGCGCATCTACGAGGAACTAGACGACTTTCAGTCGCGGCGTCCCATCGACGTCATCAGCGCCAATCGGCCGATTTTGATTTTGGACGAGCCGCAAAAACTGGAAGGCGGCAAGACCCTGAACTCGCTGGTTCACTTCAAGCCCTTGATGGTGCTGCGCTACTCGGCCACCCACCGGACCACGCACAACCAAATTCATCGCCTGGACGCGCTGGACGCCTACAACAAGAAGCTGGTGAAGAAGATCGCGGTACGCGGCATTGCGGTGAGGGGCCTGGCGGGCACCAGCCCTTATTGCTACTTGGAGTCCATTGAAATTTCTAAGCAGGCACCGGTGGCCCGCATGGAAATTGAAGTGCGGCAGGGCAACGGGATCAAGCGCATCGTCAAGCGCCTGGGCAAGGGCGACAACCTGCACGTGCAGTCGAAGGAGTTGGCGCAATATCGCGGTTTTGTCATCGCGGAGATCGACGCCCGCGAAAATACGGTGGCATTCACCAACGGCGAAGTGCTGCACGCAGGGGATGCCTTTGGCGACATTACCGAGGAGACCCGCCGGCGCATTCAAATACGGGAGGCCATTCGGGCGCATTTCGAAAAAGAAGCGGTGCTCTTTGCCCAAGGCATCAAGGTGCTGTCGCTGTTTTTCATCGACGAGGTGAAGAAGTACCGCGACTACGAGCAAGCAGATGCAAAGGGCGTGTACGCCCATGTGTTCGAGGCGGAATACCAGCAAGTTTGCGATGAATACATCGAGCGTCTGCCCTTGGATGGCAACGGGAAAGCGTACCGGGAGTACCTAAAGAACATGGCGGTGGCGCGCACCCACAACGGCTATTTCTCCGTCGATACAACTGGACGCCTCATCGATACGAAGGTGAGAAAACGCGGGGAAAATGCGGGAGAACCTGTTGATGAGAATGCGTACGATTTGATTTTGAAGGACAAGGAGCGGCTGCTCTCCTTGGAAGAGCCGACGCGATTTATCTTCTCGCACTCGGCGCTGCGCGAGGGGTGGGACAATCCCAATGTGTTTGTGATGTGCATGCTCAAAAACAGCGACAACACGATCTCGCGGCGTCAGGAAGTGGGACGTGGGTTGCGCCTCAGCGTGAATCGATATGGCGAACGCATGGATCATCCGGCCACGGTCCACGATGTAAACGTGCTGACGGTGGTGGCCAGCGAGAGCTATCACGACTTTGTGAAAAACCTGCAGCGCGAGATCAAAGACGCTGTGGCCGCGCGTCCCCGCAAAGCAGATGAAGCCTACTTCGCGGACAAAACCATAGACACGAAGGCCGGGACTGTGACCATCACCAACGATCAGGCCAAGGACATTGAGTTCTATCTCATTCAAAATGGCTATGTGGATAGAGACCGGCAGATTGTTAGCAAGTACCACGAGGCGAAAGCGGCAGGGGAACTGGAGGCGCTTCCCGACGATTTGGCCCCTTATGCCGAGCAAATTTTTAAGCTCATCGACAACGTGTTTAGCGAGTCGCAGTTGCCGGATATCGGCGACGACCGACGCCCGAAGATGAATCCGCTCAACGACAACTTTGCGCGCAAAGAGTTTTTGGCGCTGTGGGAGCGGATCAACAAGAAATCGGTGTACCGCGTCGAGTTCAATTCCAGTGAGTTTGTGCAGAAGTGCATCCCAGTTTTGAACAAGGAACTGCGGGTGACGCAATTGACTTACACAGTGCAAAAAGGCGAGCAGCGGAACGAGGCGACCTACGAGCAATTGCAGGCAGGGCAGAGTTTTGTGGTTCGGGAAACGAGCAACGAATATGCCTCTTCGGCGCATTCGGGAGTGAAGTATGACCTGCTGGGAAAAATCACCGAACAGACGCAGCTCACCCGAAAGACCGTTGCGGAGATTTTAACGGGCATGGAGACGGTGGTTTTCAAACAGTTCAAAGAGAACCCGGAGCACTTCATCGCGGAGTGCGTGCGGATTATCGAGGAGCAGAAGGGCGCGGTTGTCATTGAGAAGCTGAGCTACGACAGCACGGATGAAACCTACGACACGAGCATTTTCACGGCGGGACAACATCAGCAGGACTTTGCCAGGGCCAGCGAGAAGCTGAAGAAGCACATTTACGACTATGTCATCGCGGATTCTGCGGTGGAGAAGAGTTTTGCCGAAGCGTTGGATGCCAGCTCCGAAGTGGTGGTGTACGCGAAGCTGCCGCGGGGGTTTTTGATCCCCACGCCGGTGGGCGATTACAACCCCGATTGGGCCATTTCTTTTGCCGAAGGGAAGGTCAAGCACGTTTATTTTGTCGCCGAGACCAAGGGTTCCAATTCCAGCCTGCAGTTGCGGCTCGCGGAGAGTCAAAAAATTGATTGCGCCCGCAAATTCTTCGAGCGTCTCGGCCGTACGGCGGGTTCTGAGCAGGTGAAGTACAGTGTCGTCAAGAATTTTGGAGACCTGATGGACATCGTCGGGAAGCGCAGCGCCCCCACCCCGTAACCCCGCACATTTACAAACACCTAGCGCGTTCTAAGCCCGGCACAAGACAAGGGCGACCACAGGGGGTCGCCCCTACGGCGAATATGTTAATGAAAACAGGATGTTGGGGCGGGTGGGCGCGGGGAAAAGTAGGACCGGTAGGACCCGTAGGAC
>LSQX01160798.1_pt1 | contig 11018 bp, 9 predicted proteins | sample 654561 | NCBI WGS metagenome assembly LSQX01 (sample SAMN04489861, study PRJNA283612) | anaerobic digester metagenome | isolation source: 4 biogas reactors fed with cattle manure at either 37C or 55C with and... | place: Denmark: Kongens Lyngby | collected 2014 | reverse complement strand
CCGGTCTTTTTGAAAAAATCGTACATGTGGCGCATGCGATACGTGAAAAGGTTATCACCTGCAACAACGACCAAATCGTCATTAAGACCTTGAGATCCGACGACAAACTGAATGTCACCAATCGCACCGAGTCGCGTCTCGTTATCCACCGTACCGTCATCTAATACTGTGATGTTGACTTCCGGGTGCATCATTCGGAACGATTCTGCCCAGAGTTCAAAGTGATCGGCAAAACGATGATTGGATACCAGGTAAATATTATGAAGATCCGGCAAGGTTAAGAGTTCATCGGCAATATAATCGATCATTGCCCGACCGCCGACGGGGAGAAGGGGTTTCGGCGTGTTGATGGTGAGTGGATAAAGGCGAGTTGCATAACCTGCAACCAATAATATTGCATCCATAAGAACCTCCCGGATCAGTAATGATTTTTTGATACATACGTATCGTATCAATTATATGTGAAAAAAGAAAGAACACAGCATATATTCCAAATAAATGTCGACTTACTCAGAACATTTATAGAAGAGAAACAATTAAGTGGCGATCTTTCGTGTATAATCTAGATAGAAAAAGAGCATCGGCAACAATCCCCCCCAACGGGGTTTTGCCAGTGCCCTTTTATGGTGTCTAAAGATCATTCCCTTGGGCGTGTAGGCATCATTTTACGAATCTTAAGGAGAAGCAATAATGAATATTTGTGCCGTTGTAATGGCTGCCGGAGAAGGCAAAAGAATGAGGACTATACATTCGAAAGTCGTGCAAAGAGCGGCTGGAAAGCCTCTTGTTTCGTGGGTTGCATCTGCGTTGCGCGGTGTCGGTGCCAAGGAGCAAGTCTATATCGTCGGGCATCGCCAAGAAGAAGTTCGAGAAGTGCTCGGTGAGGATGTTGCCTTTGTTCTTCAAGAACAACAGCTGGGTACCGGACACGCCGTGATGCAAGCCGCTCCGTTTTTGGAAGGTCGCAACGGATGCACGATTGTGTTGCCGGGAGACGCACCACTTATAACCAGTGAGACACTGGAATCCGCACTCGCGCTTTTTGAGGCCGGTGATTACGCAGCGGTCATTGTTTCAGCCAATGCACCGAACCCTAAGGGCTATGGACGCATCATTCGCGATGAAGCAGGCAATGTCAGGAAGATCGTTGAGGATCGAGACGCGACAGAGGAAGAGAGAGCTTGCACGGAGATTAATTCGTCTATCTACTGCTACCGTACACCGCTGTTATTGTCGGCATTGGGTCGGATTGATGCGAAGAATGCTCAGAAGGAATATTATCTGACGGACACGATTGAGATTTTGATTAATGACGGCCACAAGGTTGGTGCTCACATCGCTGATTTTGATGAGACGCGAGGTGTTAACGATCGATACGAATTGCAGCAGGTCGGAAAGATTTTGAATGATCGTTTGTGCCGAAAGCATATGAGTAACGGTGTCCAAATTATCGACAGTAATACGACATGGATTGACGAGCAGGTAGAGATAGGGCAGGACTCGATTATTTTACCGGGTACTTTTCTAAAGGGGAATACCGTCATCGGTGAAGAGTGCATTATCGGCGAGAACTCTCGGCTCGAGGATGTGGTGGTCGGTGATCATACGACCATAGAGAATTCCGTTGCCAGAGAATGCAAGATCGGAATGAATTGTCGTATCGGACCGTTTTCTCATATACGACCGGATTCCGTACTCAGTGACAACGTCACGATTGGTGCATTTGTTGAAGTTAAAAATTCGACCATCGGCGCTTATTCCAGAGCGCGCCATCTTACCTATGTTGGCGATGCTCAAGTCGGAAAAAACGTTAATTTCGGTTGCGGCACGGTCACCTGCAATTATGACGGTCTGGATAAATCGGCGTGCATTATTAAGGACAACGTATTTATTGGTGGGAACTCCAATCTCATCTCCCCGATAACGCTTCACGAGGATTGTTATATTGCCGCAGGGTCGACGATCACGGACGATGTTCCGGAGCTGAGCCTTGCGATAGCGAGAAATCCTCAGCAAGTCAAGGAGAATTGGGTGGTTAATAAGAATCGACTGAGAAGCGCAAAACTGATTCAGCCGGATCGAAGACGCAAAGGAGTCTGATATATGTTTTTAGTCGTCGGACTCGGGAATCCCGGCTCGAAATATTCTTATAACTGGCACAATTGCGGTTTTATGGCACTCGAAGTCTTGTCGCAGCGCCATCGTATTACAATCGGGAAAACGAAGTTTAACGGAGAGTTTGGCAAGGGCGATATCGACGGACATGAAGTCGTGTTGTTGAGGCCGAATACATTTATGAATCTCTCCGGAGAGAGTGTGAAGGCTGCGGCAGACTTTTTTAAGATTTCGCCGGATCATATTATTGTTATTTATGACGATATAGATATTGCTGTCGGCACGGTTCGCGCCAGAGACACCGGTGGCCCCGGAACGCACAATGGCATGCGGTCTGTGGTTGCTTCGCTCGGTACAAACTCTTTTCCCAGGGTGCGAGTCGGATGCGGACCGGTTCCGGAGCATTGGGATATAGCAGATTATGTTCTGTCGGACATACCTAAGGATCGTCAAGAATTAATGTTTGAGATGTTTGTCGAGTCCGCAAAACAAGTAGAGAGTAAAATTTCCGGAGGCACATGGACGCTCAAAGGCTAATTGATAATCATTTTATTGATCCTGAACAGGTCGTTCTCGAGTGTATCGAATCTGCGAGAAAAGATTCGGTTCTGGAGTCTGTTATTGCGTCGCTCGGAGAGCGAGTCGGCGGGCATATCAACATTTCGGGCATGCCGGATCCGCTCAAGACATTTGTCATGTTGTCCATTGCCAAAAGCACGGGAAAAATGCCGGTGCTTATTGTATCCGATGAGCTTCGTGCGCGGATTTTTCAGGCGGATTTATCGGCGTTTACGGGACAAGATATTCCGGTCTTAAGGCAGCGGGAGCAAAGTTTGGCCGAGGTTGATGCCTCAAGCAAGGACATAGAATTTTCGCGAATTGTTGCATTGCGTCGCTTGATCTCAAAGGATTATCCCGCGCTGATTGTCACTGCGGGTGCGTTGGCTGCAAGATTAATGCCGATGAAGACCTTTGAAGATGCACTTATTTCTCTTCGAATCGGTATGCATGTATCGCCGGAAGACTTAGCAATGCGCTTGACAGCTGTCGGTTATGAGCGCGTGCGACAAGTCGAGGGACAAGGTGAGTTTGCACGGCGTGGCGAAGTATTTGATATTTTTCCAGTCGGAGCAGAGTATCCGGTCCGAATTTCGTTTTTCGATGATGAAATAGACCAAATCAAAACCTTCGAGCTCAAAAGTCAGCGTTCGGTGGATGTGCTTAAAAATGTCTCCATTGATATCGCACGTGAAATGTCGATATTACCCTCGGTGCGTCAGTCGATTGCCGCTGAGATTATGAAAGAGGCGGAAAGTGCGAAGCTTTTTGCGGCTCGAAACGGTGCCGACAGAAATGTATGTGAGGCGATTTACAGGACATGCGCTCATGACGCGGAGCGCATTGAAGATGGCATGTATTTTCACGGCATGGAGAAATGGATTACGCTGTTATATCCCAAAGCGGAATCGACGATTGAGTATGTTCAATCTACCGGTGCATTACTTTTCGTCGATGAGATGATCCAGGTTAAGAAACGAATTGACGGTTCCAGAGCGGAGTTTATGCAAAGATACACGTCGATGATTGAACGTGGACAGGTCACCGGGTTTTCGGAAAACATGTTGTTGAACAGCGCTGATATCATGATTGATATCGATCGTTGCGGTCGAGTGGTGACGCTGTCCAATCTTCGCACATCAGGCAATGGTTTGCCTCGAGCGAAGGATGTGACGATACATGGGCGTTCCACGGATAGTTTTCGCGGCCATGAATCTCGGCTCTCGGAGCAAATCATCACGCGAAGCAAGGACGGACTCAAGACGGTATTGTGGACAGGTTCGGGCACAAGATCTGATAAACTTCGCGCTTTCTTGAGCAATGTCGGTGCTTTTCCGAAGTATGTCTCGGAGTCTCTTCCGAGTGGGTTTGAGTATCCGGCTGCGGAGATATTGTTTATCGGCGCTCAAGATATATTCGGTGTGGATCGGCCGATTCGAAAGAAAAAATCGCAAGGCGTTCGGATCGATTTGTTCAGCGATTTGGTACCCGGTGAATTGGTCGTTCATGATCATCATGGCATCGGTCGATATGACGGGTTGGTCAATTTGGAAACCGGCGGCGTTAAGAGAGATTATCTGAGGATTACTTATGCCTCCGATGATAGTCTCTATATTCCTATGGATAGCCTGGACGCCATTCAGAAGTACGTCGGTTCTGAGGGCAGACATCCGAAACTTTCGCGACTCGGGGGACAAGACTGGAATCGAATGAAGGAGCGCGCGCGCACGTCTATTCGTGCACTGGCGGTCGACCTGGTCGCCCTTTATGCGCAGCGCCAACAACAAAAAGGACATCCGTTCGCGGTGGACACCATCTGGCAGAAACAATTTGAAGAAGATTTTCCCTATGCTGAGACGCCGGATCAACTGGAAGCGATTCGAGATATCAAGACAGACATGGAAAGTGATCGTATTATGGATCGCTTGCTTTGCGGTGATGTCGGTTTCGGAAAGACGGAGGTGGCCTTTCGAGCTATTTTCAAGAGTGTTATGGACGGTAAGCAGGCGATTATGCTGGCTCCGACCACCGTTTTAGTTCAACAACATTTTGAAAATCTCAGAGAGCGCCTCAAGGATTACCCGGTGAAAATCGGCTTGTTGTCTCGTTTTGCCGGTGATGCCATGATCAAAGAGACCGTGCGCGGCCTCAATAATGGTTCTGTCGATATTGTCGTTGGCACACATCGCGTGTTGTCGAAGGATATTTTACCGAAGCGATTGGGGTTGCTGGTGGTTGATGAGGAACAGCGATTTGGCGTTGAGCACAAAGAGCGACTCAAATCGCTTCGAAGCTCCGTCGATGTCTTGACGCTGACGGCGACGCCGATACCGAGAACGCTTCATATGTCTCTGTCGGGTATCCGTGATATTTCGGTTCTGGAGGATCCGCCGCTGGACCGTCGACCGGTTCAGACTTATGTGATGGAATATGATTCCGATGTATTAGCGGAGGCTTGTCTGAGAGAAATTTCAAGGCAGGGGCAAGTGTTCTATCTGTTTAATGACACGCATCGTATTCAAGATAAAGCGATGGAGCTTGAAAAGGCTTTGCCCGGCGCCAGAATTCTCATCGGGCATGGGAAAATGAGCGAGCGCCGTCTGGAGCAAGTCATTGAGTCGTTTATTCATCATGAAGCTGATATTCTGGTGTGTACGACGATTATTGAATCGGGCATTGATATGCCGAATGTCAATACGATTATTGTTGAGAATGCGGATCGATTCGGATTGGCGCAACTGTATCAGCTCCGTGGCCGCGTTGGGCGATCCGATCGACAGGCGTATGCCTATATTACGTATCAGCGGGATAAGGTTTTGACAGAGGAAGCCGAAAAGCGACTGTCAGCTATCCGCGACTACACCGAACTCGGTTCAGGTATTAAAATTGCACTAAAAGACCTTGAGGTACGTGGTGCGGGCAATCTGCTTGGTGGTGAACAGCACGGACAAATGGATGTCATCGGATACGAACTCTATTGTCGTATGCTTGATGAAGAGATTAAGTCATTGCAGGGTGTCAAAGTTGAGCCGGAACCCGATGTCGTAGTCGAGATGGATGAAGATGCGTATATTCCGTCGTCATTTATCGCAGACGAAGGGCAACGGATGGATGCCTATCGTAAAATTGCGGCTGTATCCGGTCAACAAGCCTATGCGGATATTCAGGATGAACTTGAAGACCGTTACGGTGAGTTACCCAAGCAAGTCTTGGTTCTTGCCGATATTGCATATATTCGACACATGGCGGCACATTACGGATTTGATAAGGTGTCGGTCAAGAAAGATGCGGTATACTTCTACTATAAACCCAATGCGCGTCCGGATATGGAGGCTTTGTCACGGGTTTTGGGTCATCCGAGATTTTCGGGTAAAATTATGCTCTCGGCAATATCTAAGCCGTATGTACAATTCAAACCGGATGAAAAAGATAAAAAGCAAATCACAACACGAATTCGAGAATTTTTCATACTCTCGGAGGGCGTAGAGGCGGTGTCGGAATAACCCCTTCATTCATTGCATCGTAGGAGGTGCGTTATGCGAATCATTGATTTGAGTGCGACAATTTCTCATGGCATGACTGTGTATCCGGGGGATCCCGGAGTTAACCTTGAACTCAAGGATTCTTTCCCCGAGGATGTGTGTCAAGTCACGATGCTTCATTTTGGTAGCCACACGGCAACTCATGTGGATGCTCCGAGACATTTTTTGCCGGAGGGGACCGTTCTTAATGCAGTGCCACTGGACGCGTTTGTTGGGCCGGCGATTGCTTTTCGCGTGCGACTCGATGAGACGACAGAAGACGGACATCCGATTATCACGCTTTCGAAAGAGCAGATGGATCGAATCGAGATACAGGATCGCGTGATTTTTTCGACCGGTTGGGAAGAGCATACGGCGACGGAGCAGTATTTTCAAAAATACCCGGTATTCTCCGAAGATTTATTGGCGTTTTTGGCGTCAAAATCACCGAGACTGATTGGCGCGGATTTGCCGACCTTGGCTTCGGTTTCGGATCCGTTTCTCATGCACCGTCTGCTTTTTCACAAACAGACCGTTTTTGCCGAAGGGTTGGTCGGGTTGGCGCCACTTTGTGAAAAACGCTTTTTCTTCTCGGCTGCACCGCTGAAACTCGAAGGGGGAGATGGTTCTCCGGTCCGTGCATACGCCGTGCTCGACGAGGATTGAATGATGCAAAGTCGGCGCAACTGTCAGAGGAGGTGAAGCGACTTGGCTATGATTTCGGTTCAACAGTTGACCTTTTCTTACGACGGCAGTTTTGGAAATGTGTTTGATCAGGTCACTTTTCAAATGGACTCAGACTGGAAATTGGGTTTCGTATCGCGTAATGGCAGGGGGAAGACAACATTTCTTCACTTGTTGATGGGTCGTTATGAATATCGTGGTCAAATATCTGCTTCGGTGAACTTTGAATATTTTCCATATGAGGTTCGGTCGAAGGCCGAATTGAGTCGGACGGTCGTCGATGAAATCTGTCCGGAGGTTATGGACTGGCAGATTCAAAAAGAGTTATCGTTACTGGATGTGGATGTTGAGATATTGGATCGGCCATACGAGACATTATCCGAGGGCGAGCAGACGAAGCTTCTTCTGGCGGCTATGTTTCTGGTTGATAATGCGTTTTTGCTTTTGGACGAGCCGACCAATCACCTCGATGCGACTGCGCGCGAATCCGTCAAACAATACCTTCGGAGCAAAAATGGCTTTATTCTTGTCTCGCATGATCGAGATTTGTTGGATGCGTGCGCAGACCATATTCTATCGATTAATAAGACACAAATTGATATTCAAAAAGGCAATTTCTCTTCCTGGTGGGTTAATAAAATGGCGCAGGATGAGTTCGAGATGGCAGAGAATAAAAAACTTATGCGTGAGATTGGTCGGTTAACAGAGTCTGCGAAGCGAGGTGTGCGTTGGGCCGATAAGGTTGAAGATAGCAAGCTGGGGAAGGGCAAGGATGGACAGAAGGTCCTTGATAAAGGATATGTCGGGCACAAAGCCGCAAAAGCGATGAAGCGCGCGAAAAATATCGAAGCGAAAAGAGAGGATGCCGTCCGCGATAAATCGATGTTGCTACACAATATTGAGCGCAGCGATGACATTAAGATTTCCCCAATTTCTTTTTTTCGAGAGCGTTTGGTTGAGGCGGAACACCTATCTGTTTTTTATGATCAAAAGGTGGTTTTTAAGGATTTGAATTTTACCATAAACCGAGGGGATCGTGTCGCTTTGGTCGGCAAAAATGGCGCAGGAAAATCGAGCGTTCTCAAGCTGATTCTCGGCAAGGACATCCCGTATACGGGACGAATCAAAACGGAGAGCGGCCTTGTTATATCGTATGTTCCGCAAAGTACCGATGAACTCTCCGGGACGATTCGAGATTATGAGCGTTCCCGTCAACTAGACAGCGCTCTGTTTCGGGCCATTCTCGATAAATTTGATTTTTCCAAAGATCAGTTCGACAAGAAGATCGAGGACTACAGCGGAGGGCAAAAGAAGAAGGTCTTGTTGGCCGCCAGTCTGTGCGACCGGGCGCATCTATATGTGTGGGATGAGCCGCTGAATTTTATTGACATCTTTTCGCGGATGCAAATTGAAAAAATGCTGATTTCATACCAACCGACACTCATTTTTGTTGAGCATGATGAGGCATTTACTCGAGCAGTGGCGACTAAAACTATAGTTATTGGTGAATAGATGATGCGGTCATAAATAAGAAAAGTGATGCACATCTTGAAAGATGTTAAATGATTGGCGAAAATTCACGAATGACCGGAATCTGAGTCTTCTTTCTATTTTTATTATGCTAAAATGATGATAATTCATCGACATTTGGAATGAATGACTTGCTTCGGAGGGTGTATGGGGAACGTTTGGTTTGCTTTTGCTTTGACGATGTTTGCCGGATTGAGTACCGGTATCGGAAGTTTTCTGGCGTTTTTTACTAAAAAAAGCAATACGAAGTTTTTGGCCATCAGTCTCGGATTTTCGGCGGGCGTGATGATTTACGTTTCGATGATAGAGATTTTCGCAAAGGCACAAGCCACATTGGTGACGTCGCTGGGGCAAGATAAAGGCGCATGGGTTACGGTCATCGCTTTTTTTGGCGGTATGCTTCTGATTGGCATTATTGATAAACTGGTTCCTTCGTCGGAAAATCCGCACGAATTGCACTCCGTCGAGGAACTCAACGAGGCACATCCTGAAACGGGACACCATGCCGAACAAATTGAGCGACGCAAAGAAGCACTTAAGAACAAAAAACTTTTGCGGATGGGCATTTTTACCGCATTAGCCATTGCAATTCACAACTTTCCTGAGGGTCTTGCGACATTTATCGCGGCAATGCAGGAGCCGGAGATTGCGATTCCAATTGCTGCGGCGATCGCGATTCACAATATTCCGGAGGGGGTTGCGGTTTCGGTTCCGATTTACTATGCGACCGGAAGCAAGAAGAAGGCGTTTTTCTACTCCTTTTTGTCTGGATTGGCCGAGCCGGTGGGTGCCTTGGTTGGCTATCTCATTTTGATGCCTTTTATGAGCGAGACGCTGATGGGCGTCGTTTTTGCTTTGGTCGCCGGCATTATGGTATTTATATCGCTCGATGAATTATTGCCGTCCGCGCAAGAATACGGGGAACATCATTTGTCGATATACGGATTGGTTGCCGGTATGGTTGTCATGGCTGTGAGCTTGTTGTTGTTTTTGTAAGTCAATTCAAGATGGAATTTTGGATATAATTAAGGGCCGTCTCAAATAATCCTGAGACGGCCCTTTGATTTGGTGCTTCGGACAGGAGTCGAACCCGTATCGGCAGTACCGGAAACTGCTGTCCTATCCATTGAACGACCGAAGCACGTCTATGCCGCGGCAAAGCGCGTTAGCGTTCTTAATTATACCACGAGGGGCAAGATTGACAAGCGAAAAGTAGTGTATATACGGGTCTTTTCTCCATTAAAGGAGACTTGCGGATTCGGCCACGACATCCAGAAAAATGCCGAAATAGATGCGACAAACAAGATATCCCGTGCCGACTCCGAGGACGGTGCTAATCAGTACATCTGTGACAAAATGCACGTAGAGATATAGTCTTGAAAACGATATTAAGAAAGCAATGGCCAGAGCTGCTATGCCCATTTGTGGAAAAAACATATATATGACCGTTGACGCCGCGAACGAAGAAAACGTATGTCCGGAAGGAAAAGAGAAATCAGTGGGTGGTAGAATCAACGGGTCGCGATCATCTCTGGTTGTAAAAGGTCTCGGTCGCCTGGCAACACGCTTCAAAAATAGATTCACCAATACGACGTTGGCGGCCAATGCACACATGACACAAAAGGCGGCATGTCTTCCGGTGCCGCTCAAAAGTAATGCTAATGCAGCAAGTACCCAAATCGCTCCACAATTGCCAATTAATGACATAAAGCGCATCAGCGCATCCATAATCGGGTGTCTCAAGTGCGTTTGTATCCAGTCTATGAACCGATAGTCAATGCTTTGAATTTTTGTGAGCATGTTACCTCTTGTTGTCAACAATGTTTTTTCTATTATCAACGATAGAATATATGAAAACAAGTTAATATATGTATAATCTTTGTTATGGATAGTATAAAGGCAGAAGCGAAGGAGTTCGCTCTTTTCAAGAATAACAGCATTTCGCTGGCGCCGATGGCCGGAACGAGCAGCGTTGTATTTCGAAGCATCTGCCATCGGTATGGTGCGGATTTTTCGACGACAGAGTTGGTCAGTGCGCGCGGTATAGCATACAAACATTCGCTCGAGCCGAGTTTTCGCTATCTTGAACTCGACCCGGTCCATGGCGGTCCGTGTTCCATCCAGCTTTTCGGATACGAACCGGAAGACTTCTCTCGAGCGGTTCCGATGATTTTGGAGGACCCGAGATTAAGCAGCGCGATGGCCATCGATATTAACATGGGTTGTCCGGTGCCGAAAGTCGTAAAGACCGGAGCCGGTTCGGCCTTGATGAAGAACTGGTTGCTGGCTTCGCAAATTATCGAGGCGACCGTTCGTGCTTGTGAGCCTTATCATAAACCGGTGACGGTGAAATTTCGAAAAGGCTGGGATGAACTTCAATCCGATACGGTGGGCTTTGCGAAAATGTGTATTGACTCAGGGGCGAAGGGTCTGACGCTGCATGCGCGGACCAGAGATCAGATGTACCGCGGCAGAGCGGACTGGAATTGCATCGCTGAGGTTAAAAGTGCCACGGCGCATACGGGGATTCCACTGATTGGAAACGGTGACGTCAACGACGGGACGTCGGCCAAGGCGATGATGGAACTTACAGGTGTTGATGGCGTGGCC
>LSQX01086690.1_pt1 | contig 11018 bp, 1 predicted proteins | sample 654561 | NCBI WGS metagenome assembly LSQX01 (sample SAMN04489861, study PRJNA283612) | anaerobic digester metagenome | isolation source: 4 biogas reactors fed with cattle manure at either 37C or 55C with and... | place: Denmark: Kongens Lyngby | collected 2014 | reverse complement strand
TCACGGCACCGTGTGGGCTCGCCATCGGGGTTTCGCCGTCAACGGGCGAGGTTCCCCCGTATGGAGCAGCATCCACCGCGGTGCCGGCCTTGCAGGGAACCAATCCACTGCTGCTGCAGCCCGATTCTCTCTCACGTATCTACGGGAGCGGGCCGCGAGGCCCACTCCCGTCGCTATAGTTCGCCGTGCTGGGCCGTCTCTCCTACCGGGCCAGAACGAGCATCCGGACGCTCCGCGCCACCTGGCCCTCTGGCAATGTGGCGGTCACCTGGACCAGGTAGACGCCACCCGGCAGCCGGGCGCCATCCTTGCGCGTCTCATCCCAGAAGAGAGTCGCACGGCAGTCGGATGTCGCCTTATTATCCGCCACGACCGCCAATTCCTGGCCCGATGGGCTGAGGATCGCAACGTTCACCAGAGCATCCTGGCTCAGCGTGACGTTGACTGCCCGTCCGCCGCGCGTCGGCTTCACATCCACCTGCACCACGCGCAGTGCACCCTGAGCCCGCGGTCGAACGATCAGGCGCATCTGACGCGTCCCGCTCTCGCCCGGGTTGAAGGTGTAGCCGCCGCTCGTTCGCAGATAGGTCCGCTTACCGCCAGCGTCCACATCCTCCAGCAGCACTTCGAGCGTCTTCGGGATGCGCGACAGATCCGGCGCACTCACGGTCACCGGCCGGTCGAGCACATCCGTCTCGACGGTGAAGTCCCACGTCTGCTCCCCAGCCACCGGGCTGCGGAAGTCGGTCGCATACCGCGTGCTGCTTCCGGTGCTCTGGAAGTAGAGGTCGACGTAACCGGCCAGGCGCGGTGGCGTGGAGATGCGCGCGTGTGTCGCGGCGCGCCCCTGCGCGGTGACGCCGGCATAGTTGAACTCATCCACCTCGCGGCCGTTGCTGGCCCGGAGTTGGATCGACCACTCCCGCTCCGAAGCGCGATGTCGCGAGCGCATGGCGCGAGCATCCTCGCGTGCTGCGCGGTTAGCACTTGGCGCCGCCAGGATGAGCTCGCCCGCCACGCGGCTGAAGACGAACGCTCCCTGCCACGGCTGCAGCTCGCGGTCTGTCTGAGCGAACAGGCCTCCATAGCCGCCGTGCAGCAGGCGCCAGTCGCCGCGCACCGGATCCCACGTCCATGCGAACGGCGAGACCCACTCGCCCGCTTCCATGAGAGGCAGGGTCTGCCCGCCAACGCGGACCTGCGTGGCTTGCCAGTCGATCGGCAGCAGGTAGGGGTTGCTGATGATCTGCCAACCCGGCCGGATCGCGAGCGTCACCGGCGCCGAGTGGTCCACCACCCGGCCCTTTGCTGTCACCTGGAGGGTTGCCTTGGCACGCAGCCAGAAGCCGCTGCCGGGCACCGGAAGCGGCAACGCCGCATCCGGACCGTAGAGGTAGGGAACTGCCACGTCGCCCGTATAATGAGCGGTCTGGAACTCCCCACCGACGATGGCGTCTTGCAGCGCACCCGTGAACGTGGTGGGCACGCCCATCATGTGCCGCCCAGGCATCAGCGTATAGCGCGCCGGGTCCACCGTGAACTGGGCCTCGCCCAGGCCGGAGCCGCGGCTGCCGCCCTCCGCCAGGTCACCCGCGTAGCTGGCGCGGACCACCCACGTCCCATCCTGGTCGGGCACGACAGAGGCCGAGAAGCGACCCTCGCTGTCCGTGCGTACCTCGACGGTCTGTCGCGTCTCTTCCGTCACGTCGTTGGGCGACGCGCCTTCCACGAGCACGCCGAAGGTTACCGTCACGCTAGCGTTCGGCACCACCGGCTCCAGGGCGCCGTTCAGCGTAACCGCCGTCTGAGCATCAAGGGTCACGCTGGCCCGGCTGAGATGCATGCTCACCTTCGTTGCCGGCAGCACCTTCGGGCCGGGGACCACTCCGCTTGCCGGGGCACGCACCGTCGCATGCCCATCACTGGCAACGAAGGAGTGACCCAGGTCGCCCGCAGGCAGCGTCATCACGGCACGGTAGAGCGCACCATCGGCGTAGTTGGTATCGGTCGCATCCACCTGCTCCAGGGTGTAGAGGGTGTTGCCAACGCTCACCCACACATCTGGATGCTGCTTGCCGTCGGGGCCGGTGTATGTTGCCGGCTGGTTATCGGCATCGGTGTAGATCACCTCGAAGGTGAAGCGCGTGTTCTCATCGCCGCGCTCCGGGCTCAGCTTCCAGCCCGAGAGCGTGGGCGGCGTGTTGATCAAGGGCGCCTCACCCGCCTTCTCCGCCTCCGCGAAGCCGTTGGAGGCAGTGATGCGGTAGGTGTACTGGCCGGGGCTCAGCGGATCCGGTGTGGTGTAGGTGTAAACCACCCCACCCGCATAGGACGCGCTGCTCGGGCTCTCGCGCACCATGTCGACCACGCGCGCGGTCTCCGGCTTGCCCTGCAGGGCGATTTCGAGCCGCACCCATGCCGGCGGCAGGTTCTGCGCCTGCTTGTAAGTCACGCGATAGGTGAACCGGTCACCACCCGCCTCGGTTACCTGCTCTCCCTCCAGCACCGGCGGGGCCGGCTCGCCCACGACCACTTTAGAGGGATCACCCGAGGTAACGATCACACTCCCCTCTTTCGCTTTGAAGACGAAGGAGTACTCGCCCTGGGCGGTGAGGGGCAGGCTCTTGGTGTAGACCTTGCCGGTCACGTAGTCGCCCTCAGCCACCGGCGTCATCTCCACCGGCTTCTCATCCTGGCCGTCCGGGTTAGTGAGCACGAGCTGCACGTACTCGGGTGCCTTGTTCGCGCCGGTGGTGTACTTCACCGAGAAGGTGAAGATGCCGCCCGCGTAGCCACCCGTCGCCGGCGAGACCGAGGGCTCCGTGAGGAGCGGCGGCGTCACCTCAAACTGGGCCGGACCCGCAGTGGCCTTGCCGCCATCTTCGTCCTCGACCTCCACCGAATAGGAGTAAGTGCCTGTCTCGTTCAACGGCACGATCGCGGTGTACTTCCACCCGCCATTGGCAAGCCGGGTGGTGTCCACCTCGGTCGTGCGCATCGAGTATGGCCCGAGCTGTTGCGTGCCGCCGCCATCCAAGGCCTTGCTGACCAGCAGGACCAGCTCGTTCTTCTTGGGCAGCTTCTGGCCCTGATGCCGGTACATCACCGAGAACTCGAAGCCACGTCCGACTAGGCCAGTCTCGGGAACGACCTTCAGGCCCGTAAGCTCTGGCAGATAGACTGGAGGCGTCTCAATCTTCTGCACATCCGGACCCTGCATCGCCCGTGAGCGATCCTGGTCGGCGCCGGCGGGCCAGACATGCCGCTGGATTCCGTCGTGGAACTCCACGTACCAGGCCCACTTCCCGAGCGTGTCGGCAGTCTCCGGGATGTCGGTCGTCACCTGATAGACGCGACCATTCTGCACCGGGTCGGCGCTCGTCGGCGTAGCGACTAGCTGCAGCCCTGGGGTCGCGCTATTCGGGGCATAGAGGTGCACCCGAATCGTGTTCCCCTGCCCGGCCGGGTTGAGCGGCGCCGTCGTGGGCTCGTGGCCATCGGCATCCGCGTAGCGCACTGACCATGTGAACGGCGTGCCCCCATCAGCGTCAGACGGCTGCCCGGATTGGGGTTCCACCTTCGCATCAGTCAGAACCGGCGGGGTGTTCACCACCAGGTCCTTGAACCGCTTGCTGGCGTCCGCAGCAGCACCCTGGGGATACTCCACCGCATCCCGACCATCACTCGCCTCGAAGTAGTATTCGTAGAGGCCGAGAGGCAGGCTGCTGATCGAGGCAGTGTAGAACACACCGTTGCGGATCGCGTCTGGGTCTGTCGCACTCTCCGCGGTCATGTTCAGGGTGTGCAGCGGCATCGGATCCGCTGGGTTTCGGTACACCACCGCTCGAATCTGCGTCGGGGCTTCCCCGTTGGCATCAGTGTACTTCACCCGCAGGGTCACCTTGTCCCCTGGGAGGATCGGCTGGATGCTCGTCGGATTCTCGGATGAGGCCCGGCCGTTCACGTAAGCCTCGCTCAGCACAGGCGCGTCCGCGATGGCCGGCCCCGTGCCGCTCACCGGTTCCGCGTCTAGCGCGAGGTAGTTCGGCCCAGGGTTATCCCTCGCCTCGATCGTGAACGAGTACTCGCCCGCGGCATAGGGGAAGTCCTCGACCAAGTCCTTGGACACGGTGTACTCATACACCTCGCCCCCATCCTCCGGCGTGTACTTGCCGTTGCTCCCATCCTGGGGGCGCATCGCGTAGGTCCCCACAAGACCGCCCCCGGCGCTGGCCGGCAGGTAGATCTTGAGCACCGGATTGTTCTCCGCGGGCGGGTTGCCCGTATCGTCCATGGGATCCACCTTTGGATCCTCGTACTTGACGGAGTAGGTGTAGGTATCGGCACACGAACCCGCCGCGGGCTCCACCTTCGCCTCGGAGAGCTTCGGCGCGCGGTTGATATACGGCCCGGGAAGCCGGCCCAGGGTCACGCGGTGCGCGCCATTGGACGATTCGACCTCGAACTCATACGAGTAGGCTCCAGATACCAGGCCGGGGCTCTCCTTCTGCAGGTCGTAGCGGTAGACTCGCCCCGTATCAAACGGGTTCGTGTCAATCGCGGTCATCGTGAAGGGAGCGCCCGGCAATAGCTCGCCATCCGGGCCCCACACCCTCAGCTTCGGATACCCGTCGGTTGGAGCATCGTTGTCCGCGTCGGTGTATCGGACCTCGAAGCGGTACATGTTCACTTCGGTGCCAGCCGTCGGCGAGACCGAGCCGTCGCTAAGCACCGGCGCGTTGTTGACCAGCGGCCCGGCGTATCCGCCGCCAGCACCCATCAGGCTGGTAGCGTTGGCGCCATCATGGGCCTCGAAGTGGTAGACATGGAATCCGCTGTCGAGCGCCGCGGTGCTGAACTCGAAGATCACTCCGTCCGCGAAGTTCTGATCAGTCGGGTCCACCTGGATCCGGGTGATGTTCGCGGCGCTCCACACCGGGTCGTTGTCAATCACGAGTCGGAGTGACGCGGGAGCACCCGCCAGCGGCGAGTCGTTATCAGCGTCGACGTATTGGACGCGCCACCGGAAGGTCGTGCCGCGCGGGCCGACATCGGGGGCGAGCAGCAGCCGCCCGATTCGGAAGACATCACCGGCGCCACCCGCCTGCACGTTCGCGGCGATCGGATCTCCGGTGACGGTGAGCTCGGTGGTGCCACCGGCCGTCGCGGCGGTGTTCCCCCGGATCTCCAGGGAGCAGCGCACGGGCAACAGCCGGCGCTCGGCCGGGGTCGCGCCCCAGCCAGCAAGCACCTCGATCACCTGCCCCTTCCACTCATCGGCAGCAACATCGACCCGCGTGGGCACCGTGATCGTGGTTCTCGTCCGCGAGACGATACGATCCTCCTGGCCATCATAGGTGACGTTTGCAAGCGCCAGGATCGGCGGGGTGTTCGGGTTGACGACTGGCCCACTCTTCGGCTTCGCGCGGTCCTCGATATCCGCAGTGACATGCGTGCTATCAATGACCGTGCTGAAGCCATCCGACGCCACGAAGAGGAAGGTGTGAGTCCCCTGGCTCAAGCGGAACGCCGGCTGGTTGGGCCCTGGATAGACGTAATCAACGCCATCCAGGTAGGTCTTATCGGACTCGGTCACCTTCGACATGGAGAAGGTGCGCCCGTTGGCCTCAATGGTCTGGAAGACCACCTGATCACCGTGTTGCACGGCGTCGCTGCTGTCGTTATCTCCATTCGGGTCATTCAGATCGAACCCGGGGCTGATGGTAACCGTGGTACCACGGACGTCGGTGACATAGTACCACCGCTTGGCCGCGCCCCCAGAGGTAAAGCGAGCCATCCATCCGCGTTGAACGCCCGTTGCATCCGCGACATTGAAGGCGCGAGGCCCAACCAGGGCGCCCTGCACCGTGGTGGTGAGCTCGTTCTTAATGACGGGATCGACCATCACCTGCATCAGGAGCGGCGCCTGGTTGTTGGCGTCCAGGTAGTTCACCTTGTAGAAGAAGGGCGTTGCCGTAGTGCCGGAGGTCTTCCCGGCGGCGTCGGTCACAGTGCCGCCCGAGAGCTGCGGCGGGCGGTTGACGACGACGTTCGGGCCGTCGAACGGCTTGCCGCGCCCGGTGGCCGGAAGCAGAGTGCACTCGCCATCCACCGCCTCGGCGGCGGTGTTCCAGTTGTCCACGAACGCGAAGTAGTGCCGGTGCATTCCCTGGGTCAACTGGAAGTCGGTGCCGGTATCATACTTGTAAACGACCGGCTGGGTGGTCGGCCACGTTACCGGCTCCTTCGGCACCATCGTCACACGCCGGTATTGCCCGCTGCCGGCAGGCTCTTCAATGAAGAGCCACGGCTTCAGGGGCTGGTCGCCATCCAGANNGACCGAGGGGTTGCTCAGGACAGGCGCGTGGTTCACGCGGAAAGTATTGATCGAGCGCTCGGCATTGAGCGCCGCCAGCGAGGTTCCGGGGTCCGTCTCGCTATGGGCCTGTCCCGGCCACTGCGTGGTTCGGACGCCATCGCTCGCCTCGTAGTAGTAGCGATAGATCCCCGGCGAGAAGCTCATCTCCAGATGATACCACTTGCCATCCGTGAAATTCTGGTCGGAGCTATCCTCCTCCAGTAGGTTGAACGGGGATCCGGAAACCGGGGTATAGCTCCCTGGGCCCGAGCCGGTCTTCCGAAGAACATGGACCTGCAAGCGCTTCGGAGGCGCGCCATCGGGCCGCGGGATATCTTGCGAATCCGCGGGCAGGCCAGAGTGGATGTACTGGATCCGGAACGGCCACTTGTAGGCGGTCGTCTGCCGCGCCTTGTTGAAGTGCGTCCGGTAGTCATCCACGATCTGGATCGGCGACCCGACCGTGTAGTTGGGATCCGTGGGATCCTTACTCGGATCGAAGGTGCGGTGGGTTTCCGCCGCGTACGTCGTCAGGCTGATGATCTCGCGGTAGGTATCCGGCCGGGTCCGCTCTTCCACGCGCAGCACCGGATCCACCTTCAAGGTATCGAGACACGGGGCGAGATCGCCGACATTCGATTGCTCGCCGTCGATGCCGGTATAGGAGACCCACTTGGTGCGCGGGCCGGGCGGCGCCGGATAGGGCCGGCCCGACGGACCAGTCGTCGCGTCCCCGGGCGCGGTGCTGATCATCTTCTGCACATCAAAGGTGATCGGGTGGCGCACCGACCCTGGGAAGGCGGTATCAAAGGGCGTATCCGGGTTGTCGGAATTGGGATCGGTGGTCAAACGGGTGCGCTTGCTCCAGCAAACGATATCCCGGCTGATCTCGTACTGGAACTTCAGCCGCCCGGGACTGAAGACCTGGCGCGCCACGGTCGGAAGCGCGGCGCCAAAGGGGTTGTTGGAGTCGATCGTCATCGCTCCAAGGGGAGCGGGGTCCACGAGGGGACCATAGAGGAAGCATTCGAAGTTGTTGTCCCACGTCTTCCCCCTGCCGCCATTCGTGAAGGGCCCGCCCACGCCGCCATCCACCGCCATCTGATCGGTTGGCTGCACCACGTAGGTCCACACGGCATCCGTGTTGCCCAACTGCCGGGTCATCTGCATGAAGTGGGGGGTGCCATCCGATGGGTCGCCGTCGCCATCCTCATCAAACCGGATCACCAGCGGCGAGGGAGTGCCCGAGGCATTGGGGTAAACCGCTGGCGTGAGGATGTTGCGCCAGGTGTCGTAGCGCGCGTTCTGCCACGACAAGATCCGGTTGGGCGATGGTGTGCCCTGAGCCGGGAAGTTGAGCGTCTGGTCGACAGCGCCGAAGTTGAGCGACTGCCGGTTGCGCACACGGAAGATGAAAGTGGACGAGCCGGTGCCCTGGCGGTCGTGCTGGGGATCGCGCGGCAGGACGGTGACACCGCCCTCGTTAAACATCCCAGGATTGCGGCCCTGCTCATCGAGGTAGCCGTTGGTATCCGGACTGCCCGCCTCATCGCAGGGGAAGAAGTGGTTGCGCCCGAAGTCCATCAAAAAGATCTGCGGGCCTCGCTGCCACGTCGCCGCGGTGATGCCTCCGCCCGGCATCGCCTGCGGGCCCTTTCCATCGGAGCCCGAGCCGGGGAAGACCGACTCAAGGTTCTGGTTCAGCACGGTGCGGGCGNNGCCCTGATTGGGCACGCCGTCCACGTCGCGATAGGCGATGAGGAACTCGTAGAAGCCATGCCCAGTGCCCGTACCCGGGTTGGGCAGCCGCGGCAGAATCCCAAGCTGCTCGCCGATGGCGGGGCCGGGAATAGCATACCGGTACCATACGCCTTCCATGTAGTGGGAGGGCGTTAGCGACGCCGGATCGAGGTTGCGCCCGATGTACGTCTCACCCAGGGTGGAACCATCGACTTCAAACGGCACCATCACCGCGGAACCCTGTGGCCCCCCAAGGTTGACCAATTGCCCCGTGGCCGGGTTGCGGATCCAGATGCGCGGGTAGCCGGCCTGAAGCGGCTCGCCGTCATAGTCTCTGATCTTAATGAAGAATTCATAGACGGAGTCTTCCGTGCCGATCACGGGGTTGACCTGCACGTCGAGAATCTCCGGCGTGAAGCCGACAGGGAAGCTGAGAGTGGAGGTTGCAGTGCCATCGTTGGCGTGGCCGCCTTGCACTCTCAGCTGCGCGGTGTAGTTGTCCTGCCGCGACGGCGTCTGCCCTGAGGCGGTGTAGTTATAGGGTGAGTCAGCGACGCGAGGCGCGGCGTAGGTCTGTTGCACAGTGCCGGTGTCGCTCTGGAGCAGGCGCACCTCATTAATCAGCGGCGCGGCGTGCGGGGTGGTCGCGTCCGTCACCGTCCACCCGAAGGTGACGTTCACGCCCTTTTGGTAGCGGCCGTTACGGACCTGGGGCGCGTAGGCCGGCGAGACGACTCTGAAGTTGCTGAGCGTCGGCGTGGCGGCTATCACGGCCACCACGATACCCGCCAGAAAGAGCGCCGCAAAACCAAGCACCAGGCGGTGTTTGGCGCGGCCCTTCTCGCCGGCCCAGGGCCAGCGCGAAGAACGCTTGGCCGCGCGCCGGCGGGCATGCCGTTTCGCGTCTCTGTCCTTCATCCGCCGCAGGAAGTTCAGGCTGCCGTCCATGTTACGCATCCCCTTTGCACTGGCTCCTTGGGAGCCGCGCTTGATGTCTGGCTGTTTTACGGGTCAGCAACGTTTCCCTGCCCACCTGGGGCAGGGAGACACCATGGGTATTCGCACTTCAGCGCCCGGCTCTACGCGGGCGGGTGCCCGCGAAAGCCAATCCTACCACGCACCCCTCACACTCCGGGGCTGAAGGAGAGATTACAACTGCATCTGCGTTCAGCGAGTGGCGCACCCCTGTGGCATCCACCCGCCATTCACTCCGTTTCAAGGGTCACTTCGTCGCGGCCCTCGGGAATACCCGCGGCGCAGGGGGGGCAGGGTCTGGCTTCCACTGCGTCCCGATTGCGACGCGGCTTGATCTCCTCAGCGGCCATCGAGGAAATGCCCGCGAAAAGGCTGCTACTCAGAGCAGGCCCTCTCACCGCTTACGCTTTAGACCATCACCCGTTCCTGATTGTTCCATGCCCACTCTACCCGCGACCGCCGCGAGGCAGTCTGGATCGGGCGTTCCCTAGAGCAGGCGCTCACAGGGCAACCGCGCAAGCGACACAGCCTTCACAGGCGTACCTCTTCGCCAGGCGGTCGGCAAGCTCCTTCTGGGAATTTCAGGCCTGTGTGGCAAGTCGAGAAGCGCGGTGTTCTTGTCCTCCCGCGCGCGGAGCCGGAGGCTCCGCGCTACTTCCCGGCAAAGTCACTTCCAGGGCTCCCCCTCCCAGGTCATGCTGCTGCCACGCCGGATCAGCGCACGTGGACCAGCGTGTAGTCGAACCCGCCCAGCTCCACCGCCAGACGCCCGTTCTCCAGGGTAACCGGCTCGTTGGTCCGGGCATCCACCGCCTTCGCGCCAGCCCGCAGCCCGAGCTGTTTCAGGTTCAGCTCCACCTTCGCCGTCCGCGCTTCCGCGGAGAGATTGGAGACGACGAGCAGCGCCCCCTCCTTGCCACGGGTGTAGAGGCTCACCTTCACCGCCTCATGCTCCGGGCGGACCAGGTCGGCGTTCTTCCAGTAGGGAAGCCAGCGCGCCTTCTCCCGCCCGAATGCGTCCATCGCCCGCCACAGCGACGCCACCTCCTCCAGGCGGTCGTCGTAGCCGTTGGGGCGCACCAGGACATCGTGGAGCAGGGTGAACGAGAGCGCCTCGTGCGTCGTCCACGGCCGCTCGTAGCAGAGGAACTCCGAGGGCACACCGAACTGGTGACCCATCATCTCCGTGCGGAAGGCATCGAGCGGCATCAGCTTCAGGAACTCGGGGCCGCGGTCGATGCTGCCCAGCTGCTCGCCGTTCCACGTGCTGGTGCCCCACGCCAAGGTGGGGATCACCATCACCGTGGAGTTGTGGATATTCAGCTGGCCATCCGGGCGGCGCTGTCGCGTCAGCACGTAGAGCCGGCGCATGAACTCGCGCGTGGCGAAGATGTCATGCGTCGGGCCGATGGTACCGTCCGGCTTCACGTAGCCGCAACCGTGGTCCCGGTTGGTGCATGGGCACGGCCACTCAGAACCGTCCAGGTACCAGCCATCGCTGCCGAAGCGGTCCATCGTCTCGGCCAGGCCCTTCAGCGCGAACTCCTTCCAATGGCTTCGCCAGCAGATGCCCCAGTCGGTCTGCGGTGGCTGGCGCGTGTAGCGACGTCCGCGCGGCATCATCAGGACATCTTCCGAGTAGAGTTCGTACTCCGGAGCGATATCCGCGATCTTCCGGCCCATATAGAGGAGGAGCTGCATCTTCTTGGCGTGAATCGCCTTCACCAGCTCGGCGAGCTTCGGCTCGTTCTCCGGCGTGGTGTAGGGATGCGATTGCCACGGCGTCCAGTGCTCGTGGAAGCAAACCGTACGCACGCCCATTTCGGCCAGCCGGTCGAGTTTGGTGTAGCCGGCCATCCCCCGGGTGCTCATCGCCAGGCCCTTCCCGAAACGGCCCTCGACGAGCGTGGCCCCCCCGTGCAGCTTCCCTGCGGGGCCCTTCTCG
>LSQX01146247.1_pt2 | contig 11019 bp, 9 predicted proteins | sample 654561 | NCBI WGS metagenome assembly LSQX01 (sample SAMN04489861, study PRJNA283612) | anaerobic digester metagenome | isolation source: 4 biogas reactors fed with cattle manure at either 37C or 55C with and... | place: Denmark: Kongens Lyngby | collected 2014 | reverse complement strand
CCAAGTCTCTGAGGCATCGGAATAGATGCAGCCAGGGAATCACGAGCGGCCTGAGGCAGCTGAGCCAGCATTGGTGTATTGAATGTTCCAGGAGCTATAGTGTTTACACGAATAAAATGTCTGGAAAGGTCGCGAGCGATGGGGAGAGTCATAGCATGTACGCCGCCTTTGGTTGCGGAGTAAGCAGCCTGACCGATCTGCCCGTCGAAAGCAGCTACAGAAGCTACGTTAATGATAACACCTTTTTCGCCATCTTCGAGTTCGTTCTTGTCCATTTGGAAAGCAGCATTACTGAGCATATTAAATGCGCCTACCAGGTTGACGTCTACAACCATCTTGAACCAATCAATGTTCCAGGGGCCATCCTTGTTAAAGGTACGTCCTGCACTGCCCATACCAGCATTGTTGACCAGAATATTCAAAGCTCCAAACTTGTCAACAGCAGCCTTGATAGCAGCTTTCACATCATCGGTGGAAGTAACATTGCACTTAACAAAAATAGCTTTGTCACCCAATTTGGCGGCCAGGGCATTGCCTTTTTCTTCATTGAGGTCAGCAATGACCACGTTGGCTCCAGCACCATGCAGGCGAACTACGGCAGCTTCGCCTAGACCTGATGCGCCGCCGGTTACGATAGCAGTTTTTCCAGCGATCTTCATACTATCCCTTCACTCCTTTAAATTTTATTGAGGTAAGAGTGTAAAAAGGGGTTATTTTCACCCGCCCTTATCCACATCTCTTATCCGCAATGGCAGAGACTACCCGTATTTTAGACGGTCTGCCATATATTCTATATATTACCACAAAATCGCTAGAAATAGTAATAAGATATCTAGAAGTATGAAAAAAAAATAGCAACTTGTTTTAGAGGGCTTTTCATGAAGACTTTCATACTAAATGGCATTAGGAAACATGCGCCATAGATATGGGCTTTATTGATATAATTCTGTTAACCCTGGTATGATAAAATAACGCTTGATTATTGGAGGTGAAAAACCATGTCCCGACGCGGATTTATTTTAGCTGGATTAGTTATACTGCTGGCAGCCATTGTGTTTTTCAGCAACCGACCAGAGCCAGAACCAGAGGTAAGCTCACCTAAGGAAGCGGCTGCTGGGCAAATCGATGAAGTCATAAAGGAGGGGCAATCTGCCTGGTTGTTCTTTCGCACTAGTACCTGCCCTGCCTGTGTTGAACTGAATGAATCCTTTGTCAGTCTGCAGCCGGAATATGAAGGGCAAGTTGTTTTCATAGATATTAACCTGGATGAGGAAAGCAATCGGGAATTGGGACGGGAGTACCGCATAGGTTATGTTCCTCAGACTTACATTATCGATGCTAATGGTGACGTCACTTATCAAATGGTCGGGAACATCCCATTAACAGATCTGCGCAGCGAGTTAGACCGGGTTGCTCAATAGACAACCCTAATGAGCGGTTTAGTCAGAAAATAAGACGACTCAGTCATCTTGACCTGGGAGGAGCATGATTCATCGTGCTCTTTTTTTTGAGAAATGTGAACCATCCCTAGATATCCGTAGCTTCTGTTTTGGGGATGCGGTTCTAAAAGATGTTATACACCATAAATTTATAGAGGAGGATTACTGTCATAAGCTGTCGTGTTGATCTGAAATGGTTCGACAAAACACCTCCAATCTTGTGCGTCTGGTGCAGATTTAGTACAATCATAAAGGGATTAACATATCCCTGTTTGGAGAGGAGTGCATGTAATGGCCATACGGCTCTATGCTGATAATGCCTGTGATCTAGACCTGGATTATTTAAATAGTTTGCAGGTGAAACTGTTCCACATGCCGGTTACCATTAAGGATCAAACCTACCGTGATAGGCTTACTATTAATCCTCCCGAATTCTATCGTTTTATATCGGAACCAAGAGTGATGCCGACTACTGCCCAAATAAATCCCGGCGAATTCGAGCAGGAATTTGCCCGAGTCGTTGCGGAGACCGAAGATGACATTATTTACATTGCCTTTTCTTCCGCCTTAAGTGGTACATATCAATCGGCTTGTCTGGCACGCGACATGGTCGATCCCCAGCGTATAACCATAATTGATTCCAAGAGCGCTTCAGTTGGTTTCGGCTTGACTGTGATACGCGCGGCGCAAGCCATTGCCGAGGGGAAAAGTACCCAAGAAGTCATCGCTGCTATTGAAGATAATGTCAGACGCATACAGCATCTGTTCATAGTGGGCAGCTTTGAGATGCTAAAACGTGGTGGCCGAGTAAGTCCTACTTCAGCGGCTCTCGGCAACCTACTTAATATAAAACTGATTTTGCACTTTGTTGAGGGCGCCATAGTTCCCTTGGAAAAAGCCCATGGTTTTAAGAAAGCTCGTAAGAGGATGCTGGAATTAATGGAAGAGCGGGGGAGTGATCTGGCTGATCAACTGATAGGCATCAATCACGCCAATGCCTATGAAGAAGCTCTGCAAATACAAAGCCTTATCGAAGAAAGGTTTGGCTGTAAGAATTTTGTGATCAGTGAAATCGGAGCGGCTATTGGAACACATGTGGGTTCTGGTACCCTATCGGTGTTTTTCCTGACCAAATAATATGATGATAGCCCCCTGCTGGTTATGGTAGGGGGCTTGTTCGGGTAGTTGAGCGATTTATCAGTACAAATAGTGTCGGATTATGCTAAAGTAGCATTAATAAAGTAAGGCTGTTTACAACACACTGGCAGGAAAGGTGAGTATGAAGCATAAGGAGATAATTGCTGTCGAAGGATGGGTGTTCATAGCTGTACCTGCCCTGTTGTCACTGTTCTGCTTTGTGATTAGTTGGAAGATAGCAGGCGTGGCTTTTGCCATGGTAAGTTTGTTTTGTCTTTTCTTTTTCCGCAACCCGCACAGAGCTATTCCTCAGGGGAAGGGGCTAGTAATATCCCCTGCCGACGGTAAAATAATGGATATAACGCGCGTAGAGGAACCTTTGTTTATGGGCGGTGAAGTGATTAAAGTCCGGATTTTTTTAAGTCTGTTTAATGTACACATTAATCGTATGCCAATTGATGGAATGGTAGAAGGAGTCCATCGTGTTTCGGGAATCTTTCTTCCTGCATATAATATCGAAGCAAGCTTGAAAAATCAACGTAACTATATTGGTATTTCCAGTGATGAAGGTCGGCTGATCGTAGTGCAGATCACTGGGGTGATTGCCCGGCGTTTGGTATGTTGGGTGACGGGCGGGAAGTCACTATCGCGAGGGGAAAGGTTGGGGCTTATCCGGTTTGGTTCCTGCACCGAATTATATCTGCCTTGCCATGCAGATGTGCAGGTAACTCCCGGTGATAGAGTAAGGGGAGGAAAGAGTGTTATTGCAAAATTCCCATGCTAAAGCAGCTTTACTAATGACTATGTGTAATCTGATGTGCGGCTTTATTGCAGTGGTATGTATTACCCAAGGATGGTTCAAAGAGGCCTCATTACTGATTTTACTGGCGGCTGTCTGCGACAGCCTGGATGGAAGAATTGCCCGGCGTGGCAATGCCACTACCGACATAGGCAAGGAATTGGACTCATTATGTGATGTGGTATCCTTTGGAGTAGCACCGGCACTGCTGGTATATATCCAGTTTTTTTCAGAATCCATGTCCCTTATAGCCCTTTTGGCAGCTTTGTTTTATGTGGTGTGCGGAGCCTATCGTCTGGCCCGTTTCAATCTTTCTAATAATCCCCTTTTCTTTGTCGGGATCCCTATTACCCTGGCCGGAATAGTTATGGCTGTATTAGCTTGGCTGGGTAGCGGCTTGCCTGGAGAAGTCATGATTGCAGCTCTGTTGATTTTGGGCTTTCTAATGGTCAGCACCATAAAGGTTCCCAAACCCATGCACCGCTCCGTACCTGAGGAAGAGATTTCTCTCTAAGGTGCTGTTGCTATAGGCGGGTCGAGCTGAGCTGGGTAGCACCTTCTCTCAGGAGGGATTGGTAAACCAGCAGGTAGTCTGCTACCATACGCTCAACACTGAAACGTTCTGTTACCCATTGGCGGCATTGCCGACGGTCGATTTCGGTCAAGTGGGCTATGCTTTGATGGGCTTCTTCTACATTATCAACCAGAAAGCCGGTTTGCTGATCAATAATCACTTCCGGCATGGATCCCTTCCGAAAAGCCACCACCGGCGTTCCGCAGGCCATCGCTTCTATCACGCTCAACCCAAACGGCTCCTTAAAATGAATAGGATGAAGAAGAGCTAAGGCATTACCTAGCAGTTCATCGCGCTGAGCTGGACCAACTGAGCCCAGATAGATCACCTGGTGGTTATCAATGAATGGAGCTACCTGACGATTGAAGTACTCCTTATCCTGAATGATACCCGCCATCAGCAGGCGGTGACCGCTGAGCCGGGCAATATCGATGGCTTCCCGGGTACCTTTGTCCGGGTGGATGCGTCCGAAGTAGAGCAAGTAGTCGCCGGGGGTTTCCCGAAAGGTGAACTCGTCCAATGCAATGCCATGGTATACGGTGGCTAAATAGCGCAGGTCAGGATCACGATCAGCATCACTAATGGAAACATAATGACTCCTGTCCTGATATTCACGATATACCGGTAGTATTTTCGAGGAAGAGAAACCATGGATAGTCGTTAATAAGGGAGTGGAAACCAGCCGAGAAAAGACCAAGGGTAGAAAGTCATAGTGATTATGGATAAGATCAAACTGATCTGCTTGTTCGAAGAGATGGGCTATATGCAGGGCTTCCCATACTTTAGCATCTATATGCGGGTTTTCTTCATAAGGAAATGGGCAGACATAGTCCAGTCGGGCCCGGGTAAGGGAATCGCCGGTAGCAAAAAGTGTGACATCTATCCCCATACTGACTAGACCCTCAGTCAGTAAAGAGACCACTCGCTCCCAGGGTCCATAACTGCGAGGAGGCGTTCTCCAGGCAATGGGTGATAACATAGCTATTCTCATGAATCTGCTCCTTTTATGAGTAACCAACAAAGGGTATTATACTGAACGACTTCATATTGTCCTCCTAAGGGAGGAACGATCGAAGGATCTTATCCTTTTGTTGGGTATCCACCTTTAGATAGTCTGGTTGGCGATATCGGCTTTGTAGGCGTTAAACCATTTTCGCAAATTACTGATCGGATCATCATAAAAACGATCTTGGTTCTCCCTAAGCAACCAGGACGGCAGTTCTGGGGTTAAGCAAGGCTGGCCGCCCCATGAACCCAGGCTGGACAGAGCCGGTTTGACTGATCCGTCCCAATGGGTCACCCCAAAATAACGTTCATGACGGTTCTCCCGCAACGGTGGCTTATCATACAAGGCAGGGTGATAATCAGCAAAACACCAGCCAAAAGCCCCTCTCATGCCAGTGGACTGTAGTAGACACAGGGTCTGTCGATAATGTTCATCAGAGTGTTGTTCTGACCAGAGTGGTGTTTTCATGGAAGCCCACCGGTCGAAGTCCTCCCCCGAATCGTTAGGCTCAGTCGGCCAGCCGAACTCCTGAAACAGCACCGGGGCATTTCCCAGCCATGAGGTAATTATCCCCAGGAATGGCAGCAGGTAAACATCTTCCTTATCAACCCAGGAAAGGTAGAAAGGATAACCGTGCATACTCAGAAAGTCGCAATAGCGGGCGGCATCCTGGGGCCAGAGGTGACGATCTTCTTCCAAATCTTCCGCATGCATTCCCAGAGTGACCTGACTGCCCGGGTGGGCATGATCAATCGCGCTGCGCATAGCTGCTAACCACTGCTGTCCGGTGGAACGATCGGGGGGGATACAACAGTTGGAGGATTCGTTGCCAAGATCGTAAGCATTCACAGCCGGATGGCCTTTTAAGGCAGAGCAGACTGTATCGATCTGCAGCAGTTGGGCCTCTTTTAGTGCCGGTTGATGATAGAAGTTGCCGATAACTCGGTAATTTAGGTTGCCCTGACTGTACACCGGGAAGCGCTGAGGCTGTTGTCCTGATTCTAAGGCCCAATCTGGGATCCAGTTAACTCCGCTCATATGACCACAAAAAAAGGTGGGCATCAAGCAAAGATCATGCGTCTGGGCCAGGTCAGCTGTTATCAATAGATTATCCAAGCTGGGTCCATGTATTCGATCAGGTCTGGGCTGAAAATCCTCCCAGGTGAGAAATATCCGCACCTGTTGAACCCCATAGGAGTTTAACACCGTAAAGTCCCGCTCTACCTCCGCTACATCGAAAGCTTTCCACCAGTACATGGCCTTACGAGCCGGCCAGTAATTTATGCCTACCGCAAAATTATCCTGAATTGTAATCACCTTAAAATCCCTTTTGAAGTTAGTATCAGTAAAAAATGATTGTATATACTGCAACAAAACGAGGTGGCTTGAGCCAACCCCGTTTTATCATTGGTTTATTATAATGGCTGACGGTTTTGGTCCTGCGCAGTCTCCAGTTCTCTGATCACCTGATCCAGATCGATATTTTTACCTCGAGCAGCCTGCTCCAGGGACATCCAACTGGCACTTCAACCCAAGCAGCGAACTCCATGATCCATCAAAATTTTTTGTGAGCCAGGTATTTGCTTTAGGATGTCCTTAACAAAAGTACGTCGAGTTATCATGTGATAGAGCACCTCCTGCAAAATCATTCTGACCATCCATATAGTATATTATACCTGGTAATGTAGGAGAAGGTGCTCTACAGTTTAGTTTACCTTAGCGATGGCGCACAAAACGTAGTTATCCCAAACCCGGGCCAAAATTTTTACGGGTACCTCTTGATTATTACGAAACTGCAGATCAGCCCCACCCCAGGAAACGGTGGCATCACGTTCCGGCGCCACATAAGCCACCGGCCGACTGTGGGGGTGGCGCTCCACCACCTCAAGACCCGCCTCCAATACAGAATTATAAAGGGTGCTAGAGGTCTGACATACCCCTCCTCCTCGACCAGGTACTACTTTTTGGCCGACAAAAATGGGGGCTACCTGGTAGCCAAGCTCTTTAGTCCGGGGACCGGAAACCTGGTTAAAGGAGACTACCTGGCCTGGTTGTATGATCAAGCCATTGATAGCTTGACAGGATAGTTCCACATTTGTGGTTCGGCCTGCCGAACTATCGATCAAAGTAGAGTAATAGGAACTGAGCAGGGTTTCCTCGGCCCAGCAGTTTTCCAGGCCGGGAGTGGTAGTGCAGGAGCCCCATACGGGTAAGTTCGCAGGAGCCTTGACTGGTAATGGCTCCAGGGGAGGGATAGGCATGGGAGTGCCGGGACTGTAAACATTAGCGCTATGATTGGATGCATTCCAAACCAAGCCAAAGTCGAGCAATTCGGCGGTACTGCGCAAAGGGAGATAGAGAGTATCGTTTATCTTCAGTGGGGCCGGAGATAAAACCACGATCTGGTGGTTGTAAAGGGCTTCCTCTATTCCAGCCCGCATAGATAGTGAAACGCCCTGGCAGGACAACTGTATCTGATTATTGTCCACCCAATCTAACTGATACCCTAGCAGCCGGGCAGCATCCTCAGCCGCTACCATCATTCTTCCTTCTGAATCACGATACAAGAGGTCTTGCGGCAAAAACAGACCTTCATTAAAGGTGATGCGTACCTGGTCATCTGGGTGGGCGGCGTGCAAGGGCATGGTCATCAGGAACAGCCACACCAGAGTCAGCCCAGCAAGTTTGCTAAGGCGGGTGAAGCCATGGTCGTAAATAATATCTCCTCCTTATGCTGATAGATGCTCTCTAATGTTTACAGCTGACCCGGTGAAGATATGCATCCTCGTAAAAGAATTTAAATGCAACAATTAATCATCCGAGACTGTTGAAAACGTCGGGAGGGATGTATTTATCGATCCACACTCTCATAAACGAACGTGCGGGGCGATGTGGGCATCGCCCCCACCATCCTTGCCAAATTCACCTGGTTAGGTACTTCACATATCCTGCTCAACCGCCCCCTCCTCCCATCTGCTGGTCGGGTTGTGGAAACTGTGCTATCATGATAAGTGCAGAAATAAGGAGGAACATAGTGAAGCCAGTTGATTTTGACAATATGCACTTAAAAAACGAGCTCCTGGATATGATACGTGCTAAGGGCTTTTTGGAACCAACTCCGATTCAGGTGCAAACTATTCCTCTGGCCTTGGACGGACATGATGTTATGGGGCAGGCCCGTACCGGTACAGGAAAGACGGCCGCTTTCGGAATCCCTATCTTAAACTGCCTAGTCCCCGAAGGGGGAATGCAGGCCTTAGTCATATGTCCCACTCGGGAGCTTTCTGTACAGGTACGCAATGAGTTAGCATCTTTAGGCCGCGCTCTGGAAATACTAGTAGTAGCCGTATATGGAGGACAATCCATAGAGGTTCAGTTTCAGGAACTGGCGAAACAACCGGAAATAGTAGTAGCTACTCCCGGAAGGCTTATGGATCACCTGCGCCGAGGTAGTGTTTGTCTGGAAGATTTGCGCTTCGTAGTATTGGATGAAGCTGATGAAATGTTGGATATGGGGTTTTTACCTGATATTGAACTGATTCTGAGTGATTGTCCCCCAGCTAGACAGACATTTTTATTTTCAGCCACCCTGCCTGAGGAAATAAGAGAATTGGGCATGAGGTTTATGCAGGATCCGGTAGTAGTGTTAGTTGATGCTGATGCACCTATCGTGCCTATAGTTGAACAGCGTTGTTACCGGGTGCATCCCGGCCGTAAAATACAAGCGTTATGCCAAATCTTAGAAGCGGAAAAGCCATCGGTAAGCCTGGTCTTTTGTCGCACGAAAAAGTGCGTAGATGAGTTGGCCTATCGACTGGGACAGAGAGGCTTTAAGGCCGAAGCTTTGCACGGAGATATGTCCCAGAGAGACCGTGATCAGGTTATGAACAGGTTCCGACAGGGGAGACTGCGGGTACTGGTGGCAACTGATTTGGCTTCACGCGGTCTGGATATCGACATGGTCAGCCATGTAATCAACTTCGACATCCCCGATGACCCTGATATATATGTGCACCGCATTGGAAGAACCGGTCGGGCGGGCCGAGATGGTATAGCCATAACCTTGGTGGAACCTGCTCAGACCAGACAGTTACGATTGATTGAACGCCACATTGATCGCAGGATTGCCGTGTGTGAGTGTCCTGGTCAGAATCGCCCCAGGGATCAATATGAAGATGAACTGTTTAACCGGGTGGTCAAAGCGGGCCTTCAGGTTTCCAATAATTATCGCAATATGGTTCGGCGTATGCTGGATCGGGAAGATGCTGTTACCATATTGGCCGGGTCCTTAAAGCTGTTGGAAGAAGGATCTGCTGCTCCTACCAGGACCGCCGCTTTAAGCAAGCCGGCGAGTCCTTTAGAGGAGACGACTACTGTTAATGTAGAAATTCCTTGGGGGCGAGCCCATGGGATCAAGGCTGAACAACTGGTGCAATGGCTAGTTAACCGGACTCTGCTTACTGAAGAGCAGATCGGTGATATAGAAATAGAGAAACAGGCCACCTATCTGGAAATCCCTTTGGAATATGTGGATGAAATATACCAGGTCTGCAATCATTTAGAATATCTAAAACCAACGCCTAAAAGGAGGCCCAATCCCTTTGCCAGGTGGAGTAAAGCGCACAGTACGACGGGAAGATGAAGTTCTTCCCGTTTTTAGTATCAAGTGCAGCACAAATAGAGGCTTTTGTCGTTGAATTATGGGATGGAAAAAATGAGCTGTGGAGGCATCGCGGCCATGGAAACCGCCTTATTAGTATTTGAAGATTTATCCCGACAGATCGATGAAGATGGGCGCAGGATAGTAGTGAGTGGCCAAGTAGAGGCTGGCCAGGTTCTGTTTGTTAAAGGTTCTTCCGGATCAGGAAAATCAACTTTATTAAGGGTGCTAGGCCGTATTTTGAGTGCTCAGCATGGAGAAGTATGGCTAGAGGGGCGATCCTGGATGGATATAGCTGCTCCGCAATGGCGCCTGTTGGTACAGTACCTGCCTCAAAACCCCATTGTTTTTGATGGAACCGTGCAGGAAAACCTTCTCATGCCCTTTCAGTTCAAATTGATGAGCCAGAAGGAAAGTCCTCCTCTCGGCCAAATTGAAGGTTATTTTAAGACACTGCAACTTCCGAACGGCATTCTGACTCAGTCGGCTAAAACATTATCCGGCGGAGAAGCCGCCCGTATCGCCTTGATCCGGGCTTTGCTATTGGAACCCCAGGTATTGCTTCTGGATGAGCCTACTGCCTATTTGGATGAAGATAACCGCAGCCATTTACTCGCCTTGCTTAAGGACTGGATGGCTGAAAAACCAAGAGCCATAGTCATGGTCTCTCATAATGAACAGGATATACTTGCTTTTTCGCAGCGCCACAGTCTGCCTATCGAACCGGTTAGTAGGTGATAGCATGGATGGTTACATACCGATCTCCAATACCCAACTGCTGCTTACCGTAACCCTGGTATTCATTACCGGGATGATATCGGCATTATTGAAGCTGGGGCTCCTAAAATCGCTCTTATGGGGGACGGTTCGGGCTTTTGTACAGCTGACCTTGATAGGTTATGTATTGAATTATGTGTTTCAATGGAATACCTTGTGGATCATCATACCTATTCTATTGTTGATGAGTTTCATTGCTAGCCGGGAAGCTACTCGCCGTATTACTCGCATCCCTTATAATCCTAACGTAAGCACTTTTTTATCGTTGACCACCAGCACATTTGTGGTCGGGATCATCGTGGTGGTGCTAATTATTGGACCTCTGCCCTGGTATTCTGCGCAGGTGATGATACCCATATTTGGCATGCTTTTGGGCAATTCCATGAATGCTATTGCTCTATGTCTGGATCGCATGTACAGTGAAATTCATGGACATATAGCTGAAGTGGAACAGATGTTGTCTTTAGGGGCTACTCCGTGGGAAGCGGTTATCCCCTACATAAGAAAGGCAGTAAGTGCGGGTATGACTCCTACCATAAACTCCCTGATGGTGGTGGGCCTGGTAAGTCTGCCCGGTATGATGACCGGGCAGATACTGGCTGGCATGAATCCGCAGTCGGCGGTGCG
>LSQX01290391.1_pt1 | contig 11020 bp, 7 predicted proteins | sample 654561 | NCBI WGS metagenome assembly LSQX01 (sample SAMN04489861, study PRJNA283612) | anaerobic digester metagenome | isolation source: 4 biogas reactors fed with cattle manure at either 37C or 55C with and... | place: Denmark: Kongens Lyngby | collected 2014 | reverse complement strand
TGACAACAATGGAAAGGCAAGGCTTGTTGTAAAGCCAACAACAACAGAGACTGGCTGGAAGCCTATCGATATGAGAATAACTGTTAGCAACAGTGTCGCCGAGGAACAGCAGGTATATGAATACAGCTACATCAACGTATTTCCCAAAGACACTATGATAGAAGTTGAGTCCAAAACAGAAGACGGAACAGATACTTTGTCCTTTACCACCAGCAGAATCGACATTTCCCAGTTAGATGGTCTTGATAGTAAATATTATGGACCAGATGATTACAGGGGTAAAAGCGTCGATATGCCTGTGACAGTATTTCTTTACGAAAGATATTACGAAAGGACTAAAACTGGAGATTATTATGACCATATAAATAAAGTAAGGCGGGACACATATCGATATGATCAGAAAGAAAGACTGATACAGGAATATAACTTCAGTACGGTTAACGGGAAATTTGATATTCAATATGCTTCTGACAAGAGTAAGCAATATTTTATCAAAGTGTTTGGTAAAGACTCCGACGGACGTTCCATAGAAGATACTGTACATATTTACAATTGGGAGTCTTATGATCCATACATTACAGATACATATAGATTAGTAGCTGATTGGCAAAAGGTATATAAAACCGACGAGAAGGTTGAAGCCGAGGTAAGGTATTTGAAGGATGAGCCATATACCGGTGGCAGCAGGAAATACCTGTTTATTCGCCTGAGAAATGGCATTCTTGATTACACCATATCTGAGAACCCAATATACAGCTTCGGATTTGAAAATAAATTAATACCCAACGTTTACGTGAAAGCACTATGCTTTGATGGCAAGGGCATCTATAATGCAGGGATGGAAATGTACAAATATGACAGGGAAGAGAAGAAGCTTAACATAGAGGTATCCACTGATAAAGAAAGCTACAAGCCCGGCGATAAAATCAATCTGTCTGTCACGGTAAAGGATTCCTCAGGAAAGCCTGTAGTCTCCGAGGTTAATATCAGTATGGTGGACGAAGCCTACTTTGCCCTATATGACCAATATGTGAATACACTTAATTCATTATACAGTCCATTAATTACATCAGGATTCATTAATGATTATCTCTCATACACTCCTGTGACAGAGTCTGGATCACCGGATGCTGAAATGGGCGGAGAAGGTGGAGCTGATGGCATCAGATCTGATATGAAGGATACAGCTGTTTTCACTAGAATCACCACCGGTGCAAACGGAATTGCTGAGGTTTCCATTAAACTACCTGACAATCTTACTTCCTGGAGAATAACTACTCAGGCTGTCACCAAAGACCTTCTGGCAGGCAACACTATCACTAATATATCAACTAAGCTACCCTTCTTTGTTAATAGCGTATTCAACACGCGCTTTATGACAGGAGACATACCTTCTATAATGGTTCAGGCAAATGGCGAGGAGCTGGGCGAAGATGATATGGTTAGCTTTAAGGTTACCATTTTTGATGATGAGGGACGAAGCAAGGGAACTTACACAACAAAGGGGCTAGCTAATGTCGGCCATGAAATACAGCTTGATAAACTATCCAAAGGCACTTATGTTGTAAGGATTGAAGGCTCCAGCGGCAATCTGTCCGATGGTATGGAGCGTAGCTTTACTGTTTCTGACAATATGCTCGAAACCACCGTGGTTGATTTAGTAGATCTGACCAATGACACTATCATTACAAATAACGCAAAAGGCCTTACTACACTTGAGTTTTTCAACAAGGACTCCACTGCTCTTTACAGCGAGCTGAGCTATCTCTACCGTAACTGGGGTAGGAGAATTGACCAGGTACTTGCGAGAAAAACATCGGGAAAACTACTGCAGAACTATTTCAATAGAAATACTTATACTGACGACGAAGCTGATCTTTCAGACTATCAAATGAGTGATGGCGGACTTGCCCTGTTTACCTATGACAGCAGCAGTCCGGAAATATCTGCTAAAATGTGTTCTCTGGCGGCTGATGGCATAGATAGAGATTCCCTTGCCTCTTACTTCTACGAACTAATTGATAATGAAAAAGCTACACCCGGAGATAAAATTTATGCATACTGGGGTCTGGCAGCACTAAAAAAGCCAGTATTGCTTGAAATTCGTTCTATTCTAGAATCGGAAAAGCTTGATCTTAAATCAAGACTAGTATTGGGTGTTGCCCTTGCAGACGCCGGAGACTATCAGGGTGCATCTGCGATATATAGGGAGGCTATGGAAAAGGCAGGAACCGTCACCAATGTTTATGCCTTTGTCGAAAATGGAAGCAGGGACGATACAATTGAAGCTACCGCCCTTTGCTCCTTAATCGCTTTAAAAATAAATGCACCAGAAAAACTAGAGCTTTTCAATTATGTAAAAAGCAATTCCACCTCTACCCTTCAAATTAACTTAGAAAGTATGATATTCGTTACAAATTACATCAAAGATGCATCGCTTAAAAACAGCTTCACTTACGAGCTGGACGGTGTTATTAAGTCGGTGGAGTTACAGAGGGGCAGCTGCTTGACGCTAACCCTCACACCTGAAAAATTGGCTACAATCAAATTCAGTGAGATAACCGGCAATATTAATGTGGCTGCCTCATATACTTCGCCTATTAGCCAGCATATGAAAACAGATAATAATCTTGTATCCATTGAACGCGTCTATGATAACGGTAGCACCACAACATTTAAGCGTTCTGACATTGTAAAGGTGAAATTAACAGTTAATTTTGATGAGAGTGCGCCGGATGGCTACTATGAGGTTACAGATATACTGCCTGCAGGATTCAGATATATCCAGCCAGTATACGGTCAAAACTATCCATATGAGGTAACGGGTCAAAAGGTTATATTCGGTTACTATTACAATAAAAACACACGTTTTAAAAAGGACAGAATAATATCGTATTATGCAAAGGTTGTTACGCCGGGTTCATACACTGCCGATAGCGCTGCTATACGTCATACAGATATGGACATAGCAGATTTCTCAGAAAAAATAAAAGTAATAATAAACAAGTAGCCCTTCCGAGTAGAGTTCAGTCTCCACCTGACTCCCTGAGTGAAGCGAATTGACTAAGACATTGGAGGTAACAAAATGAGAAAGCAAAGCTGCAAAACATTATTTGTAATACTTACAGCCTTGCTTTGCCTTCTTTTGGTAAGCGGAGTCCTGTTGGTTAATACATTTTCACAAACTGATTTACCTGTTGCTACGCCCGATGCTGCTGGAACTACCCTTGCCAGTAATGCTACTGTCCAGAGCGAGTCTGAGCCAGACAGCACTGTTCCTATGCTTAGGTGCCTACACTTCACTGATAAAGATTTTCTAAGGTCTGTAAACGAAACCACCACATTTCATACTAACAGCAACCTTGTGACCGATACTGTTAGTGACTCCGGCCTTACACCCCGCAAACCGGCAAAGGGCGGCATATCACCCCATCATCTACTAGCCGGTAGGATGATTGCAGACTTCTTCAGTACACTTGCACTGGATTCACCCGAAACCATTGTGGTCATAGGACCAAACCACCTTATGTCCGGTAACAACACCATACACACCTCAACATCAAGCTGGGGCACCCCTTTTGGTACACTTGAGGCTGATGGTGAGCTTGCTTCAAAGGTAATTCAAGAAATGAAAGCATCTGAAAACAATGCTCTGATGGAAGAGGATCATTCAATATCCGCTCTGGTACCATATATTAAGTACTATTTACCAGACACAAAAATAGTACCGATAATTCTCCATGGCAACTATACAAAAGAGAAATCAAAAGAACTGGGAACTCTGCTGGGTAAGACAGCTATAGAAAGGCCTAATACTCTTATTCTGGCTTCCATTGATTTCTCCCACTACCTGGATGTTTTGGAAGCTGATGAAATGGATGTAATAACACTCGATGCAATAAACTCATGGGATATTGATGAATTGAGCATAATGGGAGATGACAACCTGGATTCACCACCCTCAATTATCACACTATTGACAGCAATGGAGACTGTTGGCGCAAAGGAAATTGAAGTATCAGGCCACAGTAATTCCTCCAAGATCACAAAAGGCGGATATGACTTTACAACCAGCTACTTCACTATGTTTTTTAGGTAAAATGAGTGATATTATTCGTTACCATGTTTTACATGCATTTTATAGCGAGTTTTTATGGTTTATATGAAAATTTTGTTTAACATTTATAGTGATTACGGGTATAATAAAGGATGGACAAACAATTATGAAATGGAAAGCAGGAAAACAAATGAGATGGCTTGAAGTAAATAGCTCCAAACCACTGAAAGGCACTATCAGGGCCCCCGGTTCAAAAAACAGCTCCCTTGCATTATTAGCAGCCTGTTGTCTCGCTGATGAACCTGTACATATTACCAATATTCCTGATATTTCAGATATAAATATTGTATTTCAAATATTGAACAGTATAGGCGTAACATATGAAAAAAAGGAAGGGACGTACATAATAGACCCACGCAATATTCATACAGCCTGTATTGATACAAAGCTCTCGTCATCATTTCGTGCCGCCTATTATTTTGCAGGCGCATTGCTAGCCAAACACCATAAGGTATCTATAGGCTACCCTGGAGGTGATAACTTTATCTCCCGCCCTATTGATCAACACCTTAAGGGTCTAAAGGCTTTGGGTGTAAGGGCAGAGATGCATAAGGACTACTACCTGCTTGAAGCTGATACGCTACAAGGGGCAGAGATATTTTTCGATGTAGTCACTGGCGGAGCAACAATTAATGTCATGCTGGCGGCGGTATTAGCCAACGGCAAGACCACTTTGTATAACGCAGCAAAGGATCCTGAGGTGGTAGATACTGCAGTTATGCTCAATGAAATGGGCGCCAAGATATACGGAGCAGGAACTGATACAATACGCATTCAAGGGGTGCGTCAGCTTGGTGGCTGCAAACATTCCTGCGCACCGGACAGACTTATAGCAGGAGCATATCTTATAGGAGCAGGTATAACAGGAAGCACTGTTACAATCGAGGACGTAATACCGGAGCATCTTGAGCCCTGTATGGCAAAGCTAACCGAAATCGGCCTTTCTTTTGAAAGAACCGAAACCAGTATAACAGCAAATGGTGAAGGGAAAATTAAGGCAACAAGGATACGCACAGGCAAATACCCAATGTTTGAAAGCGATTTTCAACAGCCCGTGACGGTTCTGCTGCTTAAGGCCTTGGGTAGGAGCACCATTTCCGACCGTATATATCCAAAGCGCTTCAATCACTGTGACCAACTGAACAGAATGGGTGCCAACATAATAGTAAGGAACGGTGTTGCACGTATCAACAGCCACAGGAAGCTCAGTGGCACATGGGTACATGCTGGTGATATCAGAGCCGGAACTGCGCTAGTGCTTGCAGGGCTTATGGCTGAAGGCACTACCAGAATTACCGGTGTTGAACATATAGAGCGGGGCTATGAGGATATAGTAAGAGACATAAGGCTCCTTGGAGGGGATGCTTCAATGATAAAGGGCGATGGTCTCGAAGGAATGGAAACGGAAATGCTCCATATTTGATTGTTTTCAACGAGTATTAACCAAAATCCCGGTGTCCGAAGACCCCGGGATTTTTATATAAAGCAGCAAACCCAAAGGGCCTCTGCTACCTATATCTATTATCAGCTTATTACACTTCCTCACCAAATGTGAGTCTTAAGCTAATATTTTTATTATCTCTGTTTACAACAACTGTTACAGTGTCCCCTGGCTTGTAGGTTTCCTTGACCTTGTCAAGATCCTTTATAGCTTCAATTCTGTTTCCGGCCATGCTGACTATTATGTCACCAGGCATTATACCTGCCCTATCCGCACCGCTACCCTGGGTAACATCCGTAATATAGATACCCTCTGCAATACCATAATAGCTGGCGTATATACTGGATATTTCCCTTCCTGAAATTCCAATAAAGGGCCTTCCTTTTACATAACCATACCTGATTAGCTGATCCACTATAGGCCAGGCATCATTAACAGGAATAGCAAAGCCTAGTCCTTCTACGCCCGATGCGGCTATTTTGACAGAATTAATGCCTATAACCTGACCCGACGAGTTCAAAAGAGCTCCACCACTGTTTCCTTCATTTATTGCCGCATCAGTCTGTATAAGATTCATCGTTCTGTTCTCCAGCTCCATAGTTCTGTTTAGAGCACTTATGACGCCAACAGTTACTGAACCTGCAAATTCCATGCCTAGGGGATTTCCTATAGCCACTGCTAACTCTCCTACCTCCAGCTTTGAAGAGTCCCCAAGCTCAGCTATCGGCAAATCCTTCTCATCTATTTTGATAACTGCCAAATCTGTTTTTTCATCCCCACCTTTAAACTCAGCCTTGGCTTCTCTTCCATCCGGCAGAAAAACCTCTAGTATTGTCCTGGCACTGTTGGTGCTTTTCGGATCTGCCCCATAGACCACATGATAATTTGTCATTATATAGCCATCTTTTCTGATTATTATCCCCGAGCCTTCTCCAACTCTACTGTTAGTGCCACCAAGATAATTATTCCTGGTCCCTGCTATTGTCATTCTGACTCCAACGATAGCAGGTCCCGCCTCTTTTGCGATTAAGGTAACATCAGAACCCTTGGGCAGAGCTATCTCCGTTGCTTTACCATTTTTAACTCCACTACCTCTGTCTTCTCCCTCCTGTAAACCATTCGCTGTAGAGGTCTTTGCATTTTTAAGGGAAATAGCTTCGCTGGTGTCAGATGAGTTAGAGCTCACTGCCTCATTTTTCGCTTGCTGGTCGTGGGCAGGAGCATTCATTCCAGCCAAGGCCAACGACTGCTCAAGAGCAACAGAAAACTTGCTATAGAGCAGTATTCCAACAACCGTACTGCTAATAAGTGATGTTATAAGAATAACAGCTATGTATGTCATAATACTTCTCTTTTTTCTAGGTGGTTCATAATTTTGATTGTTAAAATCATAGTACCTTGAATTGTTATTCATGATAGACCTCCTGTAAAGAATCTTATGTTTATACAACTATTATTACCCTATTTTACGTAGTATTTTTGAATTTTCCTTGAATATCTTGTTAAAAAACTGTTAATTTTATATTTCAATGAAATAACAAATCAGAGAATACCCTGGATTAGATAAATTAGTGTATTCTCTGAGATAGTTCTTCCAGTGCTATAAAATTGCCGGATATCAATTTGGCTTATGTAGCTTGCATTATTTCACTGTCACAAGCGTACCCAATACATATCCAGTCTTTCCTTTAGATGTGGTTATTTTATACCAGTCGCCACTTTTCGAAACAAGAGTGACCGTTTCATTTTTTAGAAGCTTGCCCAAAATTGCAGATGATGTGGTTGGCTTTGCTCTCAGATTGAGAACCGCCACATTGACAACTGCCGTCCCTAAGGTATCAGGAGGGTTTTGATTCGCAGGTGGCTGTGTAGTACCAGTCCCACCGCCAGGAGTTGTACCAGGGTTAACTACCGCTGTGCCGGACTTTAAGGCCTTTACCTCTTCCTGTAAGGCCTTAATTGTCTTTTCATGATTCGCCAGCTTAGTATTTAATGCCTCATTCTGCTCAAGAAGCTTTTGCATTTGTGTAGACAGTTCATTAAATGTTGCATCTACATAGCTCTTACTGACTATCGGATCCTGATCTGAGCCCGGAACGGAGCTTTGGTTTACTGCTGAAACTATATTAATACTCAAAGAGATAACAAGTAGAAGAATAACTCCTGTGGTTGCTATTTTGGATCTGAGTTTCATACATAACACTCCCTTTAATAATTCACGTATATTTTATATTATAACAAAAACATGGTGGTTTTTGGTTACAGAATCCTTAAAAATAGATGACATAATGAAAAGTAAGTCAATCTAGTGCAGGTACTTCAATCACAGCCTGCTCCATAATAGCCTGCTGGATTTCCTTCCAAATCTGGTCTCTGCCCTGCTTTGTTTCAGAGGAATATGCAATTAGTCCAGCACCTGCCTCGATATTTAGCGTCCCTTTGATTTCGGATAGCCTGCCATGTATCTTGCTCCGGGATACCTTGTCAGCCTTGGTAGCAATGACAATATGAGTCAATCCCTTATTAGTTATCCAATTATACATCATAATATCATCAGCTGTTGGGCGATGCCTTATGTCTACGAGCATCAGCACCATCTTTAGCTGCTTTCGATTGTTTATATAGGTTTCGATCATCCTACCCCAGGTGGCCTTTTGTTCCTTCGCGACCTTTGCATAGCCATAACCAGGCAGGTCGACAAAATACAATGTGTCATCTATATTATAAAAATTAATACCTCTTGTCTTTCCTGGCTCTGAGGAAATTCTCGCAAGGCCTCTTCTATTCAAAAGTGTGTTTATAATAGTAGATTTCCCTACATTGGACCTACCAACCAGCGCGATCTCCGCCATTTCTACTTTAGGATACTGATTGGGTTTTACTGCTGTAAGCTCAAATCTCGACTTATGTATATCCACAATGTTTCTCTCCTTATCTACCTTTTCATTAGTCAATAACTATATTATACTAGAAAATGCCGGTTTGTATAAATATATTAAATAACTTTATCATTTTATATTAATTCGAGCAAAAAAATCACAAGGATAAGGCCATGCATAATAAGAAAACTATTTACGCATCAGTCCACGAGCTTATAGAATACTCACTTCAATCAGGTGACCTTACAGCAGGCGGTTACTCCGCTTCACGAGCTGTGGAAGGAACCCGAGGTCATTCTGCTGTCAGAAAACAGGTAAAGGAAAGACTTTCTGATAATGACACCTATGAGGCTGAGTTGCCAGTAGTCTTCCGGCTAGAGGGCAGTACCTTGCAGCTGGAGGTGAACGGCAGGATAGACGGTTTGCTAAAGGATGCCTCAGGAGTGACTATACACGAGATTAAAACTACAACCCACCCTCTGGAGCATATAGAGCATGACCATAACCTGTTGCACTGGGCCCAGGCCAAATGCTACGCATATATGCTGTCTCATATGTACAGCCTTGACTATGTTGCTATACGACTCACCTATTTTCAGTTGGATGATAAACAGGAGAAATCCTTTATTGACCTTTACAGCTTTGATTCTCTTGAAGCATTTTTCATGCCTCTAGTCAACGACTACATGGCATGGCAGGAAACTGTCCACGGCTGGAACATTTCCAGGGACAGCTCTATTAATGGACTAGCTTTCCCATATACAACATACAGGCAAGGCCAGCTGGAGCTTATTGAAAATGTATATGACACCATAGAGAACACTGATGTCCTTTTTGCCCAGGCACCTACAGGCACCGGGAAAACCATCGCTTCGCTGTACCCTGCTATAAAAGCACTTGGTGATGGTCTTATTTCAAAGGTGTTTTATCTAACGGCCAAAACAACTACAAGAAGCCTTGCTGAAAAATCCCTTGCTGATATGAGACAAAAGGGACTTCGTATAAAATCAATAACCATAACAGCTAAAGAAAAGGCCTGCCTATGCCACGAGAAAATCTGTAACACTGAAATGTGTGAGTATACCATAAACTATTACGGCAAGATCAAAAAGGTAATGGCAGAGGCATTGGAAGAGGACACACTGGACAGGAAGACTATAGAGAGCTACGCTCGAAAGCATACAGTATGTCCCTTTGAGCTGTCGCTGGATCTGTCTTTATTTTGTGATGTCATTATCTGCGATTACAATTACCTATTTGATCCGAGAGTATATTTAAAAAGGTATTTCACCAAGAAGGGCAGCTACTGTTTCCTTGTGGACGAAGCCCACAATCTGGTGGACAGAGCCAGAGATATGTACTCCGCAGAGTTGTCACAACGATCCTTCTTTAGGCTAAAAAAAGCAGCTAAGGATGAGCTCCCGGATATATATGATGCATTAGACAGAATTTATAGATATTTTCTTGATACTTCAAAGTCCATGATACAGGACGAAAATAATCAGGAAAAAGGCTTTTACCATGTGATGAGAGAACGTCCTGATGAGCTTCAAAGGCTTTTAGAAGGCTTCACAGGCATTCTTGATAACTGGCTAACGCGAAATCCACCTGTATCATTTATGGAAACGCTACTTGAGATTTATTACGATTGTCTCCATTTTATTAATATATCACAGCTGTATGACGATAGGCACGTTGTGTGCTTTGATAAATCCACAGCGGACTTCAAAATTAAACTGTTTTGTATAGATCCATCAAGTCTTCTTCAGGACACAATGAATAAGGGGCGGGCATCCATACTGTTTTCAGCCACCCTATCTCCTATGAGCTATTTTATGGGAATGCTCAGCGACGGCGAAGGGCGATCATTGGCCATCCCCTCTCCCTTTCTTAGTGAAAACCTTTGTGTGTATGTGGATGATTCCATATCGACAAAGTACAAGACAAGGCAATTCTCATACGACAGTATAGCCAAAGCGGTGCTGGAAACGGTTACTGCAAAGACTGGTAACTACATAGTGTTTTTTCCATCCTTCCAGTATCTGAATGAGGTCTACTACAGGTTTATGGAGATTAGCCAAGGTATTCAAACACTGTTTCAGACGCCCGGTATGTCAGAGGCCGCAAGGCAGGATTTCCTGCTCAATTTCGAGAACGTGGGAGAATCGAGCCTTGTTGGATTTGCTGTTATGGGTGGGGTTTTCGCAGAAGGCATCGACCTGACGGGCGATAAGCTTTCCGGCGCTATCATCGTTGGAGTTGGTCTTCCCCAAATCTGCAATGAGAGAAATATCATTCGACAATACTTCGATGAAAAGTACGGAAGTGGCTTCGAATACGCCTATATATACCCAGGACTAAACCGTGTGCTTCAGGCCGCCGGCCGGGTCATCCGCACAGAAGAGGATATGGGAGTAGTAATACTGCTTGATGAACGCTTCTCATACCACGTTTACCGTGAGCTCCTTCCCCCGGAATGGAGCCCCGTTCCCCGGGCCTCCGACGGCTACGCCCTTACCGAAATTCTTAGCAACTTCTGGAAATAGGTGAAATTGGTGCCAGGCACGTCACATAGACACTTAT
>LSQX01260557.1_pt2 | contig 11020 bp, 14 predicted proteins | sample 654561 | NCBI WGS metagenome assembly LSQX01 (sample SAMN04489861, study PRJNA283612) | anaerobic digester metagenome | isolation source: 4 biogas reactors fed with cattle manure at either 37C or 55C with and... | place: Denmark: Kongens Lyngby | collected 2014 | reverse complement strand
TAAAAGGAGGAATGTAAAATGCTAACAGGAACTCTTATTGCGATTTTAACCGTGGTAGTGATGAGTTATTTCGAGGTGCGAGGTGTGATAAACGGCGTAGTAATCCGCATTTCCGATGCTAAAAACTTCCTGGCAGGAAAAATCCTGATATTTGCAATTGGTGTTGGATATGATGTGTGGGCATACTTAACCGTTTATCTTGCTGACTTTTCGGAAAAAACCAGTACCGTGACAAACATCTTATCGATGTTTTAAAAAAAATGGAGGATGTAAAAATGACGAAACTTGATGGAAGTTTGTTTGATTCGCTACATGCGGCACACCTGGCGGCTGTAGCCGAAATTACAAAGGACTTTTGGATGGCTAAGGATGTCCATGCGACGCATCTGACGGCCGTAGCGGAAATTGCGAAGGATGCTAAGGACATCCAAAGTAAGTAGTATTAAGGTTGATGCCCATAACGGGCATCAACCGAAGTTATATCTATGTGATATCTGAGGGGTAGCCAATTAAGGCTACTCTTCCCCAGGGGGTGCAAAAAGTGCGAGCATACCCCCCAGCCACCATCTATATATAATGTAGATAACAGGCTGACGGCTGCGGGCAAACGCCCAACAGCAACCCGGTGCTCAGCTTGCTTTAAAAGTAAATAAGGTGGCTTCCGTCTCTGTCGATGCGGGGCGAAAAAAATAACGACAGTTTTTTTTGAAGCTGTAGCAGCGATAGAGACGGATGCCGCGGCGACAGCTGCGGGTCCCGGCCCCATCGGACTTATAGTACGATAAAAATCAGACCGAGGGAGAAAACCCGGTGAAATGGTGGCCCCCACCAACTGACTAACCATGCAAAACTTTAAATAATTACTTAATTTTTACTGAGGATAGGAGGGATAATATCATGGCAAAGAAAAGATTCCGGTTCCGGAAAACAGAGAAGCAACATATTAATGATCTGGGACGGCAGCTTGAAAAAATATATGAAAATACAAATCAGGGCAGCATTGAGAGTAGGTATCGATACTTTCAGGCTTCCTCACATTTTATCAAAGCTGTCGGCGAGAGATATAAAATAAAATCTATAAATAACATACAGGATAAGCATATAGAGTGGTACGCTGAGCAACGGATGGCTGAGGGGATTTCCCCTAAAACTTTAAAAACGGATTTGTCAGGCATACGTTTTACTCACAAAATAAATCCAAAGTCCCGCTATGAGTTGTCGGACGGCACCGAGGCAAATAAAGCATTGGATATCGGCAGCACTCCTGACGGAAGAGTGGATCGGGCATGGACAGACGCGGAAATAAACCGCGGAATTAAGTTAGCCCACACCCTCCGGCGACATGAAATAGCTGATATAATAGAGTTTATGGCTGTCACGGGTTGCCGACTCAACGAGGCTGCAACCATACGGAAAACGCATCTAGAGTCAGCCCTGCGGACGGGGTATCTATACCTAAGCAATACTAAGGGTGGCCGACCGAGGAGTGTTCCCATTGATGATGAGGCCCGGGAAGTAATAAATCGCCTAAATACACAAACCGAGCGTGGATCATATGTTTTTGTCCCCCAAGGAGAGAGGGTTCATAAATTTAAAAAATCTGTCCAGGATTTCGTGGGGCGGCACCGCGATAAAATACAAGAGGCCGGGCGGGGATCATCCTCCCGGGAAGTAATAAACGGGCGGGCTGGTATATCATCACATGGCCTCCGGCATCATTATGCCGGAAATGAGTTTGATAAGTTAGCACTGAGATACCGGTCCAAAGACGCTGAAAGAGAAACCAGCGAAAGGCTTGGCCATGGCAGACCAGAAGCAACACGGATTTATACAGTCCGGCGTTGACAGATTGCTAAACCCTTATAATAAGATATTTAGCCCTTGACCCTAAATACATTATATAATATACTCTATTTACACCATTATTTTCCCCCCCTGCGATGTAAGGTAAAGCAAGATTACAAAATGTAAATTTTATGGCGGGGTCCACTTTCAATGATTTAAGTGGTTGACATATTTTTAATTAAAGATATAATAATAATTACATACCCGGTAGGATCTCCTACCAAATGGCTCCTTGAACCACCACTCCATCTGGCCCCGCCAGATAAATGTCCGAAAGGACACCACTTACCTGTTCTACAGGCTTTTTTTTACCCAATTTGTGAACATTTATAGTGTTGTGACGTACTCTGCTTCGCAGGGTTTTTTTGCATGGAAAAAATTAAAAGGAGGAATGCAAAATGCTAAAAACAAAGAAAGAGGCCCGTGAAAAGGGTTATCGAACCCCGGAAGAATGGTTAAAAAAAGACCGTGTCCCTTATGGAGATGGTTCCCCCATAAAAGGGACTACCTTTTATGATGAGGCTAACACGGAGCCCTTAATCACGGCAAGAGGCAAACGCGGATATAAGTTAAGAGAGGGCGCCGAACCGGTGAAACGTAAAAAAGCCTATTATGGAGACTTTTATTATTTTTTATACCGAGATTCTGATTTTGTCCCGGTCCGGAAGCAAAACAAAACTCCGCCGCGGGAAATTGATTTGCTAGTTGCTATATCCACAGCACTCCGCGCGAGTTATCGCTATGGTGATACGGCTGATGATCATCGTCATCAAGATAGACCCGGTTTGCATAAAGCCGCCAACCTAATGGCGTTAAAACTAAACATCCTCGCAAACCGTGGAATAAAACATGCCTACCAGATTGGACTAATAGCTGTGAGTAAGCAAGATGAGTGGCATGATATATATCATGGTAACGGCTATGCTTATCACGATATGATTACTAATAGTAATAACACTCAACCAATAGCCGACAATTGCCGGCTTAAAGATGCTGTTTACACATTGTCCCTGATTGATATCCAAAATAAAAACTCGTTGTTTGGTGGTATTAACTCTGAAGATGATTATTATGATGATTGGCCACATGGCGACAGATGGAGGAAGCCGGGATTTTAAAACTTTGTGACAAGCCCTGCATCCCAAATGTGGGGCTTGTTTATATCTAAACCGATACGACACTTTGTCGTATCGGTGGAGTTGGAAGATATAATATCCTCTAACTAAAAAAAAAGAAACGTGGAAAGGAGGCAGTCCAATGCAGCAAATTAAAGTTGGTGATATAGTGTGCTTCCGGGAAGGCGTCTTCAAGGGTGAAACCCTTAAAAAAGGCACTGTAGTTCGGGATTTTGGAGGCTATTTTTTAGTTGATATCGGCGGAAAGTACCAAACAACCCTGAAAAAACCGATAACACAAGTGGTTCTCAGGCGGGCATAGCCTGTCTGGGAAAAAATAGGAAGGAGATGATTAGCATGCTGTTAATTATATGGATAATGATAATATTAATAATGGTTGCTGGTGTGCTGACAGTTGTTACACATGAGTGTTCCCACTACTTGATGGCACGTTTCCTCGGGCTACACCCGAGTAAAATCCACATCGGAATAAGAGGCAGAACCTTAATTGATTGTGGCATCTTCCATATTACCGCCATCCCTCTTGGGGGGAGAGTCTACAGCATGGAGGATTTCGCGGAAATAGATAGTCGCCCCCGGAGGCTAATTGCTATAGCCGGGCCAATCGGTAATATATTAGTTGGAGTAATAGTGTTAATTGGCACTCTCAACACTACCATATCCTGCTGGTGGGTGTTTGGCATGGCTTTTTCCTTCTTGAACATACTCGCTGGAGTTGCAAACATGGTGCCAATCCAATCTGCCAAAACTGATGGATATTGGATTTTTCAGAAAAGCCTGTAATGTTAAATTACAGGCTTTTTTTTATGCCCTTTTGGACGAGTATGAAAAAATAATAATGGAAGGAGGGGTCTTAAATGCCAAAAGTAGATGTTTACACACCGGCACAGGTTGCTGAGATCTTACAGTTAAGTAAGCAGACAATATACATGCTGATCTCTACCAAGCAGCTAAAAAGCCGGAAAATAGGCAGGTATTACCGCATCAAAAGATCTGATTTGGTTGATTTTTTGGAAAAATAATTATAGGAGGCAAGATGGAATACTATAAAGGAGTCAAAATCCCAAAGCAGCGGGCTGATGGCAGGTTTGTGAAAATTGTAAAAACCTACAACCCTGTCACGGGAGACGAGGGTAAAAAATGGGTTTACGGGAAAACTAAAAAGGAGTTTGCTTATGCCGTTTTGGCGGCTGAGGCTGAGTACCAGAACGCTAAAAACATAGAGGTGAGCCACCAGATTGGTCCCTGGATGGAGCGTCAGCTTGCCCGGAAACTCAGCCAAAAAAGGCCGATAAAGCCAAATACTTATCTATGTTACAACAATGCTGTCAAGAATCATATCGTGCCCTATTATGGTGCAGATCGTCAAATAGAGACGATCCGGAAAATGGATATAGAGGCATTGTATCAGCATGTCATCGACAGCGGTAAAACAAGCATAATCGGCGATATCCGGGCAATGCTAGTGTACGCCTTTGCCGATGCCATTGATAATGAGGTTATTTCTAAAAATCCTGTGACAAATGCCCAAATACCAGCATTTTCGCAAAAAGCAAGGCGTGCCCTTACCCGGGATGAGGAGGAGAGGTTTATCATTGCCGTTACAGGGCAATGGCAAGAGATAGCATATTATCTCGCTTTATACGCCGGGCTCCGCGTTGGAGAGGTGTGCGGACTACAATGGGGATCAATTAATATCGAGGAAAAAGAAATATCTGTGGAGCAGCAGCTAAAGCGCGAAAAATTAAAAAACACCGATAAAAAAAGTAAACTACGCTTAGATGAGGGCGGCAAATCTATAAACGCCCGGCGGAAAGTCCCGATCAATACTAAGTTACTGCAGGCATTGCTAAGGCACCACCATCAGCAAACACTTGACCTTGGCAGGACACCCAGATCTGACGAGTATGTGATTATTAATTATGCAGGCAATCCCCAGGAACCGACAAAGGTAAGCCGGCGGATGGCAGATATATGCTTAAGGGCGGAGATCCCCAAGGTTTGCTATCACGAGTTGCGGCACACTTTCGCCACCAGGATGGCCGAGAGAGGCGCCACAAAGCCTCAAATAGCTGCGATGCTAGGACAGGAAACCACGAATGTTAGTGTCACTGAGGGATACTTACATATAGATACTTTACTGCTTCGGGATTTTATCGAGTAACCGATATCTCTGACGAGTAATTATATATATTTCTTTCCTTTACGCTTCCGTTTTCCTTGACTTTTCCCCAATATTTGTCTATAATATTATTATAGGCATTATAACTTTATGTAGTTGGACTGCATTCATAAACCAGCCTAGCATTAAAACAATGGGAGGTTTATGAGCATGCAGAGATCAAAAACGGAAATTAAGAAGAAAGAATATCGAGAAATATATGACACCCTCGTGTCCCTGGGGATAATCGATGCAATTAACAAGCAATTATTACTGCCATACCAACAAGCCGCTGTCGCGGCAACAAGTAAATTGCAACGTCAGGTGTCTCGATATCATGTTACTCGGTTATGCCGGGATCGCGGGATATCTATAGTCCGGCCCTGTGACATTATTAATATAGTTGTCCAGCGGGAGGGATTGTTGAGGTTACATTACGATGCAGCAAAAAAAGAGTCTGCATATAAACTGTCGATCAACGACAAGGATCTGGCAATATTGTGCGGGCACGGGGTGAAACCATGCAATGTGTCGTATTGGCGCTATCAAAACAACATTTTACCCGCCGGAGAGAACCATGGTGGAGCACGGGTAAAAAAGACAAAAGTCTCAAGTCCCGCAGACATTGAGGCCGCTATCACAGGTTATAAAGAGGCTATAACAGATATAGATGATCGGAGAGCCCAACATTACGCCCGGGTGTTGTTGTTTGGCCCCTTAAACCTCGAATCTGATGAGCTGCTGAAGCCCTTACATGTGAGGGACGTAGCAGAGCACAACCGTGATAGATCACGCATCTCCTATGTACCTCACAATGATAAGTTAGCCACCCGGGGAGTAAACACTCACGCTGACTTTCTAAGGGAGTCTGCAGCAAATATTTAGCATATTTGCAAAATTGTGCTTGCAATATTATGTAAGACGTGGGATAATAAAAATGTAATAAAGCTTGCTTGCGCCACAGGAGGCGGGAAAAGCAAGTTTTATTTTTGCAAATAAAAGACAAATGGAGAAAGCCACCTGTATAAGGTGGCTTTTGTTGTATATTTTTTAAACCCTTGTAAAAATGCCATTAGTCAAAATTTTAGTCAATTTTTTTACAAGGGGCTTTAAGCATGGAGCCGATGGGGGGACTCGAACCCCCGACCTGCTGATTACGAAATAGCTAATAGTGCTTATAGTTAGTGCTAAGTAGCTATATATAGGCATTCCTATTTCCGGCATTTAACTATTTAATACGCTTAAGTGATGCTGACTAACTATTTTTTTAGTCAGGATTATTAGTCACTCACCCTCACATTATGCGCATATTTATTCAAGCACTGTTAATGCAACAGTGTTTTTTTATGTGATTAATTAAAATAATTAGGAGGTAACAACCAATGACAAAACCGGGTATTTACCCGCCCAGCGGCGCAATCAACCCTTATATAAGTGTGCCAAGCAAGACCCAAAAGCCTGACCCAATAGCATTAATCAGCATAAGTGTTAATGATTGCTTGGCTTCATATGCTTTACGTCCGCCGGGCCTTCAACTCCCATGGAGGGAATTAAAAAAGCTTAGTGAAATTGACACCGGCAGTATAACTACATTTATCGCCGGCACTAGCCACGGGAAAACTGCAGTTGCTTTGCACTTATTACTAACCTATTTGAGGCAGGGACAGCGTGTGTTGCTTTTCTCAGGCGAGATGGATAAGTCGGTAATCGTGATGAGGTTGTTATCGATAATGGCAAATTGCAGTTTGGCATCTGCTTGTAGAGAGTACAGTAATCTGCTTGCCTCACAGCCGGTGACAGCCTCGATAATGCATTCCTTGAGAGAGTTGGAGTCCCTGCAAGATAATATATTCATCGCGCCGCCTAACAGCCGGGATGCCGACATAATCAATTATGCCAAGTTAGCCCTGCCGGATATTATCATGATTGATTATATCCAACAACTGCGGCCAATAAAAGCAAACGGCAGAACACGGGATGAGGAGATAGAGTCCGTCATGGACACTCTTAATCAACATGCTATTACCTGCCAAGTACCTATTATCCTTTTCGCACAGATAAACAGAGAGGCCCGCAACACCGAAAAACCAAGTCTAACATCAATCAGGCATTCAGCAACAGTTGAGCAGTACTCAGCCAATGTGTATGGCATTTGGAATGCAAGCATGGCCAGGGTTCAAGGAGGATCTCCATCCATCCCTGCGGATGGTTGGTATTGGACTGACGACAGTAAAACAACAGATCAAGCCTCTGCATACGCAGAGGATTACAACTATGCCTTGTTAGAAATATCGATACTAAAATCCCGCTACCATGGCAATGTGTGTAAATCTATACCATTGCTTTTCTGCGGCATTACAGGAGAGATTATAGATTTTCCAATCACTACCACCACCACAGCAACGATATAAGTAAGGGGGTATAATATGTCAGATAGAGTTACACTCCCGGTGCAATTTTGCCGGGACGGGCAAGTCTTTGATTTTGCACCAGTCAGGAAAAATTGGGATTCGTTGCCCGAAAAAAGGTGGAAGCGTCAAAATGACGCTTGTCAAAGCCGGGAATATGAAATATTGGATGATATGGTTGTATTACCTGCGACAATGGTAGATGTTATACCAACCAATGCAAGCCTGACACGGGATATTGTAGCAGGCTTATCTACTATGTATCTAATGGATTCACCCTCGGATCATGTACTCCGAGGTAAGCTGATATACCGCCTATTAGAGACTATTGGGATGAGTTATAACGGACGGGCGTTTGAAGATGTCGAAAATATCCTTATAACACTCTCAAAGTACCGTATATACAACCAATCCTTATGGCGTTTCAATCCAAAGACTAAAAAGCCCGAGGAATATCGGGCAACCTTTGGATTTGTTAATGACTACCTGCGACTTCCGGGTAGGGGGAAAAACGACTATGAGTATAGTATCCAAATTAACCGCATTTATGCTGACATGCTTAAAAGCCAATTGCCACGAGCAAGTATTTCAAAAGAGTTGCTGGTCAAAATTAACAGTGCCAATAAGCGGGTTATCACTCCTGCTAAAAACATTGCCTATGCAATTGCGGCCCAAGGCAACCACCAATCTATTAAGTATAAAATAGATAAGCTTAATGCTATTGCAGGGTACCAGCTAAATAAACCTAGCCGCATGCAAAAACAAGTTCTGCGTTTATTGGAAATACTGCACCCTATCTTAATAGCAGCCTATGAGATAGATGGCAAAGCTAATATTACTATAGATATTGCTTCTACAAGTTAGTAATATTTTACTATCATTACTGACTCAGTAATAATCAATCAATTAATTAAGCAGCCTGCCACACCTCAAGGTGGCAGGCTGTTACTATAGTATACTATAGTATACTATATATACTACGGCTTTTTTAAAATCTCTATAATGCCCATCTCCGTTGAGGTTTGGGATTCGGCCAGGGGCTTGACTAGACATATAAAGGGGCTTGACTAGACATATAAAGGGGCTTGACTAGACATATAAAGGGGCTTGACTAGACATATCAAAGGACCTTCATTGTCAGTAATAAAAAGACCCAAACAGGAGGTAAAAACATGAGTGATATTATTAATGCAGTTAAGAGGTTGGAGAGAGTTGGTAAAGCAGGATCAAAAACCAACCAAAAACTAATAGATGCCGGCTGTCAGGTAGCAAATTTTATAGTCTCCTGCGTTTTGTCAGGAGCACCAAATATCTCCCATCGATTGCCAAGGGATTATGCAATTGACGGAAATATATTAGTACTCCATAGCACTTTAAATAACTATGGGGTTGATGGATTTGTCAGAGAGTACACGGAGGGCATCAGGTATTATGCTATCCATCCTGCAGATATACATTCGTATGTTACGCTTGCACAAGATGTTGCAAGTGGTTTATTAGATGAGATAGCTAAGATTATGGAACTCCAAACCTCTGAGGTTAAGTCAGCAATATCGATTTTGGACAGAGAGTGTGAGTATGCATTATCCTTTCTTGATGACATAGATGCTGAAGAATAATGGGACGCGCTTCCCATTTCATAGCCCGCATTAGCGGGCTTTTTTTATGAGTAAAAATGCCGGCGGGCAAAAAACGCAGGAGGTATTTATTATGACTAAAACAACTCTTATTTCAATGCAGAGGAGACATGAGTCCCGCATGGTACTCACATTATTCGCCGTTTTAGCGGCAATTGCTATTATTATTGGTTGGCAGCAAATCATTGCACATCCTGCACAAGTGTCAATTATTCTTATTTCGGCTTATATTTTTTATTTTGTGAATAAAAACACTTATGACACCATGTTAGCCCTGGCTGCAACAATTATTTGGGGTGCTGGCGTTATGTATTTTGTTACTGCTGTAGCAATGCCTGGCATTGCAGCTATGCAAGGTGGCACAATCCTTAATGACTTAATAAATGCAATGTATCAGCTTGCCTATATGTTAAGATAGGAGGTATTTAGACTATGGCAGTAATCGTGACAACACATGCAATAGATCAAGCCCGCAACCGCGTGCATAAACTTACTGACTCTAGCACTGAGGATATTGCACATGCACTGACTCAAGTAGCTATCGAGGGTGTCTGCACACGTCATTATCAGGGCTATTTTACTCGAAATACAGAGGTATCCCATAATGACATATATATTATTGTCCGGGATGATCCAAAGACAAAGGATAAAGTAATCGTGACTTGCTTGGGCGATGGCCAGTATCACCGTTGGTTGGCTATAACGAGGAGAAATCAATTAGACCGCAAAGGCCATTTTAGAAGTCGGAGAGGCAATAAACCCGCACGGGCTTTATAATTTAAATTTATAAGGAGGAATGCAAATGCAAAAACATAAAATTATAGCAGTAATAATTATGTTGTGTTTCGCCGTGGCAATGATAATGCCACGTGCAGGTTACGCTGCTGATATTGATAAGTTAGAGGTATCAGTAACAGATACTATAACTATTGGCGATACAGCACAAGCTACCGCTACACTGCATTACACGGACACTACAACTACTGATATAACTACCGAGGTTACTTGGCAGTCACAAAATGAGACTGTAGCTACAGTAGATAGTAACGGCGTAATTACCGGAGTCGCCGAAGGTACGGCAGTAATAGACGCTATTTTTACTGCGCCTGACATGGCAGTATACTCTGATCAGGTAACAATAACAGTAACATCAGCAGTCCAAATCCCATACAGCGTGGCATTTGACCCGGCTGACGGAGTGGTAACACATTATCAGATTATTACCATGCAATTTCCCGTGCCTGTGGAGATAACTAACCCATATTGGGGGCAGAAAGAGTATGGCCGTAGCTTGTATCTTTATCAAGATAGTGATAATACGCAAGTAAATATTAAGTGTGTACCACATAAGTCTATTCAGCACTTATTTCCAGATGTAGCGCAGTTACCGTGGAGTACCTATAACACAAGGCTTAATTATGTTACTGACGACTTTAAAGACTATATCAAACCAGTAGGCGGTACATGGGAATATGCAGGTTTTACAACCACATACGACTTTGCGACTGAGACAGATTTACCGTTGGAGCTATTAGGCGTATATCCAACGCCCGGCACTACTATTAACACTTACTATACGGGCAATATTGGCGCGGAATTAAACTCTATACTTGGTCCGTCTGACAATACCAATATCCCATTAGTGTATTTATTCAATCAGCCAATGGCGCCGGGTGATATCAGTCAATTTTATGTAACTAACGAATCTCCAACAGGTAACTGGAATGGGCATTTTAACGGATATGACTGTCCGTTTCATTCGACTTTATTTAATAGTTATATGGTAACGCCCGACCCTGTTTATAACTTTGCTGCGTTAGGTTACGCATTAAC
>LSQX01227063.1_pt1 | contig 11020 bp, 8 predicted proteins | sample 654561 | NCBI WGS metagenome assembly LSQX01 (sample SAMN04489861, study PRJNA283612) | anaerobic digester metagenome | isolation source: 4 biogas reactors fed with cattle manure at either 37C or 55C with and... | place: Denmark: Kongens Lyngby | collected 2014 | reverse complement strand
CCTTTCTTCTGGAAATCATAAAGTGCATTATAAATTACACTGTTTTCCAAACGTCCAACCTGTCTGCTAAAATCAGGGTCGTTTTCTTGTTCAATAAGCTGAGAGCCGAACAGTTCAAATAGAATTTTGAAATATATTTCTCTTGGTGTGTACTTGATAAATATTTTCTCTATTTCGTGAATTAGATATTCCTTGAAATCAACTTTTGTTTTAGTTCCATCATTATGAATAATTGTCTTATCCTTGTGGGCTTGCGGTCTTACCCAAAGGTTTTCAAACCAACTAACAAGTTCTTTGTATTGGTTGTTATTTCCAGTTTCAGCAATGTTTAATTCAACATTATTTGTTGTCTTTAATCCAATTCCCGCTTCTGTCAGATTAGAACTTCCTGAAATGAAGTATTTCTTTCTATCATCGTTTTCTGAAGGATTAAACAGATAATTTTTAGCATGGCAAAAATTAGGTTCAAGTGTTTTTGCAATTACTTTATTTTGTTTTAGAAAATTAACGGCTTCCTGTGCAACACTGCTTAATTTTAAAGATGCTTCAATGCTTATGTTCTCATTCAATAAGTCCAAAGGTCTGTTGTCCTCAATGTCAACATTTACAATATCGCCTAATACTAAACGGAAATCGTTAATTTTGTCATTAACCTGTCTGGATAAGAAAGCTAATGCACCAATTGTAAAATAGCCTGTTACAATATCCAATTTTCCTGCTTCTGTATATTGTGAAATCCACTCGTGGACTTTTTTATTTTCGTTTTCGTTATCTAAAATCATTTTTTACTGTCTTCTGTTTTAATTAATTCTTTTGGGTCAACATCAAGAATTTTTGCAATTTCGAAAAGCACTTCTAATCTTGGTTGTTGTCTGTTTTGTACATATCCATTTACAACATTATAACTTTTACCAAGTCTTTCAGCCAACCAAGTTTGCTTAATTCCTTTTTTTTCAAGTACTTCTTTTATTCTGTTCATGTCGTAAAATTGTCAGACAGCTAAAATAGATTTTTTATATCAAATTTCATTATAAAAAATGTCTGAATTATCAAAAGTCAGTCGGTGCATTGGTAAAGCGAAGGCTCTATTGGCTGCGAAGCAGTCGCCTGTGCGTAAGGGCAGCCAAAAGTGCCTGAGTGTGCGGTGGGTTACCTTTTCTTCTTTGTCTTTATGCAGCAAATTTTTCTCTGTGGCTCTTGTCTTTCTACGCTTGTACCTAACGAAATATATACACAACAATGTACCCTTCCAGACTGATCTCCATCAAAACGAGGATTGTACTCGACAACAATGACAACTCGACAACCCCCTCACACCCCACAACTCACAACTCACAACTCACAACCTCTACTTTCACTCACACAAAGAACATCCAACCAAATGCTTTAGCAACTTTAGCCCCAATCTGGAACCATCCAAATCTTAACCACGTTGAAAAACATGGAGGATCATTTTGGTTGAGAATTTTCTAATCTTTGCAGTCAGGCTCAACCCAATGGAACAAAAAGATTATATCCTCCGCGAAATTGCCAAAATCGGAACCCTGATCATGGCCCTCAGACGTAAACTCTTTGGTGGAGGCAATGCCACAGCCACCCTGGAGGATGATCACCTGGAGGAGGCCAAAGAGATGCTGCTCCAGGAAGGTAATTTCGACCTTGATCTTTTTTTATCCATGGGCCAACAGGATTCGGAAAGCTATCTCGATAGTATTCTGGGCTTTAGCGTGGAAAATATCGAACTCCTGGCAGAATGGTTTTACCAACTGGGAGTTGCCGATGCATCAGAACAATCGAACAAATTCCTCGAAAAAGCTTTGGAACTCTATGAACTCTGCAACCTGAAAAGCCGAACCTTCTCCATGAACAGAGAGACAATGATCACCACGATCAAAAACACCCTAAAACACTAGCTTTCTCTGAATCTTTTTGTGGAACCTACCAACAGCTGTTGTCAATAAGAGACAGATTCCTATCTTTGATCAAAACTAACTAAACCAGGCACAAACGGCCAGGCGACCGTAACGCTGGGGCTGTTTTCTGGACCCTATGTTTAAGAAACGTCATACCATTGGAATTTATCTCTTCGAGGGGCTGGTCAGCTTAGGCATCGTGTTCCTGTTCATTCTGAGCATTCCCTGGAACTTCGACAAATACAGCGTCCGTGTGGTGTGGGAAAAGGGTACTTCCGAGGAGTTCTGGTTAGGATATGATGACCTGAACAAGGATGGATCGAGCGAACGGATGATCCTCAGGGAAGAGCAGGAGTATCGCAGCACCCTGATGATCCAGTCGGACAGCTCCGTCATTGGTCAGTGGGACTTCCGAGGGCGCAAAGAAGATGGTAGGCCTCCGGTTAGTTACCTGGACACCGACCAGGACGGTGTTCGTGAGTGCCTATATTTCAGGAACTTTGAAGACTCCATCTTTGTGTTTGTGATTCATCCCGATATGAGTCGCCCCAATAATCCACGAAGGCTGTTTATTGACACCATTGCAGCGGGAATAGATTCAGACAATCAACAGTGTTATGTCTTTGGCGTTTTACCCCCCACGGAGGGCAAGGGAGCCCAGCTTCTAGTAGCTATTAACGGAGCCTTTCATCCAAAACCAAGAGCTTTCTATGCTATCGACCTGATAACGGAAGAGGTGAAGAGGTCTCCACCCTGCCATGCTGCCCTTCACAACCCGATCCTGGTAAAGGATCCTAAGTCGGCAGAATATTACCTCACTGCCACCACGGCAGCCTATAACAATAGTGATTCAGCTGCCGTTTATCCCGACCAGATTCTCTGGTTTTACGTGTTGAATCAGGATCTCGAATTTGTGTTCGAACCCATTGCGGTTGGGGCATACTCAAGCTCCTGCCAGGTTAGCCCGATTACCATAGGCGATGAATTGTTCTGGTCGATTGTTTCTATCCATCAGGGGCCTAAGCCGGGACGGTCGATTACAGCGCTCTACAGCACCTCCGGGGAGCTCATCAGAATGAATCTCCTGCAGTTCGAAAAGGCGAACGAGTTTTTGAATTTCCCCCAGTGGGACTCAATTCGTAAGCACTTGAACATCATGATCAATGGGGTGGTTCACCGCTACGATATCGACTTAAATTTGCTCAGTAGCAAAAAAGTGATTCCTGATTTTCAAGCAGGGACAGAGGTTTTCGCAGATATTGACGGGGATGGTCGTCAGGAAACGTTCCTGATTGGAGGATCCCGAGATTTTATCTGGATGTTTGATCAGCACCTTGAGCATCCCTGTAAATTACCGATTAATCTGACTGATCTATATTACTGGGTCAGTCCATACCTGAGTCACGAACATCGGAACCAATTTCATATTTGCACCTCCACAATGGAATACCTATTGGAGCGTCGGATTAATCACTTTCGCTACCTGATTCCGCTGATCTGGCTATTGGCCTGGGGGTTGGCCTTTATTGCGCTTGAGTTGCTGATTCGATACCGGGGAAGGCTAGCTGGTGAGAAAAAGAAGATGGAAGAGGATCTACTTAAGCTTCAATACATTGGAATACAAAGGCAATTTGAGCCACACTTCACTTTTAATGTATTGAATAACATCAGAAGCCTTTACGAAGCTGATGCTCCGGAAGATGCGGAGCTATTACTATCGAAATACACCCGATTACTTCGGACCTCTCTGGTTAATCGTCAGCGGATTTTGATCCCGATCGGGGAAGAGATGGATTTTTTATCTGATTATCTGTTAATTGAGAAGAAGAGAAAGCCCGGCATTTTCGATTATCGGATTGATTGTCCTGATAACCTGGTTCACTGTGTGATGCCTAGAACTCTGGTGTTCACCTTGGCTGAGAATGCCGTCAAGCATGCATTTGCGGGGCTGGACTATCCCGGGATGCTCACGATCCGGGTAGTTCAGGTCGGGGGTGTTTCGGCTCCTTGCAAAGGATGCAGATCGACCATGTCGGACGAATGGGTTGAGATTGAGGTATCGGACAATGGTGTTGGCATGGGGTGTTCAGGATCTTCCGGGGAGCAGTCGAGTAAGACTGGATTAAAGCTGGCAGAGGAGATGATTGAGCTGGTAAGAAAAAAATATCACCTACGAATCGACTTTTCGATCACCTCTGCGGCTAACCAGGGGACGACAGCCAGAATCAGGCTATTTGAATGCACACAAGAAACCAATCCAATTTATGACGATCAAAGGAACGGATGACACACGCAAAGCTGTATGCTATCTCATTGATGATGAGATATTAGCAATCAAGCGACTAACCTCTATTCTCACGTTATTAGAGCCTGACTGGATCATTCGGGGGTTTACCACGGTCAAGGGTGTACGGACAGAGCTTACCCTGACGCCCCCTGACGTGTTATTTCTTGATGTGGAGATGCCTGAGATGAGTGGATTTGAATTATTGGAGATCATTCATTCCAAAGGATTTCGTCCGGCGGTTGTTTTTGTCACCGGTTTTGAGCACTATGCCATCAAGGCCATCCGGGCGAAAGCCATAGACTATTTACTGAAGCCCATTGACATAGTCGAACTCAAAGAATCCCTATGTCGCATTAGGGCTCACCTGGAGAAGCCTGCATTAGCTGACAAGATTGAAATATTAGACAGGTTAACGGAAGCAGAGAAACGTGTTTTGATGATGTTAGCCACTGGCATGACCTCCAAGGAGATTGCCACGCGGCTAGACCTCTCACCCAACACCATCAACACCCAGCGCAACAACATTTTGGGCAAGTATCAGTGCAACTCGCTGGTAGAGTTGATCAACATGGTGGAGCGGATGTAGGGAGAGGAGCTTGCAAGGCACCACCTGGCCGATTTTTTTCGGGGGACAACCGAAAAGCTGAATGAATCATCCCAAATAAAATAGTATCTTCCAAATGCTATGTGGGTTTATTAACAAATCATGAAGCCATGAAAATCAAGCTATTACCAGCTATCCTGCTGCTCCTCACCACCTCCTGCGCAACACTGGACATGACCGGCCTGCAGCAGGGGAGCCGCGAACCGTTCGAAGCCCTCCGCTTAAATCCCTCATTGGAAGCAACTGAACTCAGAATCGATATCATCAGAAACCAGGAGAGCTACCAGGTTAACGATTCGGTCGAAGAAACCATCAATACCCCCTACCACCCCGTGGGATTCGACCTGGGTAACGGGATGTTCTTCGACCTCGAAGGCAACCTATCCTTCCGCCTGGAAGACCTGCTACAGCTCCGCGGAAAACCATGCTATTCCTTGAGCCAAACGTCCCGTAAAAAACAGCGCCGAGCCGACCAAATCTTCACCTTCTGCAATGGAGAACTGACCGTGAAATACCCCCCTGGCCATCGGGAACATGACGTCCTTCGAATGGAATTCCGCGGCAATAGCACTGAGATATTCTACCGTAACCACCTGAATTATGGCGTAGATTTCTATGAAGATAAGATCGTTTACCGCGGAAAAAGAAGGAAATGGGATACGATGCACAAATCTGACGATCAGCACTATTACCGGAAACGACTCTTCTGGCGCGAGGATTATCAGCTCAAAAATGACCGCCTCTACCTCGGCCGAAACCTCATCATCGGACTGGATGATCAAAACCGTAAGATTCGGGTGATGCGCCAAGGACTTTTCTCAACCCGCACCATGCTCACGATCGAGAAAAGCGGCAATCACCTGTATCTCATTGAAAAACGGAACCGTGGCAAACGAATAGAGTTTACCGAATCCGGACTGAAGGTTTATCAGAATCGATATCTGTTGTCAGGATGGCAAGCGGAGAAACGTTGAGTTTTTCCGCTATTCACTCCGCACAAACGCCTTGATGGTAGCATGTGGCTGGTCGGCATCAGCTCCGATCGGGGATATCACATAGGGCCCAACAACCGCCGGGATGATGAATGTCTCGGCATAGTGCACCACGAATGGCTCAAAATACCCATCAGGCGAGGAAACGACGGCCTCCCTACCCTCTACCAGATTCAACACATTGACGGTACCATCAGTGTCATGAGCTACCGGACCAGTAAACCAGTGACGCCGGGTTTCCAGTGGCTCATCAGGATGAAGTCCAGTACGCTCCTCTCGCCATCCTTCTCCTTCAGCAAGAGGCTCAATTCGGTTAATCTGTTCCTTTTGAACAATCGGAGCAACCTTATCCCAATTGATCACCTCCACCGCATGCTCTACATTGATTGGCCTTGGCTTTCCATCTAGCCCCATCCGTCCCCAATCCCACATCTTGAATGTGAAAATATAAGGTGTTGAACTGATTTCCAGCACCATAGAATTACGTCCAGAACAATGAACCGTGCCCGAAGGGATGAGAAAGTGATCATGCTTGCGCGCCGGCCATCGATTAACATAAGCCTCCACCTCAAAGGCTTCATCACCATTGGCCGAACGCCTTAAGTCCGCTATCATCTGCTCCTTCCGGATTCCCTCACGCAAACCTAAAAACACACTCGCACCCTCGCGAGCATCAAGCAGATAATAACTCTCGTCCTGAGTGTATGTCATGCCGAACTTCTCCCGGATATACTCCTTTGAAGGATGAACCTGAAAACTCAGATTGCCGCCACCCATCGTATCAAGCAAATCAAAACGAATGGGGAACTCAGCACCAAACCGTCTAACTATCTCATTTCCAAGAAGATTCATCGACTGAAACAGTACCAGATTGATCGCCGGAGTCTCAAAAGTCATCCCGTCGACTTCAAACATCAGACTATTCTCTTCCGGAACACAATCAAAGCACCAGGCAAAATTCTCCTGATGGCGATCCAAATCACACACCTCCTTCATCCACTGCCCTCCCCATGGCCCTGGATCAAAATAGGGCACCACACGGAAAGGCCGCCGGGAGGTTAGCTCTAATGCGGCCAGCCAATCCTCCCGAGTCATTAGTCGGGGCAATCCTGACTGATTGGTGTCCAGGAAAAAATCGATCCGGCTGATCAGCTCAGTCTTGAGCCGGTCGCATACCCTCCAATCAACAAAATAGCCTCGCTTATATTGATACGAAAAATCCAACGCTGAGTCATCCACGCCTAACCCTTGTACCAAACCCTTTCGCATCCGAAGCTGAATCTCCCAGCGGGCCATATCAGCATAGATCAGCAAATCCGGCTCCGGCCATACCAGCGAAGCACCAGAACCACACAAAACCACCACTCCCGAACGGGTGTCTTCGATCTGCTGCCTCAAACAGGCAACCTTATCACGGCAGATAAAATCCTCCATCCGAAGCGTTGTCATATATCCAAAAACCTGATCATCAGTTACATCCGGATTGGTTAAGGCCAAAATCTCCGACTCCTCCTTGAGCCAGTTCTTTTCCCCCAAGAAATCCTGATAACCCAACCCAGTCAACCCCTTTTTTAAATCATTATGGAGCACTCCGGTGTAACATTCCACTACCACCACCTTGCGGCCATGAGTTAAAGAGCTCATCTCTTGTCTGATTCTGCTCAAGCAGGATTCCCATCCCTTCCAGATGCTGCCCTGATGCAAACTCACCGCTGGGTACTTATCGTAATTTGAAGACATATTTAACCTTTTGTTCCACTTCATTAATGGCTCAAAAGTAACCTCCGTTTGGGAATCACACTCCAGTAGATCACTTTTTTCTGATATCAGGATTCTTTACGCTGATCTCATGGCAATTTATGGGAAAAGTGTAAATTCACTTCTATGAAACAAACCGGGCTAAACATGAAAAGGTATCAAGCAATCGGCAAAAACGTCAAGGTTCAGTTAGCCATTCTATTTCTCTTGGGTATGATAGCTGTAGGGCTAAGTGGGCTGCGCTATTACCAACACGAGAGGGATCAGACACTGGCAAAAAAATATTCCGAGCTCAACGCTATTGCCAAGATGAAAGTTACCCAGCTGGTGCAATGGCAGAACGAGCGGCTATCGGAAACCCGCTTTTTTTCGCGTACGATACATCTCGTTCCAATCATTAAGAGAATTAAGGAAGGGGATCAAAAGAGCATGGAGGAATACCGCCAGATCATGAACCGTTTTATGGAGAACAGTCGATATGAAAACATATTTCTGGTGGATGAGCAGGGAAATCCCTTTTTTAGTGTGATTCCAGAGCTAAACCTGGTCGACTCCATAACAACCACTTTTGTTCGGAAGATGTACAGGAGTAAAGAGATCCAAATTCGAGATTTTTATTATTGCTCTTACCACCAACGAGTTCATTTTGAGATATTTGCCCCAGTCATCAACGCTCAACAGGAAGTGGTAGCCGGATTGGTTTTCTGGGTTGACCCCAGCAATTATCTCTATTCCATGATTCAGGATTGGCCAACCCTCAGTCCCACGGCTGAAACCATTCTAATCCGAGTTGATAATGACACCGTCAAGGTGCTAAACCAGATAAAAGGGTTCGACAATTCAAGACTGCAGCTGAGCATCCCACTTAAAGATTTAGATACCATCGTACAAAAATCAATCAAAAGTGAACCAGGAATGGTTGTTGGAAATAACTATATGGGCAAAAAGGTTCTGGCGGATTTCCAAAAAGTTCCAGGAACTCCATGGTTTTTGGCGGCCAAAGTCGACCTCTCGGAAGTATTCCATGAGCTCAATAAAAAAGCCATTCTGATTGGTTTAGTCACCGTTTTGTTTATCATCCTCATAGCAACCATGGTTGCTTGGATCTATTACATCCGGCAGCGAAATTTATATCGAGAATTACTTCACAATAAATCAACCCTTTATGAATATCAGGAGGAGATGGGTGCCACTCTCTACAGCATCGGCGATGGCGTGATCTCCACCGATCGGGATGGACTGGTTAGAAACATGAATCCGGTTGCTGAACAGTTGACCGGGTGGAAGGAGCAGGAGGCTCGCGGCAGGAGTTTTGAGGAAGTTTTTCACCTGGTCAATGAAAAAACCCGCGAAATCATCCCGAACCCCGTTCTGGCAGTCATCGAAAGAGGAAACCCGGAAGGATTGCCCGAGGATAGCATACTGATTGCGAAAGACGGGCGAGAGACTCCAATCAGTGACAGCGGAGCACCAATACGTGATCCAAAGGGTAACATCCGTGGGGTAGTCATGGTGTTCAGCGACCAAACCGCAGAAAGGTTCCACCGCAAGCTAACTGATATTCGATTGAGGGTGTTTGAGTTTGCCACCTCTCATAGCCTGAAAGACACCCTTCAAAAAATCCTGGATGAGATCTGCGATATGACTGGCAGCCCAGTTGGCTTTTTCCATTTCGTACTGCCCGACCAGGATACCATCCAACTACAAACCTGGTCATCGCGAACCGAAAAAGATATTTGCTCCATCCCGGCCGAGACCAAGCATTACAGGGTGGAAGAAGCCGGGGTATGGGCTGATAGCATCCGCCTCAAGCGCTCTCTAATCCATAACGATTTCCAAAACCTACCTGGGAGAAAAGGACTGCCGGAAGGGCATGTCCGCATAATTCGGGAACTCGTGGTTCCGGTCCTGCAAGGTGACCAAGTGGTTGGAGTACTGGGTATCGGCAATCGCCAAACCGATTATACCGAGAAGGATGTAGAATCCGTCCGCTTCCTGGCCCAAATCACCTGGGAAGTAGCCGAGAGCAAAATCAACGAGGAGAAAGTCCGGGATAGTGAGGCGAAACTGAGTAGCATCTTCCGAGTCTCACCTGGCGGGATTGGAGCCATTAAAAACCGGGTTTTCATGGAAGCTAACCCAAAGCTTTGCGATATGTTGGGTTATACCAAGGGAGAACTTATAGGGAAAAACAGCCGAATCGTCTATGCTTCACAAGAAGAATATGAGAGAGTAGGGAATTCCATATACGGGCAGATAGAAGATAAGGGCAGTGGGATTATTGAAACCGAATGGATGAAAAAAAATGGAGAAATTCTCCCTGTTTATTTGGCCTCAACAATAATTGACCAAAAGGATCCCAATCGGGAATCAATCTTTACCGTACTGGATTTAGGTGAGTTGAACAAAACCAAAGAAGAACTTAAACTTACTGAAGAGATCACTCGCCTGATCCTGAATAATAGTATGGACGCCATCCTACAAACCAAACCAGATGGTTCAATTTTAAACGTCAACCGGGCTGCCTGTAGCATGTTTCAATTGACCGAAGAGGAGATACTACGAGGCGGCAGGGCAATCATCATTGCACCAGATGATCCCAGATTACCTGAACTACTTGAAATAAGAGCCCGAACAGGCCAGGTCAAGGGGGAGCTCACCATGCTTCGCAAGGGCAAGATCCCCTTCGAAGCCGAAATCACCTCCGCGCTCTTTTCCAATAGCCAAGGAGAAGTCTTCTCCAGCATGATAATTCGGGACATTACCTGGCGAAAGCATGACCTGGAAGTGCAGGAGGTGCTTTATGAAATTGCCAAAACATCCTCCAATGTTGACACGATTTATGAGCTTCTGAACTTTTTGGAAATGGAGCTACAACGGGTTCTGCCAGTCAACAACGTTATCCTTGCCCTGAAAGATCCTGACAAACCAATCCTTAAAAAAGTAAGCCAGGGCGAAGAGTTCTCCTGGCCAATAAAAAGTACGATACCCGGCCAGATCTTCCTGCTGGGCGACTCCTTGATCCTGGATCAGGCCGCCTATGACAAGATGACCAATGAAAAACATCTAGACCCCATCCCCTGTCAAATGAAAAGCTGGATAGGCGTACCCATTCGCGATGCCAGAAAAATCATCGGAGTCTTGATGATGGTTAACCGGGAGACAGATCATGCTTTCAACGAGGAAAGTGCGCTGCTGATTAAAATGGTCGCTCATCAATTGGCCACATTTATTCAACGCAACCAAATGATCCAGGATCTTGTCAGATCCAAAGAAAAAGCGGAAGAGAGCGATCGGCTGAAATCAGCCTTCCTGGCCAATATCAGTCATGAAATCCGGACCCCGATGAATGGACTGTTGGGATTCCTCCAACTCCTGGCTGAACCCGGCCTCGGCGATGACCAGAAGGAGAATTATGTTGACATCGTCAATAAAAGCGGACAACGACTCATGGCAACGATTAATG
>LSQX01076618.1_pt2 | contig 11020 bp, 4 predicted proteins | sample 654561 | NCBI WGS metagenome assembly LSQX01 (sample SAMN04489861, study PRJNA283612) | anaerobic digester metagenome | isolation source: 4 biogas reactors fed with cattle manure at either 37C or 55C with and... | place: Denmark: Kongens Lyngby | collected 2014 | reverse complement strand
ACCCAGCTAGAACACTATTAAAACCCCGGTTTTGTTGGCAGTAATATTGATCATTGGCCTTTTGCTTGATGGGGTAGGGATGTTATTCGAGAAGAATAAATAAATTACACCTAATCCGGGTTAGTGTTCTTCGATCGAATTTTTGATATCACCTCGCTTCGTTTCTCTTTTGACAAATTGTCCATTCATTTTTGGTTTATATTGGTCCAAATCACTTAGAAATTTCTTGATTGATAATGCAATTTGATATGCCAACGGAACAGGAACTCCATTACCAATCATTTTGAATTTTTTACTTAATTTATCCTGTGTACTAATAATATAAGAATCTGGAACGCCTTGTATTCTTAACACTTCCCGTACAGACAACCTTCTGTCGTCAACTGGATGAAGATGAACCTCATTGTTTCCATAACAAGCAGTAGGGCTGTATTTTTTTCTATGAAGCCTTTTAAAAGAAGGCCTGTAAGTATCTCCTTCCTCAATTTTCCTTATTTTGGAGTGCTTTCTGAGCTTGAAAAACTCATTGGCATTTGGAATTGTCCTTATATCTGAATTGTATATCAGTAGGTCTCCAATACATAATTCAGAGGGTGGTTCTGGCAGTTTTTTTGCTATCATCTCTAACCCCCGGCCTTCAGGTTCACCCCATCTGTAAAGTGCTTCTGCTTTGGGATAGGTTGGTACAGGCCAGTTGAACCATAAATCATTAAGCGCGTAGAGAGATGTGTCCTTTAAAAGACTTTTCTTAACACCAAACACAAATAGTCTTTCCCTGTTTTGAGGAACACCATAGTGCAAAGCATTGAGTCTTTCAGAGCTTATCAAGTACTCTTCACGGAACAAGTCCAATATAGCAATAAAAGCCTTCTTTGTTTTTTTCAACAGCACCAGTCCAGGTACATTCTCCATTAAGAAAAAGTCTGGTTGTATATCCATAATTCGTTCGTAATAGTGATAGGTCAATGTCCCCCTTAATCCATCAAAACCATTTTTTGAACCCCTTATTGAGAAGTCTTGGCAGGGAGGTCCGCCAATGATTCCGAACCGTCCCTTTAATCGTCCTTCTATATCTTTCGTGGAAGCTTCATCAATATCACTTATTGCGCTTACTTCCCTTTTTTCCCCAGACCAACTGCTCATGCCCTCTTTATAAAATTGAGCAAAATCATTATCTATTTCATTGGAAAAGATAGTTTTAAATCCGGCCATTTCAAAACCCATGTCTAAAAAACCACCACCACTAAAAAATGATACAATGGGTATCTTATCTATTAGGTCGTTATGCTTCATATATTTTTGTTGTTTTAAGAGCTTGATAACTTGTAGGCATAATACCTTGCTTAACATTATAAAATGCCACTTCTTTGCCAACTGCAACTGACAAAAAAGGCAAGAAATCGTTGTTTATATGAGAAACTGTCAGCTCCTTATCTTCTGTATTCAAAGTCGCATTTAGGTTTCCATTGAGGAACTGTCTTACATTTGTGACATTCCCCCTTACATCTACAAATATTGAATCTGTTTCAGACATCGGAAGCTTCCAATAGAAGTTACAGGCTGGACGGTACAGACAAGTTTTACAGTTATCCAGGTCAGGTTTTGCAAGTTTATCAAGCTCACACAACTCAATATGTCTATTTATCTCAGTCAGCATATCCCTTGACTTACTTGCAAGAACTTCGCAATCTTGTGGAGTGAAAGCTACAGGATACTCCTTCTTATCCAGGTCAATGATTGAAAGCTCATCAGGATATTTTCCATACACTTCATTATGCAAATAAGCATATAACTTTAATTGATCTACATAGTCCTCTTTAATCTCTCCTTCTTCGAGAAGTATTCTTCCACTTTTGAAATCTGACAGCTTGATATATCCATTTCGATTAATAATTATGTCTGCAAATCCTCCAATTAATGAATCTTTTGATTCGAGCCATTTTTCAGTCAGCGTATTAGTATTCTTCTTCTTCTTTTGCTTTTCTTCCATTATGTTTCGACTTTTAAGGAGGGAATTTACTTGTAATTTTTTGATAGTGTAACCAGGGACATTTTCACTCAATGGAGTAAAAAAACCGAATCCCATAGCTTCAAGAGCCTTTTCTTGCTTTGCCAGCAATCGGTTCCATATCCCATCAAACTCCGTACTTGCCCTTATTTCACCTGTTAATATAAGCCGGATACATTCATGTATGATGTTTCCTAAATGGCTTGCAGGAGGATAGGGTAATAAAGGGGAACAATACGAATTGGCGAGAACCACCCTATATGGACAGCGATTAATTGCAGTGTACCTGCTTGGAGAAACCCTCTTAAGAGGTTTTAGTGTGGTAACTAATTCCTTTATCATTAAGTTAACAATTTTTGATAACACCATCCAGGTCTCCTATGAAGGTTAAATGTATCCACGAACCGAATTACTCCATTATTTTCCTGTGCCACCTGGTAAATCTCAAATACTCGTTCGGCTAACCATGTGTTATCAGGAACGTCTGGTATTCCATTTTCATTAATTTTGCAATTCCAAAATGGGTGAATGATGATTACATAGTATGTTCTGGTTTTCGAGACCAGAACCGCAGGTAATTCAAATCCCTCCAATACATCAAATTCAAAACTTTCTGCAAAACTATCTCTGAGCCTTTTGGCATCTTCAGACCATCCTAACAATTCAAGAAATCTGTTGAATTGACCATCAGCTCCTGCAAGATAACTCCTGTCTGCCATCACCCGCATTAAGGCAATACCCAACCGCCAGTCAAGCAAACCGTGATAATTCATATTCCTAAAAACCTTCAAGCAGTCATAACAAGCATCTTTGCAGGTTTGCCGATGTGATTCCGAATGAATGTGACCTAAATAGGAACTCCCTCCCTGTGGTGTTATCGTCTCCTGGATGATCTCACCAATATTATTGAATAAATGTCTGACAAACCCGGACCCATTAGGAAGCTCGTCAGTCAGGATTATTTCTGCCGTATTTCTACCATTTTCCAAAGATATTTTTCTTATGTCTGCAATCTCTATTTCTACCGGATCTACATCAAGTTTGTCAGCGATTACCCTTTGTAACAATGATGCTGCGGAGTAAAATGCTGATCTTATTCCGGCATAATTAAAATATGAGACCTGGTCAAACATATCCAGAGTAAGGGCAGGTGAAATATAGGTTGGATGAATTCTAAAAATTTCTGTATTCTTATGAGAAGCAAGTGCGATTTTTTCATAGGCATCTACATTGTCATGAATATTAAACCGATGTCCAGACTCATTATTATTCTCTACTCCTCGTAATATCCATTGATTACTGAAGTCAAACCATTGGCTCTGGTTAAATGGGAAAAGGTTTCTAGTTCTTACCAGTTTTCCTTCAAATAGCATATCCCCATTTGTATTTACACGCCATGTAATATCCCTATCGGCAAGTTTAGCGAGGAAGTTACTACCGTAAGTTTCTTGTACTAGGGATTCTTGATCATTACTTTCAGCAAGTATAGGAGGCCTTGATAAAGTTATTATTTCGGAATTCTCTTTTGAATCACTACCACATGATAAGTTTGTGCGGTAGGCAATCGGTGACTTAATGGGGAAAATATTTAGCTTTTCTGTCTCCCCGCAATATTCACAAATATTTTGCTCTGGTTTCTTCCGTTGTGTTGCTATGAAATTGCATGTTTTACATTTGACCATCCATCTTTCGTTATAAAAAGGGGGGCCATGAGCAATAACTGGATCACTCCAACGGCCATATCTCGTTAAATAATCATCAGTGAAGCCTATTGAAGTATGGATAGCCTTGTCCTTTGTTTTTTGGGCACCAGGAGAAAACTCGTATATGGCAAGGTCTGTATTCCTATCAATTGATTTGAGACTATAGTCTCGTCCATCGTAGGTTATTTCATGGTAAAGGTTTCGGACTGAAGTTGGCATACCAAACATAGGTAATACTCCTCCCTCTGCAAGTTTCTCAGATATGTCAATTGTTGAAATTTCATCATTCTCAATTACCTGGTTAACTTTTGCCATTAAGCCTTCATCATCGGTGTTTGTTATCCAGTCAACAAGTTCTTGCTTCTTGCCTGGGTTGATAATCGGCTTCAATGCCTCAATTATTCTTTCTATTTCCGCCCGATTACGGACAATCCATTCCTGAACTCTTTCCTTGTAGTCTGGCCAACAGTTGGTTTTCCCAAATTCTCCATGAACGCTTGTCTGCCTCTCGTTTCTGTTGAGGGTCAACAAATCTTTACGAATATCTGCCCTGAGTGGTATAAAAGCTTGTCTTAAGATCTCCTTTGAGAGGAGTCGCTTTACTATCCTGTCTTGACCCATTGTTAAAAATGGTGTTGGTGGTGGATCACCTGTAATTTTATCAATGTGATTAAAATAGAATTCATCATGGCTGCGACCCCTGCAAAAGGTTAGGATTACAGAAAATGCCTGGCCTCTACGACCAGCACGACCTACACGTTGCTGGTAATTAAACCGTTGTGGTGGCATATTTGCAAGCATTACAGCTTGTAATGAACCAATATCTACACCAACTTCAAGAGTTGTAGTTACACTTAACAGGTCAATGCTCGTTGCTAGCGGTTGCCCATCATCGTGGAGTATGATATCTCTAAAATGCCTTTGTCGTTCAAACTGATCGTCTGTTTGCCCGGTCAGCTCCTCACAATGTAGCCTAATAGAATTACGCTTTTCAACAGCAGAATGATAAGAAAGATAATTATTCTTCCAGAAGTTATTGCAATTACTAGTTGGGTTGTTTGGCAATGGAGGCCCTTCTGGAAACTGGGTACAGACATCGGCAGATTTATGCAGGTGAGGGCGTTCTCCTCTTGGACTTACCCATACTGGATCATCCCCGGATGCAACCTTGATATATAACTCGGGCAAGTTGATTCCCTGATTATTTAAAATATCAAGTTCTGTTAATGTGTTCAATACGGATTCCCCTAATTCCCTTTCATCGATGCCCTTAAGTTCTGCGACTCTTCTGATATATTTTCTTAAGAGGGCAGGAAAAGCATTATAGTCAGAAACATCAAGAGTGCGTGGTTTTTTAAAATCATTAGGTGTATACATATACTTATGACCAAGAATCCGGATTGACGAATTTATTACCTCTATAAACCGATCAAGAGCTAATCCTGCTCTGCTTGCGTTATGTTTTAAGGTGGTAGCAGAAGTGTTTATTGTCAAATAGCCCAATCCTGATGCTTCAAGAGAATAAAACAAGTTCCCAAAAAATAATTTTGCAAGTTGAACTAAAGTACCTTCTTTAATATTTTCCTGATATTGTCTATTATCATTTTTCCATTCATTACGCTCAAAGTCAAACATTTCATACCAAGGAGTGCTCGTATTTGGTATGTTTTGTAAATGAATTGAAGGGCCTCCTGGATTAACACCCAATTGAATAAAGTTTTTGATTAATGGTGCACATTCATCCGTATTCATTAAATGCACAAGGTCATTCACCCGGATTGTACGGCTTTTTATTTCCTCAATCTTATGAATTGCCTTCTCCCTTCGCTGTCTTTTTCTTGGATTGCTTTCATCAGCCCTAATTGTGTTTATTTCCTCATATGTTTCCTCGATTTCGTATAACTGTGATAGATCAAATGCCTTAAACTGGGTGGTATCTTCTCCATTTTCCAGTGCTTCCACAATCTTTGCTTTTGTCAACAGGTTATTTTGCAGCTCACGGATCAGTATTTCACGAAGTAAGTCTGTAAAGTGGTTTCTTTCTATTCCATTTGCAATTTGTGCTGCATCTTCTCGACTGTCAGAAAAAACTACGAGTTTTCTTTGCTTAGCATTGTCAGGTAACTGATAAACCAACTCTTTTGCAAATAACTGTGTGGTTTTTGCGAAACCAGTCCTAAATCCACGAATGGATGATCCTTTAGCCATATACTGTTCATTAATTCCACAACCCGGACACGTACAGGGAAGTGCTTTATGAGTGTCAATCATATTGCCGAAATTATCTCTGTTCGATTGTAACCTGTTATCAGCAACATCGGAGTTATCTGAATCTCTGAGCACCCTGAAAAAGTATCCTCTTACCCAGTTTTCAGGTTTTTCTTGAACTTCAATGCTGTAAGGAACCACATCGCCTGAGAATTTATTAAGGTATGCTTCAACCCATTGCGCTGTATATTTTGTAGAAATTGTACCTTCTACAGTTAATTGCCTCCACCAGGAATCATGAGGGTGATCCCATTCACCGTGTGTCCGTTCATGGGGAATAAACACCTGATCCCCTTGAGGCCAAAAAACACCATATTCCTGATAGGTCCTTTTCTCAACAAGCTTTGCCGGTGTTTTTTCAGGAATGCCCTCGAGATTAGGGCTTACTGGAAGTAATTCGCAGAAAGCATTCATATCACCTGAAGCTCCCCTTTTACCTCCAAAAAATGTTGTGCCACAATTATCACAATACAAAAGTTCTAATACACGATGTCCGTCTTCGGATTTGATTCTTGGTGAAGGGTAGAGTTTACCAGATGTTCTTGAATTTTCAGGATTTTCTGGCGATGTAGAAGCCCACATACCTTCAATGTTCCTGAAAAAGTAATGAAACCGGAATCTTTGCAAGCTTATACCAGCTTGTTGAAAAAGATTCTTATACTGGGGTTCATCAAATAGAGATCGGGCTATTAACAGCCCCCTTGCTGACTGGTATAATTCTTCTTCATTCACCTTCCCAAATAGGGCCTCAAAGAAATAAGGAAGATAAGAAGGATTGCCATCCCCATGCTTCCTGAATGTGCAAACTGGCCGAGGTACTTTTTCCCCATTTTGTATTACACTGCAAGCATCAAAAAACCTGCTTCGGAGCTTAACTTCAGGATGAAGTAGTAAATTCAAGAAATCCTTAACTGATGTAACTATGCTTTCAATACCGAAAGTTTGAGCTAATGCATTACCTGCGGACACACATGCTTTCGAAAAAACTGGATCGTTAACTTTTTTCCCTGTTGATATATAGGCGTTGCAAATTTCAATGAACGGTTCTACAGGCAACAAACCATCGTCTTCTGACAGCGATTCTACCTGGCTCAATTCACCTGTAACAATCTCGAACTTATCTTTAACATCTTCTTTTCTGAATCCGAAGAAGTCACCCACATACTCCAAGCTCTTTTCATCATTTGGTTCCAAAGAAGCACTTGAGGCTAATATTCTCAACTGAGGATGCTCTGGATTCAATCCTAAGCGCTTCATAACCAATTTAAGCAAGTATGCTATTTCTGTCCCTTGGGTTCCCCTGTACAAATGTAGTTCATCAATAATAAGATGGAATACTCTGTTTGTTTTTTCCTGAGTACGTTGATCTTCTGGCAGGTCTTCACAAGCAAGCCACTTGCGTGTTTTTTCGAAGATCGGGCCGTCAATATCCCGCATTAGCATGATACTTAACATGGAAAAGTTAGTAATCATTATATCAGGTGGCGTTGCTTGAATATCAAACCGACATCTCATTTCAGAACCATCGAGCCTTTGAAAGAAAGACTTTAGTTCTGATTCATCCACTTCATTTCCCTTTTGCCTTTCTTTCTGAATATATTCCTCGACTTTTCGTTGGGTCCTTTCTATTGCCTGTAATTCTCGGATAAGTGTGTTTACCTTCTTGGTATTAATTTCCGGAATACCATCCTCATTCAACTTCTCCAATTTTCCCGCTACTGGTGTCGATCCATTATACCTTCCAAATGAAATCGCATTGCCTCTAATATTTTCATTAAGCCATATTCTTACTGGGCTTGAATCCAAAGCAATTCTCAAGCGGGTCATTTGGTCTTCCACAAGAGCGTTCATCGGGTATAAAATCATAGCCCGCATTGCCTGGGGACGTGTTTCGTTCGCCCTTTGCTGAACATCATTACTGAAAACAAAGCCGTTCTCTGTATCCACAATACCCCTTGCACTTAAAGAACCTCTCCACCAGTTATCGGTATGTTGCCCTTTCTGGGTTGGTGCACTCCATGAGGTAAGTTCTTTTGATAATTTTGCAAAAAGGGGTAAAAGAAATGATTCAGTTTTCCCAGAGCCAGTCCCTGAGGTAATGATACAGTTCTTTCCTGATAATGCTTTCCTTAGCATTTTGACTTGATGCGTATATAGTTTATAGCCGGGTATAAGCCCTTGACTGACCAAGCCTTTGAAGGTAATCTGTTGCTCCTCATTTAGGCCCGGTAAATCTTCAGGCGTAAGGTCATTGATAGTTTTTCCGCTTGATTTATATTCAGGTAAAGGCTCAATCCAGGGTTGCCTGTATAGTACTTTGTCTTCATTTAGCCGCGTTTCCCGTTCACTTTCCAGACTGTCAAACTTCGTCTTAAAAGCAGTTTTGACGTACCTGATAAAATTCTCTTTGATCGTTTCAAATGATCCAATAGGGTCTTTCATAGATTTATTGTAAGTTCTTGTTTTGTTTGTCCAACTTTCATAAAATAATTTGAAGCAAAGATTGGTGGAATATTATCATAGATATTGAACCATGTTTTAATACCTTTAATTTCTATGAACAGACTTTTAGGTGCTTTACCACTAAATAATGTCATAGCTTCAGAAATCAATCGTGGCAATGGCAATGAAGCTGGAATAGCTACAATGTTTTTATCCCTATCATTGAAAATTACTTCTTTCTTTGAGTGATTAAGTATCATAAACCTTCCCCAGTTTTTATTAATTGGATATGGTTGACCATTCATCCAAAACCTGTGCTTAAAGGTGTATTCTGTCAACCGATACTCAACTAAAGAAAAGGATTTATCAATTTCTTGTGGGTCAATGGGAATAAACTGCAATTTGTCAACATTAAAAACTCTCGCAGGCCAGCCAGAATCATCAAACCTTTCATCAGGTATCAATTGACTTTTATATTCATCAATGTTACCAGAAAATTCTGCAAGCCTGAATTGGGGCAGTTTGTCAGGGTCAAATGAAATAGAACAGGCTTTGGCGACTTTTTTCAATTTTTTCTCAATATTATATCCGTCATACTCATCAAAACCTGTAATAGTTACAGTTGATGGTAAGATGAAGGGGGATAAAGATTCGTCCTGTGGTTCAAGATTAAAATACAATCCTTCTTTTTCAGCATGTGCTTTAATTTTCTGTACTAACTCTAGTGTCCTTCCTCCTATCAACAACACCTTCCTTCCACTCTGTGTCGGAATAAGAAGAAATTGCGGAGGATTAACTACGATCTTTTTTGTTGAATATTCATAATCCAAAACCCCAATGTAATCCAAGTAGTTTAAAGACCATCGTTTTAACCTAGGTAGGTCAATTGGATGTGATTCAATTTCTTCAGGTTTAAATATTTTTTGATAGACCGATTCAAAAGCTTCAAAATAATCTCTTGCTGAGCTTTCCCTTTTTACAGTAAGAAAACAAACAAGTAAATCATTATACTCTTTCAAGACATTTTCTGCAGACGTCATGTATTTGCCTTTAGTTGTTTGTGGTCGAAAGTAACGGGTATACAATGCTTGTCGTAGCCAAAACTTTCTTTCATACTCAGCCAATAAATTTCTTCCTATGACATATGTATTATTTTCTTCACTGTCAACAACCTGTCCGAATTGATTACGGACTGGTAATGTTTTTTCATCTAATATTTCCAGTTTCCCCTGCGAATCCAGTATATAGTTCTTTAACTGTTCTCCTTTTACATAAGCGCCTTCAACTTTTACATTGAATCCCTTATTGATTTTAATGTCTGAAGGAAGTGTCCAAACAGGTTGGTCAATATTCATTCTCTCCAAAGGAATCTTTTCATAACTGTCTTCATAAGCCAAATAAACAGTCTCAGTTCCACACCCGTTTTCCAGTTCAATATCAGGTAGCAAATCTTTAAGCCACGTCCGTACTCCAGTTTTCAACCCCCCACATATTAATATTCTTTTATCGGTTTTGAATTGTAACACAGGAATATCAGGGTGGCCGATTGGGGGGTTACAAATATAATAGAGTACGTGCCCTTTAGGTATTCCAGCTGCTGGTATCTTTTTGAAGTCACCTTTTTTAAAAAAGTCTCCCCATTCCTCTATAGATGCCGATAGTTCCTCCTTAGCCAATAACAACATTCTTGATGTAACCATATACGTTACCTCAACCCATCCACTTAAATGGAAATTTTTGCCTTCGATCAGTAACCTTACATCTTTTTCAGTAAACTTTGATTTCCATTTATTCAAATTGTCTGAAAGCTCCATTCCTTCGTTAAATGATAGAAATAAAGGCTTTGACCAACCTTTGCCAAATTGCTGACATTTATATTCTTGATCATTATGTACGAAGGTCAAATCTTCGGGGAAGTCCAGTTTAGTGTACAACCTGAAATAGACTTTATACCCTCTGGCCTCGTCTCCTTCCATACATAATCGCAGTTGTGCTATTGTATTTCCTTTTTTTATAGTATCTGTTTCTGAGTCATATTGATCCGTTATACCAGTCCATTCTTGATAGTTCTTTTTAACGATATTGATAACAGAATAACCCAGTTCATTCTCAGAATCCCCTATAGCATTGAGAACCTTCTTGGTCAACCGTAAATGTCTTTCGCCATTGGCCAATAGGAGCTTCCGGAATGTAGTATCATCTATTTCTTCTCCAGGAACTAAACCACAAGTTTCATAAAACTGTGGGAGTTGTCTGATCGAATGAATCGAAAAGATGCTCTGAGAAAGAGGTTTACCTACATACACCCATCTTTCATTACGGAATGGATGGACCTCAAAGTATCCTAATTCTGTATTTTTTTTCTCAAAACTCCAATCAAATAGATCATCCCAAAGAGGGTTCCAGTTATTATATTCATTTTGGGCAGGCATTGATGGTAAGTCAAACTTATTCAAGAAACTCCGTAATCTGGGATAGTAGGCATCTGCTCGTAAATCAGTCTGAACACTTTCTGTTAGTGGTAGAACAAACAAGGCTAAATAACCAATATATAAAGGATACTCAACTTGTACATCATCTATACTAATTGGGTTCTCTT
>LSQX01060475.1_pt1 | contig 11020 bp, 9 predicted proteins | sample 654561 | NCBI WGS metagenome assembly LSQX01 (sample SAMN04489861, study PRJNA283612) | anaerobic digester metagenome | isolation source: 4 biogas reactors fed with cattle manure at either 37C or 55C with and... | place: Denmark: Kongens Lyngby | collected 2014 | reverse complement strand
CGGGAGCACGAGCGCGTGATTATGAGGACGCATTACTTTGGTTGGAAGAGGCAGGACTTATATATCGTGTTTTCAATATATCAAAACCTGGTCTTCCATTGAGTGCCTATCAAGATTTATCTGCATTTAAATTATATGCTTCTGATTGTGGCTTATTAAGGCGATTAGCTAAATTAGCTCCAGAAACAATACTTTCAAGCAGTGCTGGATATACTGAATTTAAAGGAGCATTAACTGAGAATGCAGTCCTTCAGTCTTTGGTAGCTCAAAACGATGTAATGCCCTACTATTGGAGTTCAGGAAACAAGTCTGAAATTGACTTTGTTTTACAGATAAAATCAGATATCATTCCAATTGAAGTGAAATCAGAAACACGAATAAGTGGTAAAAGCCTCTCTGTGTATTCAAATAAATATACCCCTTCATACAGAATTCGCTTATCAATGAACAATCTTAAAGAAAATGATGGTCTTGTTAGCTGCCCTATTCCACTTACTGATTGGCTCAGTAAGATAATATCAAATAGTTAGCATTAACAAAACACCCCTAGATAAGTACAAAATGAACTTGAACCTTGATACTAAAACACCTATAAATCAACTCCCCGCAGGCTCTGTAAGGTATGAATTTGTTGGAGGTACCATGATGATGATTTCTACAGCCGGACAAAGAGTTTCTCCTTCTGGATATGGCAGAGGTCCTATAAGAAAAAAGCATAAAAGAAACACGAATATTTTAAATGCAATGGAGAAGTGAGTAAAATAAAATGTATAAATATTTTCATACCTTTGATAATTATTCAATAAAAGAACAACTATCATGAATCTTTTGGCGGTCTTGCGAGAAGAAAAAGAAAGTAGGCGCAAAGGGGGTTTATATCATCAAACCCAGATAAAACTTGCTTATAATACTAACCGAATCGAGGGTAGCAAACTCTCGGAAGAGCAAACAAGATATATCTACGAGACTAACACCATATTTATGGAAGAAGGTGAAACCACTGCAAATGTAGATGAACTCATTGAAACTGTAAATCATTTCACCTGCTTCGATTATATGTTAGATATAGCAGATGAGCCACTTTCTGAAGAGCACATCAAAGAGTTTCATAGACTATTGAAAACCAACACATCAGACTCGAGAAAACAATGGTTTCGTATTGGAGATTATAAGCTAAAGCCCAATATTGTAGGTGGAATTGAAACTACGCCGCCCTCTAAAGTGCAATACGAAATAGAAGAACTCCTAAAAGATTATAGAGACAAACAAGCTATAACCGTAGAAGATATTATAGATTTCCATTTTAAATTTGAGCAAATACACCCATTTCAAGACGGAAACGGTCGTGTAGGCAGGCTAATAATATTTAAAGAGTGTCTCGCACACGAAATTACGCCATTAATTATTGAAGATGATCATAAATACTTTTATTACAGGGGTCTTTCTGAATATCCTAAAGTTAAAGGCTATCTTATAGACACTTGTCTTTCGGCTCAAGATGCTTACAATGAAATTATTAAGTATTTTAGAATTCGCTAAAAAACAGCCTCACAATTATAATTCAAGTCAACTTTACAATTTATGCCCATAATCAATATCACAAACTGCCCCATTTGCAACAGTTCAAAGACATCAAAAGCATTTGATGCTGTCGATCATTTCTCTACAAAAGAAGCATTCCCTATATATGATTGTAGTAGTTGCGGCTTTCGATTCACAAACAAATTTCCTTCTGACGATTCAATTGGTAGGTATTATGATTCGCCGGACTATATATCTCATTCCGACTCTAAAACAGGACTTATTAACCGCTTATATCACTTTTTCAGAAAGCAGATGTTGGGGAAGAAAGTTAACCTGGTTGCAAAACAGGTGGGTCCTAGGCTGAAAGACAACATCCGCATACTCGATATTGGCTCCGGTACGGGATATTTCCTTAACGCCGCAAAAGAAAAAGGTTACACGGTTACAGGGATAGAAAAAGACAGTAACGCCAGAGAGCAAGCAATCATCAATTTTAGATTAGATATTAAAGATGAGCAAAGCTTATGGAGTATTGAAAATGAGTCATTTGATGTTATCACCCTCTGGCATGTACTTGAGCATATGGAAAACCTAAATGAGGTTGTTGCCAAGATAAAAAGTATTTTAAAACCCGATGGAGTAATGATTCTGGCACTCCCAAACCATAACTCACATGATGCTAAAAAGTATAAGGGATACTGGGCGGCATACGACGTGCCCAGACATCTTTGGCATTTCACCCCCGATAGTGTAGAAAAACTACTAAGCAAGCATCAGTTTAAAATTATTAAACAAAAGACCATGCCTTTGGATGCCTTTTATATCTCTATGCTGAGTGAGAAGTATAGAGGAAGTGGTTCACTCATGCAATACCTTAGGGCTTGTTCTGTTGGTACAATTGGTTATTTGCGTTCTCTTTCCGATATTAATCAATCGAGTTCTGTAACATATATTGCAAAGAAATAATTAAATATTTGTACTTTCTTACATAAAACAGTATTTTTGAGTACTCACTACTAATCAATCTCTTCATATGGGCAAAAGAAAAAAACCTATTCAGTTTAACGATAAGCGACTATACTATACTATTCAAGAAGTGGCAGATCATTTTGCAGTGAATGTTTCATTGCTACGTTTTTGGGAGAAGGAGTTTGAAAATATTAAGCCTAAGAAGACTACCGGTGGCACACGCCAATTTACTCGTGAAGATGTTCAGCAGGTGGAGATTGTGTATCATTTAGTTAAGGAGAAGGGCATGACGCTAGATGGCGCTCGCCAGACTCTAAAAACAAAGAAGGATGATGAAACAAAGAGGGTTGAAGCTCTCACAAAGCTTACAGAGATAAAAAAAGAACTATTGCTACTCGAGGAGCAGTTCGATATACTGCATGAACAGCACAAATATTCATCAACTGAAACCGAAGAGTAATGAGAAAACTAATCACTCTATTAATAGCTCTATCTTCACTGTTATCTTGCGTACAGGGAGCCAATCGTAATAATACTGCAGGAGAAGCACCAGCAATCAAAGAATCTCAAAATAGCACCCTAAAGGGCATCAAAAATAGCATCAAAATGGGAGCCGAAGTCACAGATGCTTATTTCCCTTTAATAGAAGGTGAGCGTGTTGCTGTTATGACCAATCAAACAGGCATTGTGGGCGATGAGCACCTTGTAGATATGCTCGTTAGAGAAAACATTAATGTAGTGGGAATCTTTTCTCCCGAGCATGGATTTCGTGGCACAGCCGATGCAGGTGAGCATGTAGCTAGCTCTGTTGATGAAAAAACCGGCATCCCTATATGGTCGTTGTATGGTAGCGGAAGCGGTAAGCCTACTGCCGACAAAATGAAGGAGTTTGATGTTCTCCTATTCGATTTACAAGATGTGGGACTTAGGTTCTATACATACTACGCAAGTATGGCACGACTTATGGATGCTTGTGCCGAACATGGCAAGAAGATGATTGTTTTAGACCGCCCCAACCCAAATGGAATGTATGTAGACGGCCCATTACTCGACATGAAGCACAAGTCGGGCGTGGGCTGGCTCCCTATCCCGCTTGTGCACGGCATGACACTTGGCGAACTTGCTCTTATGATTAATGGCGAAAAATGGCTTCCTGAGGGTAGAGTATGCGACCTAACAGTTGTTTCGTGCGAAAACTATACTCATCAAACCCTTTATGAGCTCCCAATTGCCCCCTCTCCCAACCTGCCCAATATTCATTCAATATACCTTTATCCATCAACTTGCCTTTTTGAAGGAACAGTTATGAGCCTGGGTAGAGGTACATCTTTTCCGTTTGAAGTTTATGGTCACCCCGATTATAAAAACTCCACTTTCTCTTTCACTCCTCGCAGTGTTTCTGGAGCAAAGAATCCTCCACTTCTAAATAAAGAGTGCTTTGGTGTGGATCTTCGCGAAATTCCTAACAATGAAGTGATAGAAAAAGGTTTTGACCTCTCTTATGTTATAGATGCTTACAATAACCTTAACATCGGTAATAAGTTTTTCACCTCTTTCTTCGAAAAGCTTGTAGGTGTTGATTATATCCGCCAAGATATTATTGCAGGAAAATCGGCCGATGAGATTAAGGATAAATGGGCCGATGATGTTGTAAAATTCAGATCGCAACGCAAGCCATATTTGCTATATAATGAATAGCCTTTAATTACACTTTGCTCGTACTTTGTTCTTACCTTGCTCGTATGTTGTCCTTATGATCCTTGCTAATTTAAAAGGATGTAAACAACGAGATAGAAGCAAGGTTAGACCTTTGCTTAGCTAATATATTTACTTTTACCTGTCACCATTACAGTAAAATTATGTAAATATATCCCTTTTTTATAAAACTGTCACATTTTCAATTATCTTTGCTATTACTCGTTATTGCGATCAATATTTAATTGAATGTTAATTCATTATATGCCCAAATATCTAAAAAATCTTTTTATATGAAAACATCTATTGTTCTGAGTTTAGTTTTTGTTAATGTATTGTTATGTTTTTCATCTGTAGATACACCCCAAAATGATGCTTCTGCCTATATAGGACAATGGTCTTTCGATTTTGGGAATGGCTCTGTGGGATGGCTTCAGGTAAGGCAAGAAGAGGGCTATTTAGATGCTGACCTTATGTGGGGTGGCGGAAGTGTAATGTATGGACTGCCATATGTTTATGTTGCAGGAGATAAGCTTATTGTGGGTAGAGATCCACGGAGTGTGGATGTGAGAAGTTATCCTACATGGATTGAGCTGATGAGAGAAGGGGAAAATATTTCAGGTTATTATTTAAGTCCAAATAGAAATGGAATCGGACTTGATTCTGTCTTTATCAAAGGTAGAAAGTTGCCCGAAATGAACGCTGCTCCTGATATTTCTAAAGCGAAATTTGGTCAACCTATCCATCTTCTAAAAAAGAATGACCACTCAGGATGGAGATTGGTAGAGGGTCATCTTAAAAATGGTTGGACCGTAAAAGATGGTGTTCTATCAAATGACCCGGTTCAGAAAGAAGGAGAGCCGCATATTAGTTATGGCAATCTTAGAACTGAACAGGAGTTCGAGGATTTTAATATCAAGCTTGAAATTAATACTTCACCTAAAAGCAATAGTGGTGTTTATCTTCGTGGAATGTATGAAGTGCAGGTGGCCGATTCGTATGATCGCCCTTTAAATTGGGAAGGAAGCATGGGTGCCATTTATTCAAGAATTACCCCTACGGTAAATGCTGAGAAACCAACCGGTGAATGGCAGGAGCTTGATATTACGCTTTATAAACGTCATGTGACAGTTAAATTGAATGGGGTAACTATTATTGACAATCAACCTGTGCATGGACCTACCGGAGGTGCAATACAGTCTGACATTAATGCACCGGGGCCAATCTACCTTCAAGGCGATCATACAGCTATATCTTACAGAAACATAGTATTAACACCAATTGAAAATTAAACAAAATTTTAAATTTCTTTCCTATGAAATCAAACAACTCAAGCAAAATAAGCAGAAGGGATTTTATTGAAATCTCTGCATTGACTATTGGCGGTTTAACCATTGTACCTGCTCATGCAGTTTCGGGATTGGGTCATAAAGCTCCAAGTGATAAACTAAATGTTGCAGGAATTGGAATTGGAGGAATGGGCCGTGGGGACTTGGAAGATGTTGCAAAAACAGAGAATATTGTTGCACTTTGCGACGTTGACTGGAACAGTTCTGTTACTTCTGTTTTTGATCTGTATCCAAAAGCACAGAGATACAAAGACTATCGTTTAATGTTGGATAAGCAAAAAGATATTGATGCAGTTATAGTTGCAACACCCGATCATACTCATGCAATTATTAGCATGGAGGCAATTAGACGGGGAAAACATGTTTATACTGAAAAGCCTTTAACGCATACTGTTTATGAGGCGAGAATGCTAACAGAAGCTGCTCGTAAGTACAAAGTGGCCACACAAATGGGAAATCAGGGTCAAGCGGGTGATGGTCCACGTAGATTGAAAGAGATAATTGATGATGGGGCAATTGGAGCAATTCATGAGGTGCATGTTTGGACAGATAGACCTAACAGAGGTTTGGCAGATACTTATTGGCCACAAGGAGTAAAACGTCCGGAAGAGATGCCTCCGGTGCCAGAAAGCCTCGATTGGGATTTGTTTACCGGACCCGCTCCATTACGTCCATATCATCCTTCTTATCATCCTTTTAATTGGCGTGGATGGTTAGATTACGGCACTGGTGCACTTGGAGATATTGGCTGTCATTCATTTGATTCGGTTTTTAGGATTCTCAAACTCAAATATCCTACCAGTATTCAAGGAACATCTACTTTGGTAAATGGAGAGTCCTTCCCATTGGGATCTATGGTAACTTACGACTTCCCTGCACGTGGAAACATGCCTCCAGTGCGACTTACGTGGTACGACGGCGGATTGCGCCCTGCTCGTTTAACCGATTTACATCCGGAAGTTCAAATGGGTGCCGGAGGTGTTTTATACATTGGCAGTAGAGGTAAGATCTTAGATAATCAAATATTACCTCAATCACTAAGCGATTCGTATACTAAACCTGAGCCATACATTAAATCTTCTCCGGGACATCGTCAGGAATGGATTCTTGCTTGTAAAGGTGGTGAGCCTGCTGGTTCAAATTTCGATTGGGCCGGACCATTGACCGAAACCGTATTATTGGGCAATATTGCATTAAGACCTGAGTTAAGAGAGAAAATGAGTTTTGAGAATCTGAATTTCGACCCAGAAAAACTTTCTTTCCCTAATATGCCTGAAGCAGATCAGTTTCTGCATAATGAATATAGAGAAGGTTGGAAGTTGTAACTTACTTTATATACCAAATAGTTTTTGTATTTTTGCAGTTTGTTATTGATTAGGAGAGAGTAGTCTTTCTCAGCTTAGAATATTTTTGATCATATGGAAATTGCAAGCAAATATAATCCTGCAGAAGTAGAAGATAAATGGTATAAATATTGGATGGACAACAACCTGTTTCATTCAGAACCTGATGAACGTGAACCTTATACAATAGTAATTCCCCCACCCAATGTTACTGGTGTTTTGCATATGGGTCATATGCTTAATAATACTATTCAGGATGTTTTGGTTAGGCGAGCTAGAATGCAAGGCAAGAATGCTTGCTGGGTTCCGGGAACTGACCATGCGTCAATAGCTACTGAAGCTAAGGTGGTTAACAGGCTTGCATCGCAAGGAATTAAGAAGAACGATCTTACTAGGGAGGAGTTTCTTGATCATGCGTGGGAATGGACTCACGAGCATGGTGGTATAATTTTAGAGCAGCTGAAGAAGTTAGGTGCTTCATGCGACTGGGAACGTACTGCTTTTACAATGGATGAGGTGCGTTCTGAGAGTGTATTGAAAGTGTTTTGCGATCTTTATGAGAAAGGATTAATTTATCGTGGGGTTCGAATGGTAAATTGGGATCCTAAAGCTCTTACTGCGCTTTCTGATGAAGAGGTTATACACAAGGAGGTTAATGGAAAACTCTATTATTTAAAATATAAAATTGAGGGCGACCCAGACGGTGGGTATGCAGTAGTTGCTACAACCCGCCCTGAAACTATTATGGGTGACACTGCTATGTGTATTAACCCAAACGACCCTAAGAATTCTCATCTGAAGGGTAAGAAAGTAATTGTTCCGCTAGTTAACAGGGCAATTCCGGTTATTGAGGACGATTATGTGGATGTTGAGTTTGGTACCGGATGCCTTAAAGTTACTCCTGCTCATGATGTTAACGACTATATGCTAGGCGAGAAGTATAATCTCCCTTCTATTGATATATTTAATCCTGACGGAACTCTTAATGAGAACGGAATTCAATATGCGGGCATGGACAGGTTTGCTGTTCGCAAGCAGATTGAGAAGGATTTGATTGAGGCAGGTTTAATGGAGAAGTCTGAGCCTTATACAAATAAGGTAGGTTTTTCTGAGCGTACAGATGAAGCTATTGAGCCTAAATTGTCTATGCAGTGGTTTCTAAAGATGGAAAATTTATCTAAACCTGCTGCTGAGGCAGTTGAGGATGAAACAATTAAGTTTTTTCCTGAAAAATATAAGAACACCCACCGTCACTGGATGGAGAACATTAAGGATTGGTGTATTAGCAGACAACTTTGGTGGGGTCACCAGATTCCGGCTTACTTCCTGCCTAAGGGTGGGTATGTTGTTGCTTTAAGCAAAGAAGAGGCACTGGAGAAGGCAAAAAAGCAGGTCGATTATGAAATATCATTAAACGACCTTAAACAGGATGAGGATGTATTGGATACTTGGTTTTCTTCTTGGTTGTGGCCAATTTCGGTGTTTGATGGAATTAATAACCCAGACAACAAGGATGTAAACTATTATTATCCTACGAACGACTTGGTAACGGGTCCGGATATCATTTTTTTCTGGGTGGCCAGGATGATTATGTCGGGGTATGAGTATCGACAAGAGCCTTGTTTCAATAATGTTTACTTTACCGGAATAGTTAGAGATAACCAAGGGAAAAAGATGTCTAAGCAATTGGGCAACTCACCCGACCCAATTGAACTGATGCAGAAGTATGGCGCAGATGGTGTGCGCATGGGTATGCTTTTATCTTCTGCTGCTGGTAATGACTTGCTATTTGATGAAACACTTTGTGAGCAGGGTAGAAATTTCAACAACAAGATATGGAATGCATTCCGATTAGTGAAAGGTTGGGAAACTGACAGTGCTATTCCACAACCGGAGGCTTCAAAAATTGCAATTGAATGGTTTAGAAATAAGCTGTCGGAGACCATAATTGAGCTTAACGATCTCTTCTCTAAGTATCGACTTTCAGAAGCTTTGATGCTGATTTATAAACTGTTCTGGGATGAGTTCTCATCGTGGTACCTGGAAATTGTGAAGCCCGCATACCAGAAGCCTATTGATATTGCAACTTACGAGGCAACTCTGGGTTTCTTTGATGACCTATTGCGACTACTGCATCCTTTTATGCCATTTATTACTGAAGAACTTTGGCAAGCTCTTTATAAGAGACAGGAAAATGAAAGTATTATGGTTGCTCTACAACCTGCCGGGGAGAAATCATTAAATTCTCATCTACTCAAAGATATTGAACAGGTAAAGCATATTATTTCGGGTATTAGAACTATTAGATTGGATAAAAACATTCCTAATAAAGAGGAACTGATTCTTGAAATTGTGGGAGAATTTAACTCTAGTTTCAACAGTGTTATCTCTAAAATGTGTAACTTGTCAATTATTTCTCTTGTTACAGGAAAACAGGTTGGTGCAGCCGGTTTTTTAGTGGGAACTACCGAATATACTATCCCTCTTCAGGATAATATTGATGTTGAAGCGGAATTGATTAAGCTTGAAACAGAACTTAAATACACAGAAGGTTTTTTAAATTCGGTTTTAAAGAAGTTAAGCAACGAACGTTTTGTGCAGAATGCTAAGCCTGAGATTGTTGAAACTGAAAGAAATAAACAAGCTGATGCAGAAAGTAAGATTGCCCTGCTTAAGGAAAATATAGCTTCGCTTACTAAAGTAAAATAGATTATCAAAATATGAAATAATTTAATCATTTTATGCTTACAAATCTAATACCAATAATTTCACAAAAGATTGAAGAGGAAATTGTGTCAACCAAACCTTTATCGGGAGGCTCAATTTCTTCTGCATACTTAATCAATACTACTAAATCGAAATACTTTCTGAAAGTAAACACTGCGTCAAATGCTTTGAAAATGTTCCACGAGGAACAAAGAGGCTTAAATGCTATTGAATCTACCAAAACTATAGCTGTGCCACATGTATATTTTGTTGATATACACAACCAGAGTGCGTTTATTGTGATGGATTATATTGAGAGTAAACGCCCGTCTCCTTCCGATTATACTAGGCTTGGTGTTGAGTTGGCAGAATTGCACAAGGTTACTTTCAATGAATTTGGATTCTCTTCTGATAATTTTATAGGTAGTTTACCACAAAGCAATAAGAAGCATGATAGTTGGAGCGATTTTTATTGGAACGAGAGAATTTCTCCTCAATTGCAACTTGCACTTAGTGCTGGGTTGTTAAGCGTTGAAGAGGTGCCAACTGAAGATCAATTTATAAGCCTGTTTAACTCATTTATTGATGAGTTTAAACCGTCATTACTACATGGCGACTTGTGGGGTGGAAATTATCTCATATCAACTGATGGTACTCCATTTCTTATAGACCCGGCAGTTTATATTGGTCATAACATGGTTGACATAGCTATGAGTCAGCTTTTTGGAAGCTTCGGTCCTGATTTCTATAACTCATATCATAAAATAATTGAAAGGCCTAAATACTATAATGAACAGATTGATTTATATCAACTTTATTATCTATTAGTTCATCTAAACCTATTTGGCAAGGGATATTATTCTTCAGTATCTACAATTTTTAGTAGATATTTTCAGAATTCTAAGTAAGGTTGAAGTCGTGAAATATCATCTTTGCTGAATTCATCAAGCATAGATAATTCGTCTATTGATGTAATATTACCCTTTTTGTCTCTTAAATTCATTATTACCTTTACCTGATTGTAATTAAGATAGGGATGACGAAGTAATTCTTTGAACTCAAGTTTATTAATTTTAATTTTCGACCAATTTGTATCTTCAGCTATGAAAGGAGAAATGCGAGCATACATTTCTGAATCAATGCCATAAACCTCTTGAAGTTGATCTTTGCATACAAACCCACCTAGCAAAGTTCTATATTTTACTATTCTGGAAGAATATGAGCTTCCAATACCGGGAATCTTTTTCCATTCGGTGGTATCAGTTGAATTTAGGGATATTGTTTCTCCCTCTGAAAGCTTTACTATTCTAACATAATTATCATTGGTATATTTTCGTTGGTTTACAACATCTCTATTAATTGATCGGTTGCTTACAGAATCCTTACTATCAAGGCTTTGTTGTGAGTTTACGTGCTTTTCAGATTGAGCAACTG
>LSQX01055338.1_pt2 | contig 11020 bp, 22 predicted proteins | sample 654561 | NCBI WGS metagenome assembly LSQX01 (sample SAMN04489861, study PRJNA283612) | anaerobic digester metagenome | isolation source: 4 biogas reactors fed with cattle manure at either 37C or 55C with and... | place: Denmark: Kongens Lyngby | collected 2014 | reverse complement strand
CGACAATGTGAACATGCAGATTGAGCTGATTACCCCCATCGCCATTGAGGAAGGCCTGCGTTTCGCCATTCGCGAAGGGGGACGCACCGTCGGCGCCGGCGTCGTCACCGATATCATCGAGTAATTAAGCAAGCAAGTGTTTGTTTTTAGCGATGAAGTAAAAGGTTGCCGGTTCGATCCGGGTAATTTTTACGGAGCATGTCTGTTTAATCAGGCGAATAAGGAGGCATAGAATAAGCTGATGAGCAACCAAAAAATTCGCATCAGGTTAAGAGCTTTTGATCACCAGCTCTTGGATCAGTCTGCCGGAAAGATCGTGGAGACAGCCCGGCGGACCGGAGCCGAGGTTTCGGGTCCGGTCCCCCTGCCCACGGAAAGAAATCTCTACACGGTGATCCGTGCTCCCCACAAGTATAAAGACTCGCGGGAGCAATTCGAAATACGCACTCATAAGCGTTTGATCGATATCCTGGAACCTACACCGAAGACAATCGATGCCTTGATGCGCTTGGATTTACCGGCCGGTGTCGATATTGAGATCAAGTTGTAGGCTTAAGAGGCAAGCAGGAGGTGTGACAAGCGATGACCAAGGCATTGTTAGCCCGGAAAATAGGGATGACCCAGGTTTATGATGAAGAGGGGCGTGTGATTCCGGTTACCGTTCTGCAGGCGGGACCCTGCTATGTGGTCCAGGTCAAGGATTCTTCCCGGGACGGTTATAACAGCATTCAGATTGGGTTCGGTGAAATCAAAGAGCATCGGGTTAACCGCCCGTTAAAAGGCCATTATCAAAAGCATAACCTGCGGCCTTGCCGCTATTTAAGGGAATTTAGAGTCGAAGATCCGGCAGCTTTTAGCAGCGGCCAGGAGCTCCGGGCGGATCTTTTCTCCCCCGGTGATCTGGTCGATGTGAGCGCCGTTACCCGCGGCAAGGGTTTTGCCGGTTCCATCAAAAGGCTCGGTTTTGCCAGGGGCGCAATGGCCCACGGTTCGCACTATCACCGTGGCCCCGGCTCTTTGGGTGCGATCACCGCGGCCCGGGTCTTTAAAGGACGGTTATTGCCCGGCCGGATGGGTGGAAAGCGCCGCACCATCCAGAACCTGCGCGTGGTGCAGGCAGACGGCGAAAAAAACATTTTGCTGGTGAAAGGTGCAGTCCCCGGGCCCCAGGGCGGCCTGGTGGTAATTAAAGCGGCCGTCAAAAGAAAAGGTTAATGACGCGCGTTTTTAGAAAGGAGATGCCCTGATCATGCCTAGGTTAGCTTTATATAATTGCAATGGTGAACAAGTGGACGAAGTAGAGGTCCAGGACGCGCTCTTTGCCGCACCGCTGAAAAAGGGAGCCCTTTACCATGCAGTGGTGTCGCAGGCGGCCCGGCAGCGCCAGGGAAACGCCTCCACCAGGGATCGCGGTGAAGTCAGGGGCGGCGGTTCGAAACCCTGGGTCCAGAAAGGGACTGGACGGGCCCGCCACGGCAGCACCCGCTCCCCCATCTGGGTGGGCGGCGGCACTGTATTTGGGCCGCAGCCGCGTGATTACGGCTACAGCGTCCCCAAAAAAATGCGCCGCGCGGCGCTGCGCTCGGCTTTAAGCGCCAAGGTGGCGGCCGGTAATGTCCGGATTGTTGATGACTTTGGCTTAAGCGAGCCGAAGACAAAGGAGTTATTACAGGTTTTAAACAACCTGCAAGCGGCGCCTAGCGCTCTGATCGTGCTCCCTGCGCCGGATCAGATTGTCATCAAATCGGCCAGAAACCTGCCCGGGGTTAAGACCACGGTGGCCCGGCAGCTAAATGTGCTCGACATCTTGAGCTATGAACATCTGGTCATCACCAGGGAAGCCCTGGGAGCCTTGCAGGAGGTGTTCGGGGAATGAGAGATGCCCGTGATATAATCATCCGGCCGCTGGTTACTGAAAAGACCACGAACATGATGGAAGAGAAAAAGTATGCTTTTGTTGTGGCTCGCGACGCCAACAAGATCGAAATTAAAAATGCCCTCGAAGAGATTTTCGATGTGAAAGTCAAGGCGGTAAACACCGCCAATTTCAAGGGCAAGCAAAAACGCATGGGCAGATATCCGGCGGGATTTCAGCCCCGCTGGAAAAAAGCGATCGTTACCTTGACCGATGACAGCAAGACGATCGAACTTTTTGAAGGCCGGTAGCGAGGGAGGAGTAAGAGATGGCAGTGAAAAGATATAAAGCTACATCGCCGGGGCGGCGCTTCTTGACCGTATCGACTTTCGAGGAGATCACCCGGAAAGAACCGGAGAAGTCGCTCCTGGCACCGCTGAAGAAACGGTCAGGACGCAACTCCTATGGCCGGATTACTGTTCGCCACCGGGGCGGCGGCCATAAACGGAAGTACCGCTTGATCGACTTTAAACGCGACAAGGATAATGTCCCCGCCAAAGTGGCAGGAATCGAATATGATCCGAACCGTTCGGCCCATATTGCCTTACTGCACTATGCCGACGGGGAAAAACGGTATATTCTTGCTCCTCTCGGGCTCCAGGTGGGACAGACTGTCATGTCCGGGCCGAAGGCGGAAATCCGTCCCGGCAATGCGACGCTTTTAAAAGAAATCCCGGTGGGAACTTTCGTGCATAATGTGGAGTTGAAAGAAGGCCGCGGCGGCCAACTGGTTCGCTCGGCGGGGGCTGCAGCCCAACTGGTGGCCAAGGAAGGTCGTTTCGGCCACCTGCGCTTGCCTTCGGGTGAAGTGCGGCTGGTGCACCTCAACTGCCGCGCGACGATTGGCCAGTTGGGAAACGTCGAGCATGAAAACATTACGATCGGTAAAGCCGGTCGCCAGCGCTGGCTTGGGCGCCGGCCTACGGTGCGCGGTTCCGTGATGAACCCTGCGGACCACCCGCACGGCGGCGGCGAGGGGAAAGCCCCCATCGGTTTAAAAAGTCCGGTTACCCCGTGGGGTAAGCCTACTTTGGGCTATAAGACCCGTCCGAAGAAAAAAGCGTCGGACCAGTTCATTGTCCGCCGCCGCGGCAAGTAGTAAGCTCAAGAGGAGGTACTTTTATGTCCCGTTCATTAAAGAAAGGGCCGTATGTTGAAGAAAGCCTCATGGCCAAGATACGGCGGATGAACGAAAAGGGAGAAAAAAGGGTAATTAAAACCTGGTCCCGGCGCTCCACCATTTTCCCCGAAATGGTCGGTCATACAATCGCGGTACACGACGGGCGCAAGCATATTCCCGTCTATATCAGTGAAGATATGGTGGGGCATAAACTGGGCGAATTTGCCACGACCCGTACTTTCCGGGGACACGGGCATCACACCGAGCGCTCTACCTCTTTAAAGTAGGGCATGAGGAGGCGGTTAAGAAATGGAAGCAAGAGCACAGGCTCGCTATCTGCGGATCCCACCGCGCAAGGCCAGGGCGGTGGTTGATTTAATTCGCCGCAAGAATGTGGACGAAGCGTTGAGCATATTGCGCTATACCCCCAACCGGGCGGCTAAAATGATTGCCAAGGTCGTCCAGTCGGCGGCGGCCAACGCGGAGAACAATCTTGAGTTAAGCAGAGTCGGTCTTTATATTGATCGCATTTTTGTGGACGAGGGACCCACCTATAAGCGGGTGCAGCCCCGGGCCAGGGGGCGGCGCTATCTGATCCGCAAGCGCACCAGCCATATTACCGTGATCGTCAAGGAAAGAAAGGAGGGTTAGCCGTGGGTCAAAAAGTTAGTCCGATCGGATTTCGCATCGGCGTGATCCGGGACTGGGACGCCCGCTGGTATGCCGATAAGAATTATTCCGAGCTTTTGCACGAAGATCTGCAGATCCGAAACTACCTGAGGAAGGAACTGGCTGCTGCCAGCGTATCACGGATCGAAATAGAGCGGGCGGCCAACAACCTGCGCATTAATATTCATACCGCCAAGCCGGGCATGGTCATCGGCCGGGGTGGCACCGGCGTAGACGAATTGCGCAAGCAACTGGAGAAGCGAACCGGTAAAAAGGTCCACCTGAATATTATCGAGATCAAGGTGCCGGAGCTGGACGCTTATCTGGTTGCCGAAAGCGTGGCCAACGCGCTGGAACGCCGGATCGCCTTTCGCCGCGCCATGAAACAGGCAGTTTTTCGCACCATGCGGGCCGGTGCCAAGGGGATTCGTATCTCCTGCAAAGGCCGTCTCGGCGGCGCCGAGATGGCGCGCAGCGAGAGCTACCTGGAAGGAACGGTTCCACTGCAAACAATGCGCGCCGATATCGATTTTGGCAAGGCGGAAGCCCATACCACCTACGGCCGGATCGGGGTCAAAGTATGGATTTATAAAGGTGAGGTGCTGCCTTCCAAGCCGGCCGAACGCGGGAGCACGGAGGAGGTTAGTTAGAGCATGTTAATGCCGAAAAGGGTAAAGTATCGCCGACAGCACCGGGGTAGAATGAAAGGGCAGGCCAAGGGCGGCACAGAGCTTCAATATGGCGAATACGGGATGCAGGCCCTGGAGCCTTCCTGGATTACCAGCCAGCAAATCGAAGCAGCCCGGATTGCCATGACCCGTTATATCAAAAGGGGCGGCAAGGTCTGGATCAGGATTTTCCCCGACAAGCCGGTAACGGAAAAGCCTGCTGAGACACGGATGGGCAAGGGCAAGGGTTCCCCGGAATACTGGGTAGCCGTAGTCAAACCGGGCCGCATCATGTTTGAACTGGCTGGCGTAGACGAAGATACGGCCAGAGAGGCGATTCGCCTGGCGGCGAACAAACTGCCGGTTAAGGCCAAGTTTGTCAAAAGAGTTGAAGCGGGTGGTGTTGCTGAATGAAGGCGAAGGAGATCCGCGAATTAAGCGACGAAGAGTTGCAAGATAAGTTGAAAGAGCTGAAGGAAGAGCTTTTCAATTTGCGCTTTCAGTTGGCCACCGGGCAGCTGGAAAACACGATGCGCATTAAAGAAGTGCGCCGCGGGATCGCCAGGGTGAAAACCATACTCAGGGAACGGGCCTTGAGCTGAAAGCGGTTGAAAGGAGGCATAAATCTTGGAAAAGGGTAACCGCAAGGTGCGCATTGGCCGCGTGGTCAGCGATAAAATGGATAAAACCAGGGTTGCCGCCGTGGTCAGGATCACCCGGCACCCCCTGTATGGCAAGATCATTCGCCGCACGAAAAAATACAAGTTTCACGATGAGCGCAATGAATCCCGGGTAGGAGACATGGTTAAAATTATGGAAACCAGGCCTCTGAGCAAAGAAAAGCGGTGGCGCCTGGTGGAAATCATGGAACGGTCGCAGTTGTAGATTCTCTTTCGGCGTCATGGGGCCGGGAGGGGAAAGGAGTGGCATTGAATGATTCAAAGTGAAACCATCTTAAATGTAGCCGATAATTCCGGGGCAAAGAAAATTTTGTGCATCAAGGTCCTCGGAGGTTCGAAGCGGAAATCCGGACAGATCGGTGATATTATTATTGCCTCCGTCAAGGAAGCGACTCCCGGTGGAGTGGTAAAAAAAGGTGATGTGGTCCGGGCGGTGATCGTTCGCACCCGCAGCACCATGAACCGCAGCGACGGCTCGCATATTCATTTTGATGAAAACGCGGCCGTGATCATCAATGAGCAGAATAATCCCCGGGGTACCCGTATTTTTGGGCCCGTGGCGCGGGAGTTGCGGGATAAGGATTTTATGAAGATCATCTCCCTTGCTCCCGAAGTGATTTAGACTGCTTGAAGGTCTGTAAGGAGGTGCAGTCGTTTAGATGGCAGTGAAAAAAATGGCAATTCGCCGGGGGGACAGGGTAGTGGTCCTTTCGGGTAAGGATAAAGGGAAAAAAGGGAAAGTGATCACCGCTCTACCGGCCGCCGGAAGGTTGAAGGTGGAAGGGGTCAATATCATCAAGAAACATGCCAAGCCGACCCAGAAAGTGCCCCAAGGTGGGATCCGGGAGATGGAAGCAGCGATCCCTGCATCGAAGGTGATGGTAATCTGCCCGGCCTGTGACAAGCCTACCCGCGTGGGGAAAAAAGTCTTGAGCGACGGCCGGCGGGTACGCGCATGTAAAAAATGCGGGGAATCGCTGGATAAGTAAGGAGGGTTAGAGGAACGGATGTCGCGCTTAAAACAGAAATATATGGAAGAAATCAGGCCTGCCCTGATGGAGCGTTTCAACTATAAAAATGTCAACCAGGCTCCCCGGATCGTAAAAGTGGTGATCAACATGGGCGTCGGTGAAGGCAAAGATAACCCGAAAATATTGGAATCCGCTGTCAACGACCTCGCCGCCATTGCCGGCCAGAAACCGGTGATCACCAAGGCACGGAAATCGGTGGCCAGTTTCAAGCTTCGGGAAGGAATGTCCATTGGCTGCAAGGTGACCCTGCGCGGAGAGCGCATGTATCACTTTTTGGATAAGCTGTTCAACGTCGCCTTGCCGCGGGTGAGAGACTTCCGGGGGATATCACCGCGCTCTTTTGACGGCCGGGGCAATTTTACCTTAGGTATAAGGGAGCAGGTGATTTTCCCGGAAATTGATTACAGCAAAGTGGAAAAGATTTTGGGCATGGATATCGTGATTGTAACCACCGCCGGGACCGATGAAGAGGCCAGGGAGCTGCTCGCCCTGATGGGAATGCCGTTTAGGGCTGCTTAAGACTTAAGGGCGGAAAGTAGATGATCAACAGTTTAAAGGAGGAAAAGGATGGCCAAGAAATCTTTAATTGCCAAGGCTAAACGTAAACCGAAGTTTCGGGTTCGCCAATACAACCGGTGCCGGCTGTGTGGCCGTCCCAGAGCTTTCTTACGCCGGTTTGGCATGTGCCGCCTCTGCTTTCGCCAACTGGCCAATGAGGGGAAAATACCCGGTGTGAAAAAGGCCAGTTGGTAAGGGCAAGGAAGAAAGGAGGGGTTTTGTAAGATGATGACAGATCCGATTGCCGATATGCTCACCCGGATCCGTAATGCGAATATGGCTCGCCATAGCACTGTGGATATACCGGCTTCCAAACTGAAGCGGTCCATCGTTGAGATCCTGAAACAGGAAGGTTTTATAAAGGACTATGAATACATTGAGGACCAGAAACAAGGTATTATCCGCATTCATCTGAAGTACGGAAAGGGTTCGGAGCGTATTATTACCGGGTTGAAGCGAATCAGCAAACCCGGCTTAAGGGTCTATGCCGGGAAAGACGAACTGCCCACGGTGCTGGGTGGTCTGGGCGTAGCCATTATCTCCACCTCTCGCGGTGTGATGACTGACCGGGAGGCCCGCAAGATGGGCCATGGCGGGGAAGTGCTCTGTTATATCTGGTAGTCAGCGTTTTAAGGAGGTTTACCGATGTCACGAACCGGCAAAAAGCCGATCACTGTGCCGCAGGGTGTCCAGGTACAGATTGAAGGCAATAACATTACGGTAAAAGGGCCCAAAGGTCAACTCTCTCGGGAGCTGTCCGGTGAAATCTCGGTTGAGCTCGAGGATGGCTGCATCCGGGTAAAGCGGCACTCAGACAGGCCGCAGCACCGCGCTCTGCACGGTTTAACCCGGTCCTTGATCGATAACATGGTCACCGGTGTAACGGACGGTTTTACCCGGACACTGGAACTCGTGGGAGTGGGCTACCGGGTCAGCATGCAGGGTAAAAACCTGGTCCTTAATGTCGGTTTTTCCCATCCGCTGGTTTTTGAGCCCGAACCGAACCTGGAGATCGAGGTGCCCAGCAACACTAAGGTGTTGATCAAGGGAATCGATAAACAGCAGGTGAACAATTTTGCTGCCGTGATCAGAAAGAAATTCCCTCCCGAGCCTTATAAAGGGAAAGGAATTCGTTATGAAAACGAGCAGGTTCGCCGCAAAGTCGGTAAAACGGGCAAGTAGAGCTTAGGGGAGGTGTTAGTTGATGATTAAGATGATATCGCGCAATGAAAACCGGAAGCGGCGTCACTGGCGCGTGCGCAAAAAAGTGCACGGCACCGGGGAGCGGCCTCGTCTGAATGTTTTCCGGAGCAACAGGCATATTTATGCGCAGATCATAGATGATGTAGACGGCCATACCCTGGCAGCAGCATCGAGCCTCGATCCGGCTCTGCGTGCCTCCCTTTCTTCCGGAGGAAACCGGGAAGCAGCCCGGAAAGTGGGAGAACTGATCGCCGAACGGGCCCTGGACCGGGGAATTACAAAAGTGATATTTGATCGCGGCGGCTATCTCTATCACGGCCGGGTGCGGGAGTTGGCCGACGCTGCCCGCGAAAAAGGATTAATTTTCTAAGAAAGGGGGGGATGGAAAGAGTGTCAAAAATCGAACCGTCCCAGGAATTTGTAGAAAAAGTGGTGAAAGTCAACCGTGTTGCCAAGGTAGTCAAGGGTGGGCGCCGTTTCAGTTTTAGCGCACTCGTAGTGATTGGCGATCAAAACGGAGTTGTTGGAGCAGGCATGGGCAAAGCGGGGGAGGTTCCCGAGGCGATCCGCAAAGGCATTGAAGACGCCAAGAAAAATTTAATTCGGGTGCCGCTGGTGGGAACCACAATTCCGCATCCGGTCGTCGGCCGCTTTGGTGCGGGAAAGGTATTGATGAAGCCCGCTTCTGAAGGAACCGGGGTGATCGCCGGCGGTCCGGTCAGAGCGGTGCTCGAATTGGCCGGAATCAGGGATATCTTAACCAAGTCTCTCGGTTCATCGAATGCACTGAACATGGTCAAAGCGACCGTGGCCGGTTTGAAATCACTAAAGATGGCGGAAGAAGTCAGCGCCCTGCGGGGTGTGGAAGTAGAGAAGTTGCTGGGGTAAGGAGAGGGTAATCGATGGCAAAGAAAATTGCAGTTACACTGGTCCGCAGCCCGATCACATGTACGCCGAAACAGCGCCGTACACTCAAAGCCCTGGGACTGCAAAAGGTCGGCCGCCAGGTTGAGCATAGCGATACCCCGGAAATCCGGGGCATGATTCGGGTCGTTGATTTTCTGGTTAATGTTGAAGAAATTTGATCAATCAGGTACTTTTACAATCACTTACGCGGGAGGTGCGTTTTCTGATGCGCCTGCATGAAGTAATCCCTCCGGAAGGGGCCAGGCAAGCACCTAAACGGAAGGGAAGAGGACCGGCTTCCGGCTTGGGCAAGACAGCCGGCAGGGGGCAAAAAGGTCAAAAATCACGTTCCGGCGCAAAAATTAGACGCGGCTTTGAGGGCGGGCAGATGCCGCTATACCGGAGATTGCCGAAACGCGGTTTTACCAATATCAATCGCCGGAAATGGTTCATCGTCAACCTTGAAACGTTGAACCGTTTTGCCGATGGCACTGAAGTAACACCTGAGCTTTTAAAACAGGAGGGTGTAATCAAGTCGGCCAAAGAGCCCCTGAAGGTGCTCGGTGACGGAGAGCTGAAGCGGCGTTTGGTGGTCCGGGCTCAGGGCTTTAGCAAGCAAGCCCGGGAAAAAATTGAAGCCGCCGGCGGCAAAGCTGAGGTGATTTAATTGTTGGAAACAGTACGGACAGCATGGCGAATTAAAGAACTGAGACAGAGAATTCTTTTTACTCTGGCCATGTTCATTGTGTTTCGGGCCGGGTCCGCTATTCCCGTGCCAGGTGTCGATCCTGCCAGGTTGGCCCAATTTTTTGAGGGGGATACGATTTTCGGGTTTATGAATATAATCGGCGGTGATAACCTGAGCCGGTTTACAATATTTGCCCTGGGGATTATGCCCTACATTAATGCCTCCATTATCATGAATTTGTTAACGCTTGTGATTCCGAAATTCAAGGAGTGGAGCCAGGAGGGGCCCGAGGGGAGAAAAAAATTATCACAGCTGACCCGTTACGGGACCGTAGTGATTGCCATTATCCAGGGCTTGGCGTTATCTTTCTTTATTGCCGATATGGCCGTGATAAACAAAAGCATGCTCTCTTATGTGATCATCGTCATTTCCCTGACCGCGGGGACCGCTTTCCTGATGTGGATGGGCGAGTTGATCACGGAGAAGGGAATTGGGAACGGGATCTCCCTGCTGATCTTTGCCGGGATCGTGGCCGGTTTCCCGGTCGGGGTAACGCAGGTGGTTGAACAGGTGCGCCATGGCCTGGTTCGCCCGTATCTAGTACTCGTCGTGTTGGTCCTAATGCTCGCTTTAATCGTGTGCATTATTGGCCTTGACCAGGGCCAGCGGCGCATTAGCGTGCAGTACAGCAAACGGATTGTGGGGCGGCGCATGTATGGGGGGCAGGCGACCCATATCCCGATGAAGGTAAACCAGTCCGGCGTGATCCCGGTGATCTTTGCCTCGGTCATTTTGACCTTTCCGCAGACCATGGCCAAATTTATCGATCATCCCTTTGCCCAGCAGCTCGCCGTGAGCCTCGAGTGGGGGTCGGCCTTAAGCACGATCCTCTACGTGATCATGATTATTGCCTTTGCTTATTTTTATACGGCCGTGCAATTTGACCCGTTCCAGGTCGCCGGGAATATAAAGAAATACGGCGGTTTCATTCCGGGTTTGCGGCCGGGCAAGCCTACCGCCGATTACCTCGGCAAGGTCACGAACAGGCTTACTACGGTGGGGGCTATCTCGCTGGCCTTTATTGCCGTATTTCCCATGATCCTGCAAGGGGCTACCGGGATGAGCGTGATCTTCACCGGAACCGGCCTCATTATCGTGGTCGGTGTAGTCCTTGAAACGGTGAAGCAGATTGAGAGCCATATGCTGATCCGCAGCTATAAGGGGTTCATGAAGTAGGGCAGCGATGATTAAACTAAAGTCGGCTGCAGAGATCAAAAAGATGCGCCAGGCCGGGAAGATAGTGGCCGCGGTGCTGCAGGAAATGGAGAGAGCCGTGGCCGCTGGCGTGACCACCGGTTCGCTGGATAAGCGGGCTGAAAGGATCATTCGCCGGGCCGGCGCCCTGCCCGCCTTCCTGGGTTACCACGGTTATCCCGCCTCCATTTGCACCTCGATCAACGAAGAGGTGGTGCACGGCATTCCGGGGTTGCGCAAGCTTCAAGAGGGAGATATAATCAGCATTGATGTGGGGGCCTGCCTGGACGGTTACTATGCCGATGCCGCCGTCACTTTTGCCGTCGGG
>LSQX01210668.1_pt1 | contig 11021 bp, 11 predicted proteins | sample 654561 | NCBI WGS metagenome assembly LSQX01 (sample SAMN04489861, study PRJNA283612) | anaerobic digester metagenome | isolation source: 4 biogas reactors fed with cattle manure at either 37C or 55C with and... | place: Denmark: Kongens Lyngby | collected 2014 | reverse complement strand
TCAAATCCCACCTTCGGCACCAAATGAACCCCCATCGGAATGATGTTTCCGGTGGGGGTTTTTGAGCATCTTCGAAGCCGGGAAAAAGGATTATTTTCAATTCAGTAGAATAATGAGTAATCCGGCAACGGTCATCATGCAGGTCGATACACCAGAGGTGTCAATCTGGAGTTCAGCATCGGTAGTTTTCAACACAGTGCCTGCTGGCACTAACCGATATGCATAGCCTTCTAGTCTCGGAGAGACACTAAACAAGCTAACTTGGGAAGGGATGATGAGTATGGCGAAAATCGGCATTGTGGTCGGGAGTCTACGCAAAGAGTCTTTTTCCAAAAAAATTGCCAGTAGTGTCGCTGAACTGCTTCCAGATGGCTGTACAGCTGAGATGATCGAAATCGGCAATCTCCCCCTGTACACCGAGGAGTACGATGAGAATCCCCCAGCTGAATACACAGCCTTTCGCTCAAAGGTTCAGGGCTTTGACGCTATTTTGTTCGTGACCCCGGAATACAACCGCTCTATACCAGGCGTCTTGAAAAACGCCATTGATGTTGGGTCCAGGCCTTACGGTCAGAGTGTTTGGGCCGGTAAACCAGCTGCCATAATCAGCCAGTCCATTGGCAGCATAGGTGGTTTTGGCGCTAACCACCATTTGCGTCAGGTACTAACCTTCCTAGATATGCCAATTTTGCAGCAGCCCGAAGCATATCTGGCCAACTCACCAAGTCTCTTGGACGAGAATGGGCAAATCAACAACCAGGATACTATTAAGTTTCTCCAATCCTTTGTGGATGCTTTCGTAGCCTTAATCGAAAAATGTCAGGCCTAAGAAGGACCAGGCAGGGCGGAGGACTAACGGGAAGGACTAGTGCAGTTCTTATCTGCAGAAGCCCTTCCCGTCCTACGGGTCTTTGTTGACTCGCTAAATACTACCTCAAAACGCCTTGCCCCAATAAGTGGCTACATAGGTCTCTCTACGGAGGATGATTTTTATCTACGATATCAGCCAATGAGTTCCACGTACAGCTAATTTCCAGCAGGTTTTCGTCGGCTGGTCTCAGTTAATAGGAGGAACAACAGCACCCCAAAACCCGGCAAGAAGAATACCATCAAAGTAGCTACTGGCACAAAAGCTTCTTCCACGGCAAAATGGGTGACGGCTGTAGCAAAAAAGCCGAAGAGCAAGACCCCTGTTGATATTCCATAGAGTGCAGCGCGGAGGGGTTTCATAGCATACCTCTTACTTGTCTCTCTAGTCAGCACACTATAGATAAGCAGTGCTCCGCCGGGGACGATAAAGATGGCGCTGCCGGTAACATCGATACTGGAGGAATCCTCCATCAGATAGAGCATTGCAGGTACGAATATACCGAACAGGACAAGTAAGGCTCCAATGACTATGCCTGCCGCAGATATATATGTCTTGGTAGAATGAACCGATGGCTCTGCTGTATCCTGAGCAAGCTTACGCATGTCATCCACCAGTTCGCCTAGGTCGCCCATTGAGATGATAGCTTCTCTTAGTGCTCTGTCCTCATCTAGGCCCCTTAATATATAATCCTCGGTCCTTTCTCTAATGTTTATCGCCAACTCTTCCTTCAGATCGAGAAGCCGTTGGGTTTCTCCAACATTAGAAAATAGGTCATCAATGTATGCGCGGATTCTTGTATCCAGGCCCTTCTTAGACTTCATCGTTATCCAGGCCTCCTTTGATAAGTTTATCCAGGATATCTTTGGCAAAGTCCCATTCTTTCCTGGATTGCTCATAGAGTTCTCTGCCCTTGTCGGTGATGCGGTAGTACTTGCGCCTACCGCCCTGTGTTTCATCTCCCCAGTACGAAACAAGACAGCCGTCCTGCTCCAGCCGGCGGAAGGCAGAGTACAATGTCGCCTCCTTCAGTTCGTACTGGTTCCCGCTCAGCATGATGATCTTCTTGTAGATCTCGTATCCATAGCTGTCACCTTGGCGGAGTACGTTAAGTATTATCGTATTGGTATGGCCGCGAATAAGGTCTGTTGAAATCGTGGCACCCATAGCTAGTCACCACCTCTCAGAATCAAGGTAACACATAGTGCTATGTCTGTCAAGGTACTATGGCTGTGCAATATATCTTGCTGCTGCAAGTAAACCCTCGCAGCTGACCCTTTCCAGGAAATTACGACTCGTTCATCGAATAATGATAAGTCAGAGTAGGGGGGAGCCCATGGAACTCTCAATCCGCAAGCTTGAATCAAGTGATACCAGTGTCCTAAGAGAAATGTTGTACCATGCGATCTTTGTTCCACTAGGGACACCAGGGCCTGCACAAGACATTGTGGATCTGCCCGAGCTGAAGAGGTACATTATCAATTGGCAGCATCCGGAAGACATCGGCTTTGTTGCTGTGACAGACGGACAGGTGATCGGGGCAGCATGGGCCCGTCGGTGGAGTTCGGATAGCCCAGGATATGGGTTTGTGGATGAAGACACACCAGAACTGAGCATAGCAGTGCTGCCGGAGTATCGAGGGCGGGGGGTTGGAACAAGGCTGCTCAGTCGGCTGCTTCAGGAATTAAGAGATTTAGGCACTGCATCAGTTTCCTTAAGTGTTGACCTCAGAAATCCAGCAGTACGTCTATATGAAAGATTTGGTTTTACTATTGTGGAAGTTAGAGGTACCTCCTGTGTGATGCAATGCCGATTATATTGAGCGAAACGGAGTACATGAGATCCCCAAGAGAAAACCGCTCCCAGGTCCCCTGAGAGCGGTTCATTAGCCTTACTCCTTACTTGAGGATGGCCTGCAGATTTACCGGATGCCCTTCCTCTGTCTGCCGAACCCCGACTCGTAGAGCAATATAGTTTACCACTGTATCAGGCTTAAGGGCAGCAGCTGTAATCCGATTTGGAAAGCCGATTTCCAGTTCAAGACAAGTATCTCCCCGTTCTCTAAAGCGCCGGAAATCCTGTGTAAGTTCGCTGCTTTCTATAGGAAGCTTGACCAAGAGTACCGGTCCATAGCCGCCTTCTCGGTCGACGATAGATGCGGCCGCATCGGTGCTATGGAGCAGCTGGCCTTCTGGGAGGGCCTCAGCTACCTGGTAGAAGCTCACAGTCCCTTCAGGATAGATGATATAATCCCTTACCTTGTAGTTAGGTGCAAATCGTCTTTCTAAGTAGGTTGGAGTATAGCCAAAATGGTACTGCCACGTAATCCCGCCTATGGTAAGAACATAAACATCATCTCCCTGCTCTAGGGGAGCCATGTCTGCAATTCTCGCCCACTCATCGGTGGTGAAATAGGCGTACCGCACACCTGCCCCGTAATCGATCACCCTAATGTAGTGGGGCTCTCCCAGCTCCTTGTAAATTTCATCTGGAGTCATGCCCAAGAATCCCTTTTCTGCCGGGACTGATGCTGCCGATACTCCAAGGTAGCTCCATAGAAAACCTGCGATCATCACTACTATAACTAGCCACTGTCTGTATGTCTGTCTATACACCAATGCAAATCCCTCCTGAATTCGATTACGGCATTTTGCCTAATCATTTAGCCTAAAATGGATCTGAACCGTTACCCATAGTCCATCTGTCTCAGCAGTCTCTGGATATGGTGTGAAAAGCCACTGCTTGACTGCCTCCAGTGCTGAGTTATCAAGATCCCATCTGCCGGAGCTGACAGCTATAACTGCTTCCTGGGGAACACCATCGGGGCTGACCTTGACCAATAGCTTGGTTACTCCCTCTTTTCCCTGTCGCAAAGCCGCCGTGGGGTATTGAGGCTTCACCTGCCTGATAACCTCTAGACTTCCCGGTGATATCTCAGCCCCTTCTAGGGTGCTGTCAGAATCTGTTCCCTCTGCCATTCCCAGCCCACCCGCGGGGCGGGGTAGGGGAGGGGTAACTGCAAGTGGTTCAACTGTTTCGGGTGTAAGCTCTATATCTACCGGCTTCTTCGGCGGAGCTAGAGCCTTATCTATTGCTGCAAGATTTGTACTGTCCGGAGCCGCCGGTATCAGCACCCTGTCTGGCCTGGTTGGTGAAACTTGAGGCACCACATCCTCTGAAACCATTACCTGGTTAGGGCGAGGTGGATTTACTCCGTCACCAATACTCTTGACCAGCGGTACTGATGGCGGCGTTGCTGGCGTCGCCTTTCTCCCTTCCATGGGTATCGCTGCCGGTGAGACAAATGCCATCGTCTGTTGGGAGATTGTGTCCGGAATTCTGCTCCTGGCAGTTTTCGCAACAGACGCACCTCTGCCGTGCGGCAGGTCATCGGCATAGTGAAGGTCTAGTGATGTTGTTGCACCAAGTCCAGAACCGGCTGCTCGGGCTGCCTCAGATCCGCTGTTTCCGGGCCATTGTGCCCCGTTGCCCGAAGGAAAGCTGGCAGAAAGGGCGCTATCCGATGCCGTACCAATGTGGGACAGGGCTACAGACTCTCTGCTCCCTGTCCCGTGACCCTCAGACAGTAGGGGATGAAAGCCGCCGCTTGTGTGTTCATAGGCATAGGTTAGCGCTGCTACAGCGGATTGTGCCATCGGGCTTTGGGCCGTTTCCTGACTGTAACTAGACTTGGGCCTCATTTCCGTTGCTTGAGGCTGGGAAGGTGGCTGCGGCTTTAGACCGGCAGCCAACAGCGGCTTTCTTGTATCGATTGTCGGGTCGGCTTCTCTAGTCTCCCGTGGAGCCACTGCCGGAGCGGGAGCTTGAGAAACGGGTGGTACGGTCGTAACTTCAGAGTGCCGCACAACCCTAGGAATGTTCTGGGCAGCGGCCTTCGGCATAATCTGAGCAACAGCTTGGTTTGCAGATTGCGGCACAGCCTGAACTGATGCTTCTGGTCTCGATTCAGTCGCAGCTTCTGGTGCCGGAGATGTTGCCCGATGGGGCATACGCGGCACAACTGGGACCTGGCTGGAGGCTTTTGGTAAGTTCTCAGTGGTCAATGGAATCCTGGCTGGATTAGGCCTCTCCATTGGGTGTCTAGCCAATGTTGACTGAACTTCTATAGCAGGACTCTTCTGCAGGGCGATTCCCGGTCCGCTCTGCCACTGGGTTTTTAGCACCTGTGGTTGGGGAGGTAGCAAGTCCGGGTGGTTCAAGGACCGGCTTCCTACCACGAGCAGGAAACATATATGGAAGATAAGGGACAGTCCCAAACAGCGCCCCAGCAGCTGCCTGTTGTCAGAAGTATTGTCCATTGACCTTTTCCTGCTTATGCAGTTCATTTATAGCTCTCCTCCGAGCCGGTGTACTGCAAACCCAATGTTTTCTATACCGACCAACCGGATTTCGTCCATCAAAGCCATGATTACCTCAAACTCGGCTTTAGCATCCGCGAAGATAAAGGCTTCAGCAAATCCACCGATGTTTTCTCGACTCAACTCCTGTCTAAGCCGATTCATATCAACCGGTTTATTGTCAAAGTAGACCAGTCCCTCTTGAGAGACAAAGAGGACCAGAGAGGCACCTCTAGAATCCGTGCCGGTGTAGGCACCGGGCAGTTGAATGGCAACCTCAGCTGGTTGAGCCACGGTTCCCGCGCTGAAAATGGCGAAAACCAGCAGCTGAAAAACTATATCTATGAGAGGCGCCATACTAATTTTGGGCTGCCTGCGCCGGGGTCGGTACACTCTGTATCCTCCTTTCCTGCAAGAGATCCTGGAGTTCTATCCCACAGGTCTCGCTTTGGAGAGCTAGTTTGTCTATCTGCTTGGTTAGGTAATGGTATACAGCCAAATTTACAATTGCCACCATTAGACCCGCCGCAGTGGTAATCAGTGCCTCCGATATTCCTCCTGCCAGCAGCATGGGCTGCTGCATACCGTGGCTGGAAAAGACCGAGAAGGTATCGATCATGCCGGTCACGGTACCCAGTAGTCCCAACAGCGGAGCCAAGTCTGCAGTCAAGGCGATAATGTCCAGATGCTCCTCCAGTCTGGTAAATTCAGCTTGTTCCTTCTCCTCCATGGCTTGCTGCAACGTCTTGTTTCCAGAAATCCAGGCTTCCAGTCCGCCTTCCAAGACCGCGGCCACCGGCCCCCCGAAGGAGGCGGCCGCTTGTCGAGCGGCCTCAGCTCCTTCCTTCTCTAGGGTGCTCGCGATCAAGTCCATCAGCGCCTGATTGTCCTTGTTGGCTTTCCGCACATGGTAGAAGCGCTCTAAGGCAAAGGCCAGGCTGACTGCCGATAATCCCAAGATGATTACCAGCACCGGACCGCCTTTTATTAGTAAGTCAGTCACCTGAGTTCCACCACCTGTCCCCTATCCTATCTGCCCATTAACTAAAATGAATAACTGACTCCAACACTGATCATCCGTGGTAGGGCAGGGTATCCGGGGGTATCTTCGTATTCAGTATCGAAAACATTGTTGACTTGACAGTGGAGCTGCCAGTCTGACCCTAATTTCTGAGCAAGATTGAGATGGGTAACAGTGTAACCTCGGATTGCTGGTCCTTCCTTTACTGGTCTGTCACCTACATGAAGCGTCTCTAGAGTTCCTGAAAAACCGCTTCCACTGATATAGGTAAACCCGGCTTGAGCTTTATGAGAAGGAACGTATTCCAATCGCTGATTCTCATTCTTGACAGCATCAAAGTAGGTATAGTTGAAGTGTGCTGTCAGTGGAGCAGCCAATTGATAAGTTCCCTCCAATTCAATTCCCTGTACCGTTACAGCGTCTACGTTGCTTGCTATCCAGAGGCTGTCCTTGTCATCTGGATCAACTGGTGCCCAAGTGATCATGTCGGTCACATCTCGATGGAAAATGGCGGCCGAGAAACTGCTGCCGTTGCCTAGCCAGTGCTGCCAGCCCAGTTCGTAATTCTGTGCTTTTTCTGGCTGTAGATCTGGGTTACCCATGAAATTCCAATAAAGCTCATTAAGTGTAGGAGCTCGGAATGCATTGCCCCAGGAAGCATAGAGCTTGGTTCTATCTCCCAGGAGGTAATTGAGCCCGATACGACCGCAGAGGGAGTCGCCATGGCTGGAAAACTCATCATACCGGCCGCTGATTACAACATCAAAGCGGGGTGTTAGGCTGTAAATGTCCTGAGCGTATACTCCCCAGTTAGTCCTGTCCTTCGATTCAGCAAAATCGGTGCTTTCCACCCAGCTTCTCTCGCCTGCGACGCCGTAAGTAAACAGATGCCGTGATCCAACAGGGGTAGTGTTGATCTGCAGATCCCAACCTGCTCTCTTGCCTCTGTGTAACGAGTCTCCCCAACTGATGCTCATATGCTGCATCTGAGTATCATCGTAATATGTCCGCAGGGTCAGGTCCGATAAGAGGCTGAGAATCCGGTTGTACTGCAGGTCCAGTGAGGTGTCTCTTCCCTCCCGCCAAGCGTCGAGGGGCACTTGTAGGTAATAGCTTGAATGTCTGACTCCCATCGATACCTGCTCGGCTGAAGATAGGTCATGGTCAAGTCTTACGTGAAAATCTAGCTTCTCGTACCTGTTGTGTTCCCGAAAACCTTCTGTGCTAAGGTTACTGGCTGTAAGGGAGTATCCGGTTAACCCAGACCGGCCTGCGCTGGTAAATATCAGGGAGCGGGTGCCGTATTGCCCGGCATCTAACCTCAGAGTATGGGAAGGCTCACCCTTGCCGGCTGCGGTGATAATGTTAACGACCCCGGACACAGCATCTGCGCCGTACAGGGCAGATGCCGCCCCTTTAATCACCTCAATGCGTTCGACACCGTGAACAGGTATAGTGGCTGCGTTTACTCCCCCGGCTCGGGCATCGTTAAGGGGGCGGCCGTCCAGAAGAACCAAGGTCTGTTCGTTGGAAGAGCCCCTGATGAATATGCTGGTAGGGCCGCCTACAGTGCCGGAGTCCTTTATGTACAGACCACTGGCGGCTTTCAAAGCCTCGCCTAGATTGGTCACTCCTGCTTGCTCAAGCTGCTCTTTGGTGATCACTACTACACTGGCAGGGGTTTCGCTCACGATCTGGGGGATACGGCTAGCAGTAACCACGATGGTAAAAACCTCATCACTTACCGCTAGATCTTCCAGGGAAATATCGCCCGCATAGACAGGGCTGGATATGATTAGGCTCATCAGTAAGCATGCAAGTATGATCTTTGAAGTAAATCTGTGATTACCAATTTGAAAACTACTAGACACAGTCATGCTCCTTTCAGCTATCCACTTTTCACGGGTTGCGCTTAGGTTTGTAGCGACGCAAAGCAGCAAAAAATCCCAGCCGCTTACGCGACTGGGATCAACAGACTGCTTGGATCGCAGGGAAATAATAGATCAAGGTTTTCCCATATCACCATCCCCTTTCGCGAAGGACTTTGGTGCTTAGATTAGGCAGGTCTCCTGGCTCCCGGTCATCACAAACCTTGTACCTTCCCCGCTGTTTGCGAGTGGCCTACACAAGGCTGTTCTCCGGTCACAGTGGCGCGTCCGCGTGGTTATCATCTCACGATGACTCCAGCTTCCCTATTATCCTCTTTACGAGGCACCTAATCCGGAACAATATTGAATTGTCAGCACAGCCCTTAGTCAAACTAAATACTCATTGCAGTGGTTGGCTGTACAGCCAGTATTTTTCTGGTGACCCTATTGTACCTTGTCAGGGACCGGTAGTCAACCAGTCACTGCTGTTCCGCTGCCCATGCCTGTTTCTGGAATATAGTGCGTCAATTTGACATCTCGGGTGAGTTGTGGTAATTTATGAACACGACATGATGGATGTCATAGCCGGCTGACTAAAATATATCTTAACTTGAATAGTAACTGCATACTAGAACGCTGAATCCACCCTGTTTTCGGTGGAACGGAGGACCCGAGCATTTGGGGTGAATCCTGTCATACAGGTAGGGCTATCCTTGGCCCGAATCCGTCAGCTAACTTCGTAAGCGTGAAAGGAAGTATGTGGTGCTTGGAGAGCTTTCTCTAAAAGACCACACGCTTGCGTTGTGGTCTTTTCCTTCTTGCCCAGTTTGCTGCCGTCTGAAAATCGATGAAGGGAGAGGTTAGCCTTGAGAAGATATATTTTTGTCTTGTTGTTGGTCTGTAGTGTTCTTTTTGGAATTGGCATCATCGGTGAAGCAAAGACTTTGGTCGTCGGGATCCATGATGACCTTGCCACCCTAGATCCGGCGGATTTTAGCCATCGAGAGACGGAAATGATGCTCAGGCAGATTTACGAAGGGATATCTACTTACATGCCTTCACGGGAAATCCAGTATGAGCTAGCAGAGAGCATCGAGGCCGTCGATGACACAACATATGAGATTCGCGTTCGTAAAGGAGTCGAATTCCACGACGGGACACCTTTGACCGCGGAGGATGTGGCTTTTAGCATCAACCGTCTGGTGAAGCCTGGAGCCATGGCAGGGAGGACCTCCCAGCGGCGGGGACTGATGGGACCAACTAAGGAAGCTGTTGTTATCGATGAGTACACCGTTCATGTAATACTTGAGAATCCCTGGCCCCTTTTTCCCAGATTTATACCCTGGCAGATGATTGTCCCTCATACGGTGGGTGATGGATACATTACTGAACCTGTCGGTACAGGTCCGTATATGTTCGATGAATGGGTACGGGACAGCCATTTGAGTGTTGTTGCCAATCCCAACTACTGGAGAGGCAAACCCAACATAGACAGGGTGGTATTTCGGGTTATCGGGGATGAGTCTGCCCGGGTATCGGCCCTTCGCGCCGGAGAAATTGATATTGCAACAATGGTTCCAGTCCACGAAATACCGGCTTTAGAAGCGGCCCCAAACATCGATGTCCTGTCGGTTTTGGGTACCCGCAGCTATTTTTTAGAGATGAATGTTAATAAACCTCCGTTTAATGATGTCCGGGTGCGGCAGGCCATGAACTATGCCGTGGATATTGATACTCTAATAGAAGTTTTGTATGAAGGAAGAGCTACCCGTATACCATTTGTGCTGTCTCCCCAAGCCTTTGCGTATCATGATGGGCTGCAGTTCTTTGAGTACAATCCAGAGAAAGCCATGCAGCTTCTGGCAGAGGCCGGGTATCCCAACGGCTTTGAATTTGAGTTGGATGTTGTAGACACCCATCGGTCCCGGGCAGAGATCTATCAAGCGATGCTGTCGGTGGTTGGGATTAATGCCAAGATCCGCACTTGGCCCACTGTCAGTGCTATGCGGGATGCCTGGATGCAGGGCAAAAATAAGCCGGTAGAGGAGCAGCGGGATGCTCTGCTCACTGATTGGGGTAATGCTTCACTGGATCCATTTGATATTGTTATACCCAAGTTCCATTCCGATGCATCGGGACTGGGAAGAAGCAACTATTCGGGTTACTCTAATCCAGAGGTCGACAGACTGTTGGAGTCAACCCTGACCAGCAGTTCCGACGAGGAGCGCAGGGCCGCATTCCTGAAGGCACAGGAGATTATCCATGCAGATGTGCCCATGGTCTTTGAATTTGTGGCCCATGAGATCTACGGTGTAAGGAATCGGGTTAAGAACTTCGAACCGAGTCCAGACGGCAGACTCCACCTGTGGGCTGTTGATCTTGAGTAGTGGGGATTTAGTGTCTTGGGAACGGCACCGGCCGCTCCCAAGACATTCACCGTGGAAGGGGGTTTACAGTGGATAAGATTTTACAGCGCCTGCTTCATACTATTCCCGTGCTTATCGGGATCAGCCTCATCGTTTTTTCTCTAATGCACTTAACCCCTGGTGATCCGGTGGAAATCATGTTGGGTGAAGTCGGTTATGTGAGTCAAGAAGATATCGAACTGATGCGGGCTGAGCTGGGTCTAGATCGCCCCTTGATAGAACAATACTTTGGTTTTGTGGCTGGAATTCTGCGGGGAGATTGGGGTACTTCCCTGCGGGCCCGTGTACCGGTGAAGGCGTTGATCCTGGAACGGCTGCCCGCGACCATCGAGCTGACCATTGCGGCTATCGTAGTGTCTCTTATCATCGGCATACCTGCCGGTGTCCTTTCAGCTGTTCGCAGATACTCGTGGCTGGATAAGCTCGGCACATTAGTTGCTTTAGTGGGAATCTCTATGCCCCAGTTTTGGCTGGGATTGA
>LSQX01194577.1_pt3 | contig 11022 bp, 10 predicted proteins | sample 654561 | NCBI WGS metagenome assembly LSQX01 (sample SAMN04489861, study PRJNA283612) | anaerobic digester metagenome | isolation source: 4 biogas reactors fed with cattle manure at either 37C or 55C with and... | place: Denmark: Kongens Lyngby | collected 2014 | reverse complement strand
CTGAAGACAAAGAGCATGGGGCCTGCAAGGCCGAAGATAAAGAAGGAGGCAATGATCACCGGAACCAGCGCGATGATGACATGCAACATGATCGAACGCGTGGTGACGCGATCACGCAGGTGCGGTGAGGCAGAGACGTGTAGCATTACGATTTCCCTCCTTTTTCTGTTGAGGCCGCAGCCGCTTCCACCAGAGCTTTTCCATTACGGATATTTTGAACCAGATAGCGTTTGGCGGGGCAGACATAGGAGCAGCTTCCGCATTCGATGCAGGTCTGGACGTGGCGCGCGTTGAGTTCTTTGACGTCAAGTCCCCGCGCGGCCTTGTCGATTGACATGGGCAAGAGCCTCATGGGACAGGCCCGGATGCAGCGGCCACAAAGAATGCAGGCGGATTCCTCAGGAAGCTCTGCTTCTTTTTCGTCAAAAATCAAGATGGCGTTGTTGTGTTTGACAATGGGCCGGGTCATGTCGTCAACCGCTATCCCCATCATGGGGCCGCCCATGATGATTTTCCCGGGTGTTGTCTTGGTGCCACCTGCTTTTTCAATCACTTCCTCGATCATGGCACCCATGGGCACTTCGAAGTTGCCGGGCGTCGCGACCGCGCTGCCGTCCAGGGTGATGACCTTGGTGACCAGGGGCATCCCCGTTTTCAGGTATCGGGCCAGGAAGTGGAGGGTGGAAACATTATGGACGACGACACCGATGTCGCAGGGCAGGCCGCCCTCGGGGACGATCCGGCCGTTGAGCAGACGGATCAGCACCTTCTCGGCGCCCGTCGGGTAAGCCGTTTTCAGCACCTTGACGCTTATGCCGTCACGGGGCCAGCGGGGATCATCCTTGACCGCCCGCGCAGCCGCTTTCAGGGCCTTGGCGGATTCCATCTTATTATCTTCAATGCCGATGATGACCCGGTCGAAACCGACCCACTTACAGGTGGCCAGAATGCCTTCCACCACCTCAGGTGCCCCGTTGTTGCAGATCAGGCAATCGGAGGTTATATAAGGTTCGCATTCGGCCGCGTTGACAACCAGGGTATCAACGGGTCTGTCAGCAGGAGGATCGAGCTTGACATGGGTGGGGAAAGCCGCACCGCCCAGGCCAACCAGTCCCGAATCGCGGATGGCTTTGATAAAGTCTTCCTTCGTTTCGATTTGAGGCGGTTTGACCAGAGGGCTGACCGTATCCAAACCGTCGGGAATGATGGTGACGTATTCGGCGTGACTGCCGTCGCTCAATATTTCCTCGCTGATCGACGCGACCTGACCCGAAACGCTGGCATGAACCGGGACACTCCAGGGTCCGATCGGTTTGCCGAGCGGTTGGCCGATCTCCACCTGGTCGCCCTTGGCCACGATTGCCTCGCAACCGGGCCCGATTTGCATGTTCAGCGGGATGGTCACTTTTGAGAAACCGGTCAGCGGGATTGCCGCCATTCCGACTGTGTTCTTGTTGTCTTTCGGATGGATGGACCGAGACAGTGCAAGTAAGTTCATTTTCATGTTTTCTCTTCCCTTACTCCTGTTGCCGTGCGAGTCTGTCGCGGGAATTCCCGGCCGCCTGCGCGCACCATTTTTTGTTCATAAAAAATCCTTCCATAGTGTAGGACAGTTGATGGACTATTTCAATATCGGATGATCGATTGGCCGTGATCGGTTGCTTCATGTGCTAGAATCAGTAGAAATTATCCGCTTCACAATAAGAGAGATCAATGAAAAAAGATAAACAGCTCGACTTGCTCAAGGGTCGTATTCTGCCCACGGTGATTAAGCTGGCCATGCCCATCATGGCCACTTCTTTTGTGGGCCTGGCCTACAATCTGACGGACATGTTCTGGGTCTCCTCGCTGGGCGAACGCGCGGTAGCGGCGGTCGGATCGGCAGGCATCCTTTTCTGGCTGGTTGAAAGTCTTTTTGCCCTGCCGCGGATCGGGGGCCAGGTGCTGGTCGGCCAGGCCCTGGGCGCGGACGACAGAGAAGAGTCACGTGGCTGGGCACGCGCCGCGCTGCGCATTGCCTATTTGATGGCCCTGGCTCTGACTTTGATCTTCATCTTCTTGCGGGCTCCATTAACATCGATCTTTCATTTCAATGACCAGGAGACCATCGTCCGCACCCAGACCTACCTCTGGATCGTCGGCCTGGGGATGGTCCCGCGTGTCGGAGGCCGGCTTTACAGCGCGATTCTGACGGCATCAGGCAACAGCTTTACGCCCTTTGTCATCTTTGTCACCGGTTTGATCCTCAATATGATCCTGGATCCGCTTTTCATTCTCTTTTTTGGGATGGACGTGGCGGGTGCCGCGGTCGCCACCCTCTTATCCGAAACGGTTGCCTTCGTCATGATGCTGGTCGCCATCAGGCGCAATGAGTATTTCGCGGGGCTCCGGCTCCTGGCCGGACCCTATGAACTCCACCGGTTGAAGCCGATCGCCCGATTGGGCGCGCCGGTTGCCATGCAGTCGGGTGTCCACGCCGTCGTCACCCTCCTGATCTCACGGCTGGTTGTCCGCTTTGGTGACCTGGCTGTTGCCGCCCAGCGACTTGGCGCCCAGATTGAAAGTATCTCCTGGATGACTGCTGACGGCTTTGCAGCGGCCGTTAACGCGTTCATGGCGCAAAATTTCGGAGCCGGTCTCCACGCCCGCGTCAGAAAAGGTTACTGGTCAGGCTTCTGGCTGGTATCGGCCATCTGTACTGTCACCTCTTTGATCCTGCTCTTTTTCGGCGCGCCCATTATGGCGCTCTTTTTCAAGGATCCCGAAGCCTTGGCCCACGGCGCCGATTATTTGCATATCCTGTCCGCTTCACAGCTCTTGATGGGCATCCAGCTCCTGACCAGTTCCGCCTTCGCCGCCCTGGGGCAGTCCCTGGTTCCTTCCCTGGTGGTCACGGGACTCATGGTTTCGCGCATACCCATGGGTTATTACCTTTCGGGGACCGCGCTCGGTGTCCGGGGCATTTGGTGGTCATTTTCCATCACAACCAACCTGGCGGGTCTGGCTCTGGTCGTGGCCCTGCCCCTCTACATGCGAAGGTTGGAAAACCGTCCTCTGACAGTGGCTGCATCCCGCGATCTGTAGGCCCGGACGCGACTTGCGGCTGATCCAGTCTTTATGCTATGATTGTCCGGCGTGTGACGCCAAAGGGGGAAACAGCAATGAAAGCTGCGCAAATTATATTCATCGTCCTCGATCTCCTGGCCTGCCTTGGCCTGATCGTGACCGTGATGATGCAGGAAAGCAAATCAAAGGGACTGGGCGTTCTTTCGGGTGACTCGGGAGCGACCGACACTTTTTACGGGAAGGCGAGAGGCCGGACCAAAGAAGGTGTTCTCAAGAAACTGACGACGGGTTTCGCCATCGCGTTCGCGGTTTTCACCCTGGTGCTTTATCTCCTGACCGGGCGCGGCGCCTGAGCAGCTTACCCGATCGGAGACAAAAGGAGAGCCTGCCGGCTCTTTTTTTATCCCGATTTTCTGATCAACCGGAGGTAATCAACTGATGAAGTTCTCTGTCGCCTCGCTTGGCTGCAAGACCAATCAATATGAAATGGACGCGCTCTCACAGGAGCTGATCCACATGGGCCTGAAGCCGGCCCCTGCCGGCCAGGCCGCCGATCTTTATATTCTCAACACCTGTACCGTGACAGCTGAGGCAGAGCGCAAAGCCCGCCAACTTTTCAGACGCTATCGCCGTGATAATCCGGACGCCCTGCTGGTGGCTTGCGGCTGTTTCTCACAGCGAAGTGACCTGACCGGTCTGGCGGATCTGGTGATCGGCACCAGCCTCCGGGATCGTCTGGCCGGCCTGATTCTGGAAGCGATCGAACAGAAAGTCGCCCTCCCAGTCAATTATGCGCAGCCCTGGGAGGGGCGCGCTCCTTACGAGGAACTGGGCGGGATTGCCCTTCCCTCGGAGACGCGGGCTTTTCTTAAAATTCAGGACGGCTGCGATAATCGCTGTGCTTATTGCGCCATTTGCCTGGCACGGGGGCCTGCCCGCAGCCGGACCCGGGAGAAGATCCTTGAGGAAGCCCGCCAACTGGCGGGGCAGGGGTTCACTGAGATGGTCCTTACGGGCACCAATATCAATGCCTACGGATCGGATCTGGGCAGGGGAGGTCCCGTGACGGATCTGGCCGGTCTCTTGACTGAGCTCGACCGTGTCGAGGGACTGGAAAGAATCAGGCTGGGCTCATTGGAGTCGACCACCATCACCCCTGACTTCATGGACAGGATCTCCCGGTTGGATCATCTGTGCCCCCATTTCCATCTTTCTTTGCAAAGTGGCTCCGACCGGATTCTGCGGGCCATGAGGCGGCGGGATACGACCGGTCAATACAAGGAAGCCGTCGACCGGATCCGCTCGATCTTCCCGCAGGCAGGTATTACCACGGACCTGATCGTGGGTTTCCCGGGAGAGACCGATGACGACTTCGACAGAACCCTCGAATTTTGTGAGGAGATCGGGTTTTTGAGAATTCACGTCTTTCGCTTTTCACCCCGGCCGGGCACCGCCGCCGCCTCCATGGGCGGGCAGGTTCCGGCAGGGCTTGCGGCGGACAGGGCCGGGCGATTGAGGGAGAAGGCCTCTCAATTGGCAGTCAACGCCATCCGGGAACGCCTGGGTCAGACCAGGCCCGTGCTGGTGGAACAAGTGAAACGGGATGGGCGGGTCTTAGGTTACAGCCCGGAATACATCCAGGTGATCGGCCTTCAATACGCTCAGGGCGCAGAGGCCGCAAGGCCGGGCCAAATTCGCTCCATGCGCCTCGACGGGATCGGGGAGGAGTCCGCATTGGCTGTGATTTTATGATCGTTTATCCGGCTCATGACGTGGTAAACTGAACACTGGAGGTGCCTATGGAAGGACAGGATACGAATCGCTTTGAGATTGGCAGCGAAAAACGGCTTGCGGCCCATCAGATCATGGCCGAGGTGATGCAGGCGCTGGAGGAGAAGGGCTACGACCCCATTAATCAGCTGGTCGGCTATTTTCTTTCAGGTGATCCGACTTACATTACCAGCCATCTGGGTGCCCGCGGGGTGATCCGCCGCCTGGAGCGCGATGAACTGCTTGAAGTCGTCATCAGAGATTACGTCGAGCGCCTCTGACGCAGATCCCAAACGCGTCCTGGGGATTGACTTCGGGATGCGCCGGGTAGGGGTGGCCATCAGCGACCCCCTGCGTTTATTCGCCCGGCGGCTGGTCACTCTTGACCGCCAACGACCGGGGGCTGATGAGCCGGTCGATGAAATCGCCAGGCTATGCGCGGAGCATCAAGCCGATACCATCGTGGTCGGCTTGCCGGCCCGTACGGATGGACGGGAGTCCGAGATGGCCGAGAGGGCGTCAGCTTTCGCTGAGGCCCTGCGTCAGGCGACCGACTGTCGCGTCGAGCTCTACGATGAACGCTATACCTCCGTCCTTGCGTCCCGTGTCATTCTGGAAACAGTCAGCAAGAAGAAAAAGAGAGATAAAAGTCTGGTCGACCGCGTGGCCGCGGAGATCCTGCTTCAGGATTGGCTGGACCGGGAGAGGGGCGGGCTTACGCCAGGGACCGGCCGGTCGTGATATAATGCCTTGAATCGCGGCGGCTACCCGGGTAGCCGCCGCGTACAAGTGAATAATCCCTTGGAGGAATCAATCAATGAAGAATTTTCAGGTATTCTACATGCCGGAGGACGAGCACGATTGCTGCAGTGAGGAAGGCGTCGACGAGCTTTTTGACGAAGATGCCTACGTCGTTTTGACCGACACAGAAACAGGCGAGGATTACTCCTTCATCATGGCGGATACTTTTTCCCATAACGATGAGGAATATTGCGTCCTGGTCGATCCGTCCGAGGGTGACGAGGATGAGATGAGCTTGTTTTTCATGAAATTTGTGGTCGGGGACGACGGTGAGGAAGTCCTGGTCGGTCTTGAAGACGATGAGGATGAGGCGGTTTACCAGGCCTACCAGGAACTGCTGGAAGAGAGCGACGATGACGGAGAGTACCCGCAAGCATAGACAAGCGCGTGAACGGCCGCTGAGACAAAATGACCGGAGACGGTCGAGCGATGGTGTCCTCGCCATCCTGGTCGATGAACGAAGCGGCCGCGAATATTATGTGTCGATCCTGGACAGTTTCTCCCTGGCTGGCCAGACTTACACGGTCATGTACAACTATGAACCCGACGATGGCTCAAGGGCCAACCCTGAGGTGGTCATCATGCGTTCGTGGAAGGATGCCAACGGGGAGCATGTCTTTTCGTCCATTACCAGCAAAAAAGAACTCGATCGCGCTTTTGAGTCTTTTTTCGAACGATATACCGACTCGATCGCCCGCCCGTAGCTGACCCGCTCCGGGCGATCTGCTTTGGATGGGGCCGCTGACCATGATGCAAATCAAAGAAGAATATGTCCACCGCGGCCAGAGCCTGCCGGCTGTACCGTCACCCCCCGGGAGGCGGATCACCGCCCGTACCTTCCTTGCGCCCCTGATCCTGATGGTCTTGCATCACCTGGTCCTGAACGGCATCTCCGTCGCCCGGACCTTCACCTACCTTCTTTCCAACCCTTCAGTCGGAGCAGAACTGCAGCAAAATCCGCTTGACAGCTCCCTTCTGATGAAGATCCTGGTTGATAGCAAGGCCATGACCTACGCTTCGCTTTTTGGCATGCTCATCCTCATCCCTGCCTACCTCTTTTATCTTTATCGTCGAAAGAAAAAGCAGACTAGTCTGATCATGCGGGAGCGGGTGTCCTGGGGCCAGACCCTGAGTGCCCTGGCGGTGATTCTGGGTGCCCTGGGCCTGACCCAGTTTTGGATGGCGCTTTTATCCCTCTTTGATCCGGCTTCCTTCCTGGGTCAGCTCTTCGCGGACTATGTGGATAAGATGGTTTTCTTTGACGCCGGCGCCTCAACCTCCGTATTCGACCTGTTGGCGACCGTCCTGCTGGTTCCGCTGGGCGAAGAGCTTCTGTTCCGGGGCATCATCCAGGGTGAACTCCGAAAGAGTTTTTCTCCCGCCATCTCCGTGGTCGCGACCACGGTCCTCTTCGCGGTATTCCATCTCGATCTGATCCAGGGATCCTACGTTTTGATTGCCGGTTTGGCGCTGTCCCTGGTCTACCAGCTGACCAGGAATCTGTTGATGCCCATCGTCATGCACATGGTTTTCAACTTGATTGGTTCAGGTTGGCTGACCCGGCTGACGGGCGCGGGGCAGGCGGCTGAGGCCATCCTTGTCTACAGCCTTTACGGTTTTGTGCTGATCGGTCTTGGAGGTCTTCTGATTCTGCGAAAGGCCGACCGGAAACGGGACGGCTCGGCGGTGTAAAATGAGACGGTTCTGGTCCATTCCCATCAGCCTGAGGCGGAGAACGGCTCTGACAGCCTCTGCCATTCTGCTGGTCATCGCGCTGGTTGTTCTGGGGATTGTCTGGCAGGCGGCCGGACTCTTGAGCAGCCGCAAGGCCTCTTTGGTCCAGGTCAGCGACAGGACGGCAAGTCAGCTGGCTCTGTCGGGTACCGGCATGAATTTGACCGGCCTTCCTGCCACCAATCTGGTCACCAACGGTTCCTTTTCACCCATTATCCGCCATGTCCATTACTTCGCAAGTGACGGCAGGCCGGGGGAGCTCCACATCAAGATGTCGGAAGCCAGGAGCCGCGTGCCTCTGACCCAGGACTACTACACGGGCGCATCTTTTTCACTTTTCCGTGAATCACTGTCCGAGATGAAACAGATTAATCAGGGATCCATCACCGGTTATGAGGCGGGGATCATGTCAGGCAAGCGCGGGATCTCCCTGCCGGCGGAACTGGAAGGAACCCGCTGGATGGATTTTGCGCAGCAGGATGGAACCATCTATGCCTGCGGGACAGAGGGGGCTCTGATCAAGCTGCCGCGTGACGGGGAGCCCGAACAGATGGACTTCAGGTTCAGCGTCAATCTGACGGCCATGGCGGCAGGCAAGGAAGGCCTGCTGGCGGGTGACGCGCAGGGCAAACTCTATGCCTCGCCGGACGGCGTCAATTGGAACCTGATCATGCAGTCACAAAGAGATTACGCCATCGGCGCCATTGAATACATCGATATCCCTGATTACGACAACGGCTTCTTCCTGGCCTCGGGGGGGCCGGGTGAGCTTTTCTTCGGTTACCCCTCAGGTATGGAACAGCTGTCCTTCCCGCTGGACGGGCAGGTGACCGCGCTGGTCAGGGCGGGGGACGGGATCATCTATGCCCTGGAGGACCAGGGGAGGGTTGCCTCTTCATCCAACGGTATCCAGTGGCAGATTGAGGAATCCCTTAGCTCCGACCAGGCCTGGCTGGCGGGCAAGGCGGGGGCCGGCTTGACTTTATTCGCGGGCAGGGGGGGCAGAATCGCCATCAAGCCCGACAAGGGGGCGGCCCGTTTTCTCGAGCCCCAGGGTATGGATGTGGGATCTGATCCAACAGAGATCATGATTATGTCCTCCGGCAAATTCATTCTTCTGACCAGCAAGGGGGGACTTTTTTCCTCCAAGGACGGAGGCAGATCCTGGACCGGGGAGAATCCTTTTGAGGAGAGCCGGATCGAAGGGTTTGAACTCTTTCCGACGGGTGACATTTTGCTGGCCAGGCGGGATGGCGAGCTGATCCTGGGTGAGTTGACCGCCCAGATCCGTTTCGATCCCCCCCTGGAAGGCGGCAGCGTCGTCGCGGGCGACCTGATGACCATCAGTCTGACTGAATTGCCCGGCCTGGACACAAGTCAGGTCAGCGGGACCCTGCGAGAGGAACCGCTTCCCGCTGGTGAGTGGGCGATTTCGGGCGGGGCTTCTTTTTTGACTTCTCAAGACATTCACGCGGGCAGGGAAGGCTATGATTCAGGTGGCTCATGCGCTTTGTCGTACGACCTGCCTGATCCGGAGCTTGACAGCGAACCCATAGTGAAGGCGCTCTTTTCTATCCATCAAGGCACGGCAACCGCGATACCTGTCAACAACCCTGACCGCTCTTACCTGAGTGCCAGGCTCACCCAGAAGCTGGATCTGTCGCGCCTGCTTGCCAGCGATGCACTTCCTTTTTACCGGCTTGAATTTGACCTGCGGACTGAGGGCGACATTGACGGGCCGGTAGAGGTATGGTTTTCGGGCTCGATGCCTGCGGTCGGTGAACTGGTCAAACATACCGGGGACGCCTGGCAGCATCGACGCTTGTCTCTTCTTTTTCCCAGGGCTCTGAAGGCTGACGACGAGATCTGGATCAATTTCGGCTTCGCGGGAAGCGGAACACTTTATCTGGATAACATCTGGTTTGGCAGGAATGACGACGCGCCGGGAGCCTTGTCCTCCTTACTGGCGGAGCAGAAGGAAGCCTGGCCGGATGTGATCCGTCTGGGCGCGGTTCCGATTGGCCGTTCCGGTTACGGGGAGGAAGCCTGGTGCCTGCCGGAGGGAAGCGGACACGCCATGGGGACAGACGAGGGCGCGCATAACCTGGGGGCGGCGCTCCAGTTCGTCGAGGCTCAGCGCGCCTCACCCTGGCTGGTTGTTGACCTGAACGTGACCGCAAGCGAGCTGGCCCACCTTGTTGAATACCTGGCCGGATCGCCCCTGTCCGCCTTCGGCAAACTGCGGTCCAGAGACGGGGCCATCGGGCGCTGGACAGATGAATTCAACCTGATTTACATTGAGCTGACCGATTGCGGGCAGGTGCTTCCCAATGACGCCTCCCGCGCCAACTATGTGCATTGGATGATGGATCAGATCAGGGCGGCCCCGGATTTCGCCGCCATCAGAAACCAGGTTTTCTTTATCGACGCCATGCACTATGAGGATGGACGAAGTCACACCAGCGCTGATTATCACGCGGGAGACCTGCGACTTTCGCAGCCCCTGGATTCCCGGCAAGCCCTGGAAGAAACCCTAAATGACTGGATTAACAGCATTCCCAGGCGGGGGACCTCGGGCGGGGTCATTGTCCCGGAGCTGATCAGATCGGTGATTTTCGACCTTCAGCCTGAGCAGCTTCGTTTGGTTGATGCGGTCGGAGCTCTGCTGGCCGATCTGGGCGACAACACGGCGCTTGCTCTGCTGGACGCCGATTATTCCGACAGGGATTATCTGCAGAAAAGAAGTGTGGCCGGATCTGCCCTGCAGGCGGTCAGGGGGCTGTCCGGCCTGCAACTGCTGGAAGAGCCCGTTCTGATTCGCAGCGGACAAGGTCCCGCAGGCCAGGAGGCGGCCGCGGGTGACCAGGAAGAGGAAGACCAACAGGTCTTGTTTTACGCATACGGCTCACGCGAGGCAACCTTGGTTTTCGCCTTGAATCTGGATCGGGTCAGCCACCTGGTTTCGCTCCAGGGCCTGAACCGGCAAGCGTCAACCTACGAATTATATGACCATCGCGGCAACCGCATCAGTCAGGGCGACTGGGGCCGCAAACGCGACAATTTTACCTTGCTGCCGGGAGGTGTTCTGGTGGTAAGACAGGGATCATGAGGGGGTAGTGATATGGCATGGCTTGATGTTTTAAAGAGCGTACTTTATGGAATCGTTGAGGGGGTGACCGAGTGGCTGCCTATCAGCAGCACGGGACATCTTCTGATCCTGGAGAGGTTGGTCCCCTTTACAGCCGGCGGTGACGCCATCAGCAATCAGCGGTTCTTTTCCTTCTTCCTGATTGTCATCCAGCTGGGCGCTGTCCTGGCAGTCGTCGTCACCTTCTGGCGCCAGCTTTGGCCCTTTCCCTCCCGCAAGCGTGCCGCTCACCTCCAGGAGCCGGGGCAAGCGGGGAAGACGTCCGGCTTTCTGACGGTGGATCACAGCATCCTGAGGCTTTGGGTCATGATCCTGATCGCCTGTGTGCCTGCCGCCATCATCGGACTCCTCTTTGATGACAAGATCGAGGCCATCTTCTACAACCCGTGGACGGTGGCGGTTATGCTGATCCTGGTGGGTCTGGCCTTCCTGGCCATTGAGTTCTACATCAGGTGGAAGCAGCGCCAGCCTTCCATCCGTACCATCGACCAGATCGACTGGCG